>Ga0209679_1000973_pt1 | contig 11462 bp, 10 predicted proteins | sample WorMetHEROISLAND_4_FD_187408 | JGI IMG/M metagenome (GOLD analysis project Ga0209679, IMG submission 187408) | Marine gutless worms symbiont microbial communities from Max Planck institute for Marine Microbiology, Germany - Olavius sp. 2 HERON... ...
CCGCTTGGCCTTTTTATGTGTACATGAATAGGTAATAAACACGTAAAATTTCACGTAAAAATTCCAAGTGGTTGCTTAGAAAATGGCAACTAACTTTAGGGGATACTTTTTTTTGCCGCACACTGTAGTTATGCACATTACATTGAAAATGAGTTCGTGACAGCTCAGTCTTCAACCCTCTGTGGATGGTAAAATGAAACCAGCTTTCAAGCTGAGTAATAACGAAATGGCGAGGCTGGGTGTGGACATTAACAGCCTACATGTAGACTCACGGCCCATGTCAGTTGGGTTGGTTCAGAGGTCAGCAGCCTACATTCTGTTATGCGTTGACAGTTTAAGGGCCAGGTGATCTTTTGCTATTGCTTTGCTGTGATGACAGCACCATAAACATTGTCCTTATAATTATTACCTCGCCCCCGGTGGGGGGACGGGGTATTGTTTTCGGGCGATTTCTTTGTTTGTTTCTTTGTCAGCAAGATTACGAGAAAACGGCTGGACCGATTTGCACAAAATTTTCAGAGAAGGTGTGGAGTGACCATGGGACGACCTGATTCAATTTTGGGTCAATTCGGGTAAATGGGTCGGCAGGTCGAAGGTCAAGTTGTTTGTTATCACCGGCCATAGCTCAGACTACTGGCGTTAACAAGTCATTATCATTCGCTAGGTGGCAGCAGGGGGCGGGGTTGGTTGTGCCTCACACCACAGCTTGTGTTATTATTATTTTCGCCGCCGCTTAGCGAGCGGAGAAGGTATTGTGATGCTTGGCGTCTGTGTGTGTGTGTCTGCCGCCACATTAGTTCAGCTGTGTCCAGTGCTGTCTAGTTGTAATTATTATTGCAGTCGGAGCAGAGGAGTTCACACAGACGTTCGGAAGGTGCAAGCAATGATGACAGAGAGGTTACAGATGAAGGAGATGCAGATGAGGAAGATGGAGATGAGGATTCTGGACACAGTCAGGTGCTGCAAGCCAGTGATTCGAGTGATGGTGAAGAAACAGTAGATGTTGTGACAGAAGAAGAAAATGATGAAGACAACAAAGAAGATGAAGCGAATGATGAAGTCTGGATGAATGAAAAACGACACAGTGGAGATGGCGAGGTAATGCTTTGGTCTTGTCAAAACCCATAAACACGTGTCTGATTTTTTCAAATCTCGCGTCGCTCTACCTCTTGCTCTATTTAATCTGTAGACAAACTAGAAAACTAGAAAAAGTTGCACTCGACGGTAGTGTCGAGTGCTGTGTGCCTCTGCCGCGATAGCGTGACCTTGAACTTTGACCTTTTGACCCAAAAACGTAATCAGGTCATCTCTGTCCCGAGATGCACCAGCGACAAAAGTTTGGCGAAAGTCCGTCAACAGATACTGGAGATATCGCAGAAACGTAAAACTACTACGTGAATCACGGACGGACGCACGGATGGATGCATGCACGGACGGACGCACGCACGGACGGACGACCCGAAAACATATAGCCTCTGCCGCCCTAGCCTCCGCCGGCGCCTACCGGCGGCGGAGGCTTAAAAATTGTATAGAATGCACCTCTACAGTCTACGCACATGGGCTACCAATATATTTACCAGCTGAAAATAATTTGTTTAAAAACAATATCAATGCACGTGTGTGTGGGAAAACTCTGCAGTTAACTGTTCATAAATGGCTCACTGGTTAAGTTTTGATTAAACAGTCAGTAAATTGACCATTATGAAACATCCCTAATTACCCTAATTATAATACACGTACATCATAATACTCTTTAAACATGCAGAGTTATCTGTCTCGGGTGAATCTGACCCAGATCACACTTTACTCCCATAATATAGTGGAACCAACAGCTCTACACACACATCTGATTTTTTCCCTCTCTCAGTTTCACACCTCACATCACTCAGCCTTAATCAATCCTCCTGCTCCACAGACAGACAGACAGACAGACAAACAGACAGACAGATGAACAGGCTGTTGGCAGAGGCATAATAAACTAGAAGCTCTAACTCGTCAAGAGACGTCCAGTACAAAAGGTCAAAAGAGGCGACAGCACTCGACGCTATCGTCGAGTGCAACTTTTTGTAGTTAGCAATTATTCTGCTTTTGAAACAGTATTTGCATTTCACACATTGCATTAAACTAATTGTGTAACTGTATTATGCAGCTGAACAAATGCTATATTGGGCACCATTTTTTGTTACTGAAATGGTCAATTTACTAATGTGTTAATTAACAGAACTGATAAGTGCCATCCATAATTATGAAAAACTTTTCATTATAATTCTCATGTATTTGCCGAGATGCCCCTGTAGACGGGTTTGCAGACATAATCAACTGTTTCAGATTTTTGGCAGTTGGTTATGGGTCTTGATTCTTTGGGGGTGGTCAGATTTTGCCCTTCTCCATTGAGTTAGGCTGTCGCCGTTAATACAGTGCTGTGCTGTCGCCCACTTACGATATATTGAATATGTACAAGTATTGTTGAATTGTATGCATTGGTGATATAACTGATGTAAACAGGAACAGGTTTCATCAGAGCCAGCAGAGAAGAAGCTGGACATAGATGAAGACAGACAGAATCCTGCATACATTCCACGCAAAGGCTACTTCTACGAACACGACTTGCGCAATGAAGCTGAAGATGCAACATCCGACAACAAGACAGAGTATAATATTTTTTCACAGTCACGCGTGTTAAAAAAGCTAAGTTAAAGATTTTCACCTACTACTTGGTACAATCATTGAGACTGGAGCTGATCCCAGTCTCAGGCTACACAGCTGACAAAGTCGTAAACATGCTGCTGCTGCTGTTGTTACATTTCACCAGGGCCGTGGTTACCTTCCCATCATTTGGCCTGTAGCAGATTCGTCCAGAGTCGTTACATGACACTAGAATGACTGAGAGCGAAAAACTACTACCTCTCAATGTAGTTTAACACATATTGCGAAGAAATCAGCACATTTGATGCCGTTAATTTCCATATCTGTAGCCGTCAGCGAGGCACTAGCTAGAGAATGCTGATACAAGGAAAGTTATTGCACAGTATGCTGTTTCTCTTGCAGGTTTTACTGGTACACACAGCACATATCTGTAGATGGATGGCCAGGGTGAATAGTGATCATAAGCATACAGTTTATTGACTCAGATGCTTGCTTACTGGGCTTTGTCACCGATGTAGGCACCACCTTACTCAAGCTGCTGTCTGTCTGCTTACAGAGCATGTAGATAGAAATAAATAGTAGTATGCTAAAGAAGTGGGATAGCAGTTTTTGGAGAGAAGAAATTTTGTTTCAAGTAATTTGGATGATACAGAATTTTTTATCACCCATATTGGTAGCTTTTGTGCGACGATCGTTTGGTTGGACTTGTGCTGTCAATTGCCTTTTTCAGGCAGCCGAAGAAAAAGTTGTGGATCGATGACAAAAAGTGGCTGCACGATCGTTACGACGAGCGTGCGCAGATGCCGAAGAGCCGCCAGGAATTAATAGCCGTCTACGGCTATGATATGCGTGCCACCAGTAGGCCCGATGGAGATGGCATGATGAGACGTCGTGGCCGAGCTCGGTAAGTTAGCGACGGTGGTGTGAAGTTTGTAGTTGCTCGTATGTCCGTCAACTGAAGTATAAATCTTCATTGATGCTGTTGTTGGACTGTGAAATAAACTGCTTGGAGACTATGCAAAATGAGGTAAACCTGGAAAATGGCTATTAAAACACTGTGTGTATGTGTGAGTGAAGTAGAACTTCTGAGAAATCCACGGGTTAAGTCTTCTAGTTATTGATTGGTATTTTTGTAGTACTTTGGCATCAGGGAAGCCATTCGTCCTGTCAAAGTCACACTCCAGCAGTCCCTAGATGTTTCTCTTGGGGAACCTAGACAGAGCTGTGCTGAGCCCAGAAAATGGATGAGTTAACACAGCCACAAGTAAGAGCAACGAATCCACTGTGCAGTAGTGTCGGGTTGGTAGGGTTGGTATCTAGCAGATTGATTGTCACCACTTGATGTTGACGACCAATTTCACCGCTTGCACATATCCTTCCGTTCTACGCCTCTAGGACTGTGCATTAGCTTCACAGTTTCTCGTTAGCCAGATTTTTGGCTTCCAACAGTCTCAGTTTGTCACAAAGATGTTACACTGCCGATAGCTAACTAGGCAACAAAAAATGGTTAAAATGGTAGAAATCGCTAAGTTTACTCAGCCATTCCATAATGTACAAATTCTGATATATACAGCTAAGGTCATGTGTCTCATCACGTGCATCATTTGGATGACCCCGGTTAGATTTCTAGACTTTTTTTACACATGACGTCGTCAGACTAACATTAATGAATGTGTAATAATAATACAGCACTGGTCTGTAATAATAGGCAAAGTTTTAGTTCTGGTATTTAAGCTGTCAATCATTCATTATCGCCCAGGAAGGATTTACTGTATGTGCTTGTCAAATAAGTGGTTTATACATTGTTTCTTTCTGATGCATAAAAATTTATAGCACAAAAGTGGCCTTTTGTGTGCTGATGTGCTATTAACAGGATTCCCACGCATCCTGGAAAGTTCTGGATTTTTTCCTGGATTTTCTAGGCCCTGGGAAGTCTTGGAAAATCAGTTTGGTCCTGGAAAGCCCTGGAAATGAAAGCTTAAGGTCCTGGAAAGTACTGGAAAATGAAGATCCTGGACAGTTGATGAATTTACTGCAGGTTCAAAATAAACAACGTGTAGCACTAGCGTAGCACTTGCTTACTTAAATACAGTGATGATAAATTTCAAAATATTTGGCATTCCATATGCATTGAATTACACTCTGTATGCACAGTAAGTGCTGTTTGTGCTATTTAAATGTTGGCGGGCTCCGATAAGGTCCTGGAAAAACGTTTTGACGATCCTGGAAAATGCCCAGATTTTTTAGTCATTGAATGTGTGGGAACCCTGCATTAAAAATTACCCATCACTCACTCATTCTGTTGTTTGAAATATTTTGGCCGTATAGTGCAAAAATTTGTTCTTCTGTAACATTTTTGCCTTACAGTGCTTTGACGCTGTTGGATAGGCATCTGGAATCATGTCCGGCCTGTAAAATGTACCACTCACAATGATCTCCAAAGATTTTTGTTGAGATATATGGGGGACTGGTCCAAGCTGTGGTGAGCACAAAAATAGTCTTGCTAAACAAGTTTTTGGTAATATTGTTGGCAATACCTGTGTAGTGGTGCACGAGGTTCCCGTGGTACGCGTCAGTTAAAAGACTTTTTGGACGAGGGTGGTGATCGTGTAAACCGACAGCGCCACTCAGTGGGTGATGAGCTCTCTGATGACCACAGACCAGTTGTGAGTGACCACAGCGACAATGAGGATGCTGCCCATCGTCAGCCGGCAAGCCGTTCTGGTGGACGGCATGGACGCGGAAGACCTGGCATTTCGACCCGTGGTTGGTACGGTGAAATGCGACAGCAGCATGGAGACATTGTCAGCGATGAGACCGAGAGACCGCGTTATAGCAGTGTCCGCGGTCGTGGCTTCAGAAACGACCGGGGACGTCAACAACAGGGTCGCGGTCCACGAGTAAACGAGAGACAAGATGGGTCGAGAGACGTCGAGTACCGCCCAGACATAAATCGTGCATCTGGAAAACAGTTGGTAGGGTATAGACAGAAATATGATGACAGACAGCCGCCTAATGCCAGAAGTGGGCAGTCACAAGAAGACTGGAATGAGGAGATTGCCATCAGTCACTCTGGTAAACCAGTGGAACAACACCAAGAGCAGTTTCGTGCTACGACTATGCAGCCAGCGGAAAGAAAAGTGTCAGAGTTGCGTCAGTCATACGGTGATCGTAGAATGTCCGACAATGTACGTTCCCAGCGGCAGGAAGACAAGTACGTGCCGACAGAACCCGCCCGTCGTATACATGCGACAAGGACAATTTCTAACCGAAATTACCACACTGCCGATAACATTCCAAATAGAGATCGAAGTAGCCAGATTGGTGGAATTGTGGACGCGATGAAAGAAATATCGGTGAAGACGGCAGCAGATGATGAAGCACAGCGGAATGTGGCTCCAAAGTCGGCCATGATAGTGTCAGGTATGCACTGCTGAAAAACTGCAACATCTTTGCATAAACCACCAAGTTTGTATCCTGTCAACTGTGTAAATGTATCGTATGACATCTGTGTCTGGCATTGCCCGTTATGCTGATGGGTTATGTTAAAATGGGTAAGCCTTTTACCATGGCACTTTTTACCATCTGTAACTGTGGAATTCGTATTTTACTCTGTGTACGAATTTCTTATGTCAATTACAGTCAAATGGTAGCAGAATGTGTGATTGTTCGTGTAGTTAGCAAAATGTGGTGTACTGTATTTATTAATGCTAATGTTTACTACCGGTACTTATTATTGATGTTAAGCACTACTTAGTGCCTTACAGCTGCTACTGTTGCAAACTCTGTCCTAGATTTAAGACGGCTGCCATTTCTAAATAATTTCCTGCATTTTAAAAAGACATACCTTAACTGAGTTGTTGCAGGATAATACATGCCTAGCTGCACAGGTAACTCATAACATTAAATACTTTAATCACCGGTCCTGTTTAAGTAATTATGTGGCGATATTGTAGTGCGCCCAAAAGCTAGTTGAACTAGCTTAATATGGGCACTTTACAAGTTGACAATGCCAAAGACTACTAAAAATGTGCCATTTCATTTACCAAGTAATCAGTCCGTGGGAGAGGGGGAACTAAGGAGGAAGACTTGGAAAAGAGATAGGTCTTGAGCCGAGAATGCAACATACCATGTGACAGGTTGACAGCATGTTCAGGGCTGGAACCTAAGTTGACAGTGGGGAGCTGAGAGATGAACCAGACTGATAATATTTATTTTTATTGTGTACTAAAACAGTAAACAAAAGACTTTGAAATGCAAGTGTCATTAAGATTGTCACATTTGATCTGGAGTGGTCTATCTGCAGGTGGTGCAGTTCCGGAGATAATGCCACCAGTCACTCAGACTCAGGGCAGGACAGTGCCACCTGCGGCTGCCACGTCTGTTAAACTCCACGAACCTGAAGTGAGGGGTGGTGATTTTGTTCCACGAATGATGATCACGCAGTCTAATGCGGCCACAGCTCAGCACATGAGCAAACCGAAACGTTATTCAACTCAGCGACAGAGACTTGCAGCAGATGCTGACATCGCTGGAGATACGGCGTATGATGTTGCAGGTCCTGACATGACATCAGCCCAGTCGTTAACCGCTGATCACCCTTACTATGGTACTAGCATTTCATTGGAATTTTAGCATATGTAGCAAAAGTGTACTTGTTATGGTATCAGTAAGTTCGTAATAACACACGACAGACAAAATATAAAGGAGACTTAAGTGGTAGTAAGTGATAGAAGATACATACTAATGGTGTGTAATGGAAAGAGACCACTGCTGGATAAGATGACATGGGCACTGGGCACATTGCATTGGGTTCAGTGCTTTGACGCTGTTAATTGGGCGACAGGAGGGCATCCTGCCTGTAAAAGTACTGCCGAAACACTACTGCTCGGATTATGCACTCTTGAATTTGAATTTAATAACTTTGCTTTAAAGTTGTACAGTTGAACAGTCAAACTTTGCAAGGTATTGCAGCAACAGATTTGAGGCAACGTGGTAGGTAATGTAACAGCTTCTTTTGCAGCTCATCTCAGAATGCATTGAATAACTTGCTTTAAAGTTATATTTGTAAAGTTGCTTTTGGAAAGAATTATTAAAATTGGTCCACATTTGGAAAGTTATCACAAAAGACTGTGTGGCTGTTTGTTGTGACTCACAGTGTATTTTGTGTGCATTTTGTTGCTTTAGCAGATGATGAGAATGTGCCGGCAAAGCCTGTTCCATATCTTCCACCACCACCTCCTCCTCACATGGTACCCATCAGCAGCATTCCATATAGGTTACCAGGTCTGCCATTTGCAACTTCAGTCTGTAATCTACAAGGTGGCCCATAAAATGCAAGGGACAAGATTTCATCATTTCATCAGAATATTGACCAAGTTTCAAGTTTCTTTCACTGGTACACCCAGCAGTAAATTTGCAGTAGCGATCATTAGTGATCTCACCGCACCTCAGACACGTCACTACACCACCTTGTAATACAAGCAGGCTGACTTCATCACTGGCGTCCTCAGTGCAGCTTCGGCAGCAGCCGAAGATGGAATGAAGGCAGTTTGGTGGCAATCTGGATTCTGGTCCTCATCCAAGGTTCCTGGATCTGGATCAGGATCTGGATCCAGGGTTCCTGGATCCGGTTTAAGTATGGGCATCAACCTACCCACTAGTAGGGACCTGCGAATCGGCCGTTTACATTCGAATCGAATACAAATCAAATCGGGCGTTACGATTCGAATTCGAATCGAATCTCGAATCAAAGCAACTCCAACGAATATTAAATTCAGTAATCAATAATTAATTACAAATGAAACAAAAGAGATGTGCGGAACTACAGATTCCTCATTCCAATCCTCAAACACATAAAACAATACCGGCGTATGGTCACTCATAGAGCTAGCGAGTCTGTGTACTGTACCACTAAGCGCCGTTAATGGTTTGAGTCGTTTGACTACGATGACCAATGGACAGGCACGGCCGATTCGAATTCGAATCGAATCTCGAAGCTTCGCAGGTCCCTAGTGCCTAGGTGCATAGTTTCAACTGCAGATCTGTTGTGCTTCCTGAGATATCATTTGACGAAAAAAACATTAGGCTACCGATAATCACCTACCCACCCAGTTAGTTCACTTTGGTACCCCAGAGCCTCAGCTGCACTGAGAAAGCACTGAGAAAATTGACTAGGAGTTCCATTTGACGGTACTGTTTCACAAGGTAGTGTAGCAATGCATTTGAGATGTAGTGTGATCTATAATGTTAACTATTGCAAATTTATTTTTTGAGTGTGACAGTGAAGTTATTTTGAAAAGCGGTCAATATTTGACACAGATATGTCAGAAACTTGATGACTTACTTTTTTGGACCACTCTCTATATAATCTTGTGGTTTATCATATACTTAAGACTTAAATTACATGCATATTGAGAAAATGACAATGTGATTTAGATAAGTTGCTTTGTAGTACATGTTATAATTTTAAATCGTACAGAAACAAAAACAAACTTCTATCTTGTGGCCTCTGCACTTAGTACGCTCCAGTGATTTTGCTGGCCATCTGTAGAGACCAAACTGTTTCACAGGGAAAACACCACATTTCATGGGGGATTTTTGAAAACGCTCTAATTCACCATTCTGATGAAATGATGAAATCTTGTCACTTATATTTTATGGGCCACCTTGTAGATTTTCAAAAATTCATGTAAATTTTGTGGGCCTGTTCTAGTGCTATACCAATGTCCAAGTAATGAACAAACTACATTCGAACTTGCAGGAAATTTTTCAGCACATTTATTGGTTAGTCACTAATGAGAGACTCACATACTCATGCATTACTTAAGGGTCTGAAGGAAATCTAGGAAAAATGTAAACAAAATTGCCATATGCAACAAATCCTGTTAGTGTTCTTTTCTAAACTGGAAGCAATTTATAAGTAAGTAAAACACTGTCACAGTCTTGCATTTAACATCCTAGCCTGGTAGCACTGAAAAATCAGTCAATTCCTGATTTTCAGGCTTCGACAGTTTACCAAGGTGAGACAGTTGCATTGAATAGGTGAGGTGGACAAAGTGCAAACCACCGTTCAGTGGCCTGTAGACTGAGTAATAAGCATATCAAAAATTATTGTAATCGTATGTTATTGTCAAAGATGTAATGACGTTTTTTGAGACAGTGTATATTGCTTGTTTTACGTCTGATGAGGCCACAGATTAGATACCATAAAGCTTAGTGGTACATTTGCCACACAACTGTAGGGGCAGATTAAATGCAACTTGCATATTTACGCGCCAGACAGCTTACCATGTTTCGCCAAGTGGCAGTTTGTCACTGCGAATTCCAAGCTCCATTTTTTCATTGTTGCAATAATTTATCCGTACATATATCTTCAGAGAAAATCTTGGGTTTCCAATATTTTTGGGCTATAATACAGTGCATACCACTTTGTGTTACAGAGAGTATTAGTAAGATAAAGATGAAAGAGTTTAGATTATCTGAAGTGACATTGGAAGCACAGCTGAGTGTTTTGTTTCACTGCAGCATTGCCGCCAGGAGCATATCACCAGGCACCACGTGGACCTCAACAGACAGCCACAAGTCCACCCGGTCTAGTTCATGCAGCGCGATACTTGGGTCCACCATCACAAATGATGCCACCGCCTGCTGGGTCATACTATCTTCCCCAGCCTCCGCCGCCGTCCTACGGATACCCATCACAGTCACTTGTGCAAGCTCGTCCATACTGTTTGCCAGCACCACATCTGCGGCCGTACATTCCGCCTTCGCCAACACCTCAGATGATTGCCGAACCAAGTCCGTCAATGGAGGTGCGCAGTGGCACGGTGTACTTCAATGCCGAGACACAACAGCCAGAACTGCGAGTTGGTGGCATTTACTATGGACCAGCAGGACAGCAGCAGCCAACAAGTACTGGACTACCCGTTAAAAGACCGAATTCAGCCATTCCTATTGTCAATCCACAGGTACACATTCTCACTGATTTTGTAGAAGATCGCAGCTGCTTTGATGTAGTAATTGCATTTTATTCAATAAATGAACTTGTGTTTTGGGTGTTAAGTTAAAGTGTCAGTTACTTTAAAATACTACATAATGTTAGCTAATGCAAAGAAATTGTGCGATGCTCCATATCATTAGGTCAACTCAGATGATTCCACCTAGTAAAGCTGGCCATACATACGTCCATCCATCTGTCCACAAAGTTTCTGCAATTTGAATGAAATTTGGTATGTGTAGGTAGAAGTCGATAAGTGATGCACAACGGTAAGCTATATGGCCCGATCCAAGGTCAAGGTCACGTGGCGTTGAAAGTTAGAAATTCTTCCATTTTCAAAATCTATCTTGTCCACCATTTTCAGTGGGAACTGGCTAAACAACTGCTGATTCTTTAACGAGAGGACAGTATCTAAATTTGTTCGGGCCAGATTTTTGATGTCTGTGTCCTAGTTTTTGTGTCACGCGACTTTGAACTTGGAAGAACTTGGCTCGCAAGAGGAGTCACCGTCAGTCCCGCACAGGGCTAATTTTATTACAGGGCGTCAGCATAGCTCTGCTATGCAAGCCCTGTACTAGCTACGATCGGAATGTCTGTCTGTCCATCGCACACTGACATTGTGTGAAAACGACACAAGCTAGGATCACAAAATCTTCACCGACGGATAGCCCAAGGACTCTAGTTTTCCGGATAAAAAATTCATCCAGAAATTCAAAAGGGTTCACCCCGAGCGGGGGCGTTAAATGAGAGTTGGGTAGGAAAAATTCGCAATTTTCAGCCAATAAGTCGCCGTATCTCAGAAACGGTGCAAGATAGG
>Ga0209679_1000974_pt1 | contig 11462 bp, 8 predicted proteins | sample WorMetHEROISLAND_4_FD_187408 | JGI IMG/M metagenome (GOLD analysis project Ga0209679, IMG submission 187408) | Marine gutless worms symbiont microbial communities from Max Planck institute for Marine Microbiology, Germany - Olavius sp. 2 HERON... ...
ATATTTGCAATTTTGTGCCCGCCATGTCTGCTCTACACAAACCGCCGCAACGCGGCCACTACAACTACGCGCGCGGCCGATACTATGCACTGGGCTATGCCCTGTGCAGCTATTTCTAGTTTTTAATTTTTACTACATAATGCACTCCCAATACACATTTGTGCCATCGTAATATTGTCTGTCTGTCTGTTTGTCTGTCCGTTTCTCCGTCTGTCTGTGACATTGAGGTACAGGGGTCATGTAGGTTGGGTTACTTCAGAAGTATTTTCATGTATAAATAGCATGCAGTCTTTGCTGTTTTCAAAATTGGCGATCTAGTCTAAGGGGAACATCCCCAAATTTTGTTTTAGCAGAAAACCTGCTATGTCTCTGAAACTGGGCAAGATTCGACCAAGGTTACTATTGATGACTAATAGGAAGTTGCACAGTGTATATGTGTTTTAAATTTGTACCAAAATCAACAGTGACCTTGGTTGACCTTGAGTGGCCATTTACCTACTTCACAATAGATGTTTTTGGAGCCAACCACCCACGAAAATTTGAACGAAAATAGATCCATACAGTCAGCTGCAAAAATGTAGCCCTGGCAGCATTGGGTTTGTGCAGATATTCAGGAAGTTCCTGGAGAGGGGTGTCAAAAGACAGTGAGGTACATAAAACGTAAATTTTAGTGCTTTCAGATGCTATATCTTCGGAACCTTGAGAAATAAGGCCAACATTGTTAAGGCCAACATTGTTATATAATATTTCTTAGTCCTTTGTTGCGTTTCCGCTGACCCCGAAATATGTGACCTTGAATTGCATTAAATTCTGTTTTCAGCCAGGTACATGTAGAAGTTTTTTGCGTGGATTCGAAAACAGTTGCATAAAACTAATGAACATGAACTCATACTGTCAGCAGCAGGGATGTATGCTAGAGACTTTAGTTTCTGGCAAATAACGTTCTATAGTTATACTAGTTTGATATGATTGCCTGCCGTTGTGTCAGTTGCGGAGATGTCTGATGGTTGCTTATTGTAGAGAAAATAAATAAAACGGTGAGGATCGAAGCATCAACTGTCGACATCGAAGAGCGGGGAGTGAAACTGCGACTGACTATCGTAGACACACCTGGCTTTGGTGATGCTATAAATGCCAGTGCATGGTTTGTACACGTATAATTAGAAAACACTGGCTAGATTGCATACCTCCATCAAGGTGTGACTATTCCGGATCATTCCCAAAATCACAGGTTATTCCCTACTCTATGGCCAATATTCCCTGAAAGCTTCACTGAATTCCGTCTGTTAATTAAGTTGCTGAGGTACACTGCACAATGTCATTGTAAGCCTTATTTTCTAATGGTAAAAAATCCTGGAATAGAGGATCCACGAAATAATCCGGATCCTGTCCGAAAGCTAATTGATTTGTCCCAGCATATGTGCATTCTTCATTGAAAATATTATCAAATTCTGTTGTAACTTTTAAGATATTTCGCCCCCAGACACACAAACCACAGTGAATATATAACTGTCTTCGTGGAGGTAATTAATTTTGTCAAGATGAGTATATGTTTGATAGCTTACTATTCTTGGCTTTTGTCTAAATGGATGGACTAACTTCTGTCTTTACCATGAGTTAGATCAGGTTGCTGAAGATGTCCAGACGAAATCTTTTGGATTGCCTGAGTTGGTTTTTTATGGCTTGCAGCATTTTTGGACCTGGAAGGCAGTTCCCAAAAAGCCACTCTAGTTGTTCTTCTTGTTGAAAGGTGTTGTTATCAGTTCTTTAAAAATCCCTAAGACTTTCTTAATATGCAACGGAGCACAACAAAACCTTGCATACACATTCGTGCTCATATTCCCCAAAGATTTTCCCACAGGCTCAGATTTTTAGGTGTCGTAACACTGTCATTTCTGTGATCAAACTTCATTTCATGTTATCAATTTAAAACTTGACATTGAACCTTCACTAGCAGAACTTCTGGTTTATTTCCACGATGTAAACAGCTAAAACTTTACAAATCAGAAGTTTTTCAAAATATTACGCGTATTACAGTTGATCATATCATGCAGAAGAATATGTAGAAATTATGTTAGTGTAGTTTTGTGTGTATTATTGTTACTTTGCGATTAATCAACTGGTGCTGTCCATTGCCGTGCATACGGCGCTTAGCGTACGCATACAATACATTAAGCAAGCACGTGCCTTCTGGGTCTATAGTACCTTTCATACTTGTTCTAATGCCAGCCTGACAGCATCAGTCAATCAATCAGTGAGTTTATTGATGCCCCCTCAATACCATTCTAGGAAGCACTCCCACAAGTACGTGCAACTGAACAGCCATGTCTTCAGGCCATGCTCAAACTGTTCTTGGCTGACGTCGTAGCATTTTAAGATCGGAAGGTAGACTGTTCTATGTGTCCGGCACACTGATCCGTAAACTTCTCGTCCATAATGCCATGCTAGTGTAGATGGCACCACGAGGTCACCACGGGATGCTGATCACAGTGTAGCAGGAGCCGATAAGAGGTGAAACGGGAACGCAGATGGCTGCAAAGTATGCTGGACAGTCTACAGTGTGGTCCATAAAAATAAGCAACTTTTATTTCTGCAGTAAATTTGGCAAACATGGACCAATTTTAATAATTCTTTCGCTTTTGCATTCAAAGATCAATTGCAGAAGTAGCTACAGTCTTTCATTACGCCTCCAATCTGTTGCCGCACTACCTTGCAAAATTTGAATGTTAAGATAAAATGAAGACATTTTGTATTTTTTGTGCTTGGTTTAGTTGAGACAGACTTTTGGAAGAAACTGTATTTAGTTTTGTGAATGTGTGTGATTGTCAGCTTCCAGACAATAGTGCAGTATGTCGATGCTCAGTTTGAGAAGTTCTTGAAAGACGAGAGTGGGCTGAACCGACGAAACATCGTCGACACTCGAGTCCACTGTTGCTTTTATTTCATCAGCTCGGCAGTACATGGGTATCAGTAGCGTTATTCACTGTAGATGATGGATTAACTATTAACTTACTGCATGGCCCTTATTGCAGGACAGCTCACACAGTATTTGTAGTCATAGTGGCATTAGGAGCATCAGCAGCAGAATCAGGCCACTGTGTCCACGGAGCCCGTGTGTGCAGGCTGTGGGCGGTGGCCTGAGCGGCCTGGCGGCTCAGTTCAGAGACGAGAGCGCATTAGAGGTGTGTATACACGTTATGCGCTATACAAATTGACGTCTTTACTTTTTTCAGGACAATAGGCAAATTGGTGCCACAATTATGAAAGAAATCATTTATTTACTGTCACCCGTGTCATAGTTGTCATTGTCTTTAGTTCATTATGACAAATATTGCTCTGTTCGAATTTTTTGTTTAACCAGCCAAATTTAACTAGTGACCTCTTATATCAGCTTAATGTGCTACTTTTCATTTATTGAACTCATTTGCTGCATGCCTTTGTGTATTCCTCATGTAAATCTTTATCATCTGCTTCCTTCCATGTAGGCCTGTTTCTGCCTATGATATATGTGTTTCCATCTGAACATTCCCACTCAGTTACAGTGTAGCATAGTGCTCACGTCGTGTATTCACAGGTTTTCCGTGGGCCATAGTTGTCATTATACGATGCCGTTTGTTTCTGTCGAGTATTTGCTTTTTTGCAGTATTATATTATACATTGTGAGTCAAAAAATATGTCACCAAACTTTTGCTCATAGCTTCACCAAACATTGACCGATTTTTAAAATTTTCTGACTGTTACACTTTACACTCAGCAGGAAATGTGCAACACAAAGATTGTTATAGATCCCACCAGGGCCACCACGTCCTTGCAAAATATTAGTTTTTACAAATTGCATCAACCGAAAGCACAGCACTGGCAGACCAGGCGTGTGTGTATTGAAGAGAATGTGACTGTGTTAGTGAGCTGGTACTAAGCCAATAAGACCAGCCACAGATTCATCATTTAAAACATTAAATAGCAGAATCTGGTGTCATACCGCCACATTCTTGGTTTGAGGTGCTTGAAGTGATGCTTACTGAAGAACTGATTGAAGCAAATTGCTGTGCGAGATTCAGCTGCTCAAAACAGTTGCTAATTGATATTATCTGCATTTGTTTCAGTGACTAAAACCTAGTCGCATTAGCTACACTGAAAAAATGCACAGAATGACCGACTGTAAGCATCTGCTACAACAAAGCTTCAAGACATTGGAGCAAAAAGCTGTCTTTGCAGAGTGACAGTGACAGATGTGTGTCAAAATTGGGCTACACCAGTGTGATATTCGTTGATCAGGGAGTCAAGGTCGATGGAACCTATTACTGTGAACTCACAGCAGTTGCTGCCTGCCATGTCATGTCTCTAGCAAGTTTATATTTTAGAAAACAGTGCCACAGGCTAGAGGGCACTCTATGTTTTCAGGCATTAATATTTCACAGTGTAGTGTAGCGATGCCATTAAGGTGTTGTCGGATCTGTAATGATCTCTTTATTGCAAATTTCCTGTTGAGTGTAACTGAAAGAATTTATGGTCAATATTAGCTTAAGTTATGGACAAGAGTTTGATGTCTTGTTTTTTTGACTCACAGTGTATTATGTTATCTTATTGCTATATTACTGCTCAAAACTCACCAAATATAAAATATTTATCAGCTTATTGCGTTATAGTGTTTAATTTATTAACAGTCAGCTGAATCCTACGTATGGCAATAATACTGTAGGTATCTTTGACTGCAACAGTAGGCATGTTGAATTTTGTAGCAAGTTGTGTGAAGTCTTACTTTTGTGGGAGTTAATGTTTCTGCCGATTATTCAATTATTGCAGAACAGAAACACTATGTTGGATACTGGTTGTTGTGATTTCAGACTGAAACCAATTGATATAAAATTTATGAAGTCGCTGCATCACCGAGTCAATATTGTTCCTGTGATTGCAAAAGCCGACATGCTAACCCCGGTCGAGTTGAAGAAACTGAAAAAGAAGGTATGTAATTGGATTATTGTAACAAGAAAACTTGTAGCAGTGGTGAAAGTAACACAATTGTAATATGACATCTCTGTTATATGTTGTTACCATCAATAATTTATGTGCGATGGCATTTTCTGGTTTGTGATGCTATTATTGGAAACTGCAGCATTTCTGTGTTATTTGATGTTAGTTAAATGAGGCACTAGTAGCGGCCGGCATCCAGACGTATGTGTTGCCGGACTGTGACGACGATGAAGACGTCGAATACAAACAGCAGTGTACATTGTTAAAGGTATTATACTGCAATGCTACTTATGTAGAAATGCATGTTGCATCCTTAATCTGTTCGTTTGCATTTATGTTCTGTGGGCTTTGTTCAGTCAATCAGTCGAAACTTAATTTATATAGCACCGAGTTTTGCGAGCGAATCAGAGTTCTGTATTTTGTGCTTCTGACTGGGTGAAGTCCAGCAAGGTGATAAAAATGGAGACAGACACAGAGGACGTCTGAGGGAAACGTGGTTGGATGGTGTGTGCGGGATAAACGAGAAGTTTGGATTAATCCAAAAAGATGCAGTGAATGGACTAACTTTAGAAGGAAGATAAAGGATGCAACAACAGTGATGAGATCCGCAGCTGAATTGCAGATATCCATGAATTTAGTGCGTTATTTTAAAGTAGTCACTGCCTCTGTAATGACTGTATTCATATATGATCTAAGATTGCATAAAATATCACCAGTACGTGCATATATTTGGAAATTTCATGGCGTGGCGTGTCCCAGACACCCCAGCTTACTTTCGTACTTTAGCAAGCACGTTCCTCTTTTTTATACTCATTTGTAATATTTAGTCAAGACGTTGACGTAGGTTAGCCTGAAAAGTGACCATTAAATTGGTTGTGCATGTTATCTTACTGATTTTTACCATGCGATGCACGCAGTGCAAAGCGCGAGGTTGCTGTGCTAAGTCGTCCGTCCGTCTCTCTGTCTGTCCATCCATAACGTTGATATACCGTGTGGCATATGGGTTAGACTAGTTCGAAATTAATTACATGAATAATTAGCTTAGGGCCTTCACACCTTGGAGCCACAACATCAGCAATCTAGGCCAAGGAAACACCCCCAAAATTCGGGTGGAATAGGGGTGCGGTCGATGTTCTCAACAGAAAACCTGCAATATCTCTGAAATGGGGCAAGATAGGACCAAGGTTACTATTGATGACTAATAGGAAGTTGCATATGTGCTTTCGATTGGTACCAAAGTCAGTGACCTTGGATGACCTTGAAGAGCCATTACGCTCTCTGTTTCAAAGTACATATGTTTTTGGAGCCAACCACGAAAATTTGAATGAAGATAGGCCTATACTATCAGTGGTGAAGATGTAGCCCAGTGACACTAGTTTCTGACAATATAAGGTTAATGCGTAACGTTGGGATTCCCCGTAGAGGAGGTGTAGAATGATAGTGGGGTTCTCTAAAACGTTGATTTTCAGTCCTTTTGGATGTTCATCTTCGGAACTTTAAGGCCAACTATAGTATTACTTAGTCCCTTATCGCCTGTCCACTGACTCCAAAACACGTGACCTTGAATGATCTAGAGTGGCCTTGTTGTATTCAATTCTGTTTTGCGCCAGTATGTTTGGAGCTCTGAAGCCTGGCTTTTGAAGCTTGTCAAACTACTCTTAAAATTGTAGTGAATGTTGTTGGCGAACTTTAAACTGAAAAGAACAGCTGCGACATTGTGCGGTTTCCTTGCAACAGAACGGTTTTCTTGTTATTTGACTTGTTTTTCATTTTGGACATTTTATTATCTGAGTAACATGTGTATCATGTGTAACGTGTGCATCTAACAGGAAGCAGTTCCATTTGCCGTGATTGGGTCTAACATGGTGATTGAGGTTCGAGGACGCAAGGTGCGAGGGCGCCTATATCCATGGGGTGTAGTCGAGGTGGAGAACCCAGAACATTGTGACTTCGTCAAGCTGCGGACTCTGCTTGTGTTTGTTATTTCTTCTCGTCTTATTTGTCTATTTGTCTTTTTAGTGTCTTTCATAAGTGTCAGATGTCGTATTTTCCTGATGCCCTGCCGACAAAGTTAAAACACTAAAGCAGTTATGTAACTACACTGTGAGTCAAAAAAAACACCAACGTAGACTTCTTATGCTAACTTTGACAAACTTTGACCGATTTTAATAATTCTTTCACTGTTGCACTCCGAGATGAACTGCAGAAGAAGCTGAAGTAAAATCTGTATCCTCGCCTTAAAGTGTTGCCGCACTACCTTGTGAAACTTGAATGTTCAAATGTACAACTATATATATTAGCCAGAATAATCAACACCTCAGATAATTTCGTTTCATAATAATAAGCTAGCAGGTATTTCTGTTTAATAGATTCACTTGAGCTTAATTGCCTTTCATGAGTTCCTGTGACGTCATTTAATGGCATGTCAGCACAATAAATTGTGACATCGCCTGCTATGTGCTTGGCACAGCACTGCAACAACGCGCCATTGACGCAGCCATTGACAAAATGGCGTGCATGACGCAAAGAACGTGTGTATGCGCATAACAGATATTCTGAGCACCTGCTTAATATTGCAAATTAATTGGCACAGACGTGATCCAGAATATGACATTTGTGTAGATAGTTACTGTAAATAAATGATTTGTCGCACTTTTGAATAAAAAACTATCGTGTAAAGTTGTGCAGTTGAATGTTCAAATTTCGCAAGGTAATGCGGCAACAGATTCGACGTGAGGTGGCGGATTATATAATACCTTCTTCTGCAACAGTGAAAGGATTATTAAAATTGATGCATGTCTGCGTTGGTGTTTTCTTTTGACTGACTGGATATAAAATATTGATCATTTTCCTGCATCGTAATTTTTAATTTATTAAAATTTAGTAGAATTGTACATATCGTGGTAATATTGTAGGAATATTTTACGGCAACAGTAGGCTTGTTGAATTTTATGGCAAGTTGGGTGAAATAATGCTGTTAGGAGGTTAATGTTAATGAAGTTAATGGCAAACAAACATGATGTTATTTGTTAGTGTTAATGAAGACAGCATAAGATTTATTTGTTTATTTGTAGCTATTCAAAATAATTTTTCTTATTTATTTAGAAATGTACATGTCATTTGTGCATATAGCATAAAGTCTTAAATACTTAGTGTACTGCACATTGCATAACAACAGTTCAGAAATACATAGGAGTAAAAAAGTGATTAATTGTGGAAATGTTGGACAAAGTGTATATGAAATGTAACTGTGCTCCAGTACGCAGTGAATATACTGGGTGGTACAAACGAAGTATGCCACCAAGATCTGTAGCTTCATCAAATGCTAACTGTTCTTCTAAATTCTTACACTGGCACATGCAGAAGTATAGTTTCAATAATGCATCCCGTATTCAGCTTTGCTGATGTTGTGCACCTTATAAATGCTAAAAATTGCTTATGTTATCATTATTATTAAAGCGATCGTTATAAGATACCAGAAAAACTCCAAATATTAGTGTTGAAAACATACGTTAATGTTTTCTTTTGCAAGGTAATGTAGTGACGCGTTTAGGTGTGGTGAGATCACTTCATTGCAGGTTTACTGCTAAAGCCCCGTTTATAGCGACACAACTCAACTCAGCTCAACATCGAGTTGAGTTGAGTTGTGTAGCTATAAACAGGGCTTAAGTCTGCCAGTAAAAGAATGTTGAATTTTGGTTGAGTTTTTGTGTAGCCATGACAAAATCTTTGTAACTTCCTTTTTGGACCACTCTGTATAAATGTATTTGCATGTAGAAATGTTTTGTATTTGCCGCAGAACACATATGCAGGACATGCAGGAAGTTACACATGAAGTTCATTACGAAAACTATCGCCATCAGAAATTAGCGTCTGGGCCGCTCGATGTGAAAAATGCTACTTCCACACCCAGGCAAAAAATTTGTATTGCAAAAATAGTGCTGTAATATCATTATGATAACAGTTATAAGTTTCTATAATAATACAGTATAATACGTGTAAAATGGAAAATGGTAAATTTATAAATTGATTGAAATTATAAATTGATCTGTTCAAAATTGGTGATGGTTTGCCATATTGGCATGAGTAGTGTGTTTTATTATATATTGTTGTGCCTCCGCCATTGGACGTACTTTCACCAAACTTTCAGGATTGGTGCATTTTGGGACAAGGATGAAAGCTTCAGTTTTTGGAGTCAAAGGTCAAAGGTCGAGGTCACAGCATGACCAAAGACCCAGCAGGCAGAGGCATATAGAGCTCGAAGCTGTGCATTGAGTTGTGATTTCTAGTTTTATTTTATGTTTTATTGGTTCAGTGGTGTAATGGTTAGGGCGTCGGACTTGGGATCAAGAGATTGCGAGTTCGACTCCCGGCCGGTGCATTGCCGGGTAGCCTAGGTCAACTCAGCCTTCCATCCCTCCGGGGTAGGTAAATCAAGTACCAGCTTACCGGCTGGGATTAAGGCAGGGCGCATTCACTTGTATTGGGTGGCAGGTAACACTGTGTGATCCCATGTGGCAGGTGATGCCCCGTAGCTCTGTAATGGGACTCGTCTCATGAAGAGCTATGCGCTCCTTTAACCTTTTTTTAACCTTTTGAGTTTTGCATTGCAGCACGCCTGAAGTGAAAGCAGAGGATGTGACACTGGTCGAGCGTGAAAAAGAGCTGGCAGAAAAAGAAGCACAGGTTTGTAGGAAACAGTGATTGCTGTGTCTGAAAATTTATATTATGTGATATTTATTGTATAGTGGTACATTATATGACATCACGTTATATGCTGCATTGTATTGTTATGCAGCATTGCTGAAAGTGATTCTAGCAATTGTGACATCTTACCGTAGCGTGATCTGTCCATCTGTATGTATGTATGTTGTCTGTCACACTTGTGCACCTTGCAGTGCTAAAGCCATTGGATGGAGTGAGATGCCATTTGGCAGGCACACTCGTTTGGTCTCAAGTAACATTGGGTCCCAGTCCCACATGGGAAGGGAAGATTTGGGACTCTGAACCCCTGTTCATAGTGATGACACTATATGTATATGATACATCATGTAGGCCTAACCCTTTATTCTTCGTTCATCCTCGACCTCAGCACTGTCTGTACCACTAACAGGCTTCGTACAATCAGCTACTGAGCTTTTTACCGGTTGCAGCCGCAAAAGCATGGAACATCCTGCTGGCAGAAGTGACGTCAACATGATCATTACACACTTTTAAATCAAAACTGAAGACAGCTTTTTCTGTCTCATTCTTGTAATTTTCCTCTTAGGCCTACTCCTTTACTGTAAAGTGACTGAAGTGTGTTGCATTTTCACTTTAATTGTATGTATGTATGTATTATTTGGCAGTAACAGCCTGTTGCTGCCAAATAATACATACATACATACATAAAATTAAAGTGAAAAACTAACAGCACGATGTACAGGGTGGGCCAGCCAAAGTGAAGCCAACTTACTTACAGTGTTATTTTACCCATCAAAATGCACAAACGCGTTATTATTCAACAGTGCTATTTTATAAAAAAACAGGTAGTTATTCGCAAAAAATATTATAAACACAAAGGCTAACAAATACCAGCAAAACCAGACGATTTAGATAGATAGAAACGAAGTGAATATTATCAGATGGATGTGTTGGTTTTCAGCGAAAGAAAGCGAGAAAAATGCAGAGTGCAGAGAGTTACTGCGATTGGAACTGTTTCCTTGGTGGTTAAGAAGAGTGTATTAAGGTGTTTTGGATGTGTTAAACAAAAAGATAATGCTCATTGGGTCAAGCAGTGTATGATGATAGAGGTCGATGGAACTAGACAGAGGAAAATGTTCGGCCTGTCCCTTGAGGAAGCATAGGTAGAGACATTAATCGAAAGATAACCCAATTTTTCCTAGAAAATGGTTGTTAAAACGTTGTGTATTACATTATATCCATGGTGACGATGTGCTATTTTCAGCTGAAAAACATGCAACAGATGCTAGCAATGATGCAGGCCGAGATGCAACAGAAAGCTGCTACATCGAACCCATCGAAGACATCAGCTGAACTCGGTCCTCCTCCGGCATCTAAACCTCCTCCACCACCAGTTGCAGCACGAAAACCATCATTTGAAGGTGAGTTTAAACAGGTGGCCACCGATCTGGAAAACCTGGAAAAGTCGGAATTTGACAATGATCCGGGAAAAATCATGGAAAGTGGAAAAATGTCGTGGAAAATGTGTTTTGCCTGTGGTGTATTACCACGATTGCAATGGTCACAGAATAAGCATAGCCTGACTGGCTGAGTTCTGTTAAGTGCAGATGACATGAGTGTGATGGACCAGGGGCGCCGGAAGCATTTCAGGATTGGTATGGCCGCCATACCTGCCATACGCGCCGACGAACCGTTCAACTCTTGGAGACTGCGCATTTCCAGTGGCTGCATCGCGAGCATGGAACGGCCTACCCGCGTCAATCAGGACTGCAGCGTCCTTGACGTCATTCCGCCAGCAGCTCAAGACG
>Ga0209679_1000975_pt1 | contig 11460 bp, 8 predicted proteins | sample WorMetHEROISLAND_4_FD_187408 | JGI IMG/M metagenome (GOLD analysis project Ga0209679, IMG submission 187408) | Marine gutless worms symbiont microbial communities from Max Planck institute for Marine Microbiology, Germany - Olavius sp. 2 HERON... ...
AGGCATCAGCGGTGACGCGCGTCACCGCGCGTAGTGTGAACGGGGCTTAACGCGCTGTGTGCTGATTGTTTGTTTCACAGCGTAGACTGCTGTCTGGCCGCTCAGTGTAACATTCAGACGACTGGCTGCGTGATAAGTGTACTGTACCGGCTGTCAGCACCCACTGCTCGCCTGGGTTCTTATCGATCGTTCGATCTTACAGCCCCGCTCTTCGTGGGTCGTCGCCGCGTGCCGAGGGATTGGCCCACTGCCATGAATGGAGTAGTAATTGATCGGCAATTATGTGATGACCTGGGGACGCGCCTGTCACTGTATAACGTTGTGATGGCGATGGTAACGCTGTCGTCCGTAAACGTTTTCTGTATTACAGGACATTAGTAAAGGCTGGCTGCACATTACTTTGACGCTGTTAGGTCTCAGAACAAGTCCTGCTCTAAAATCCCCGAAGGTCGTGACCTGATCTTTTTGACCTGGTATAACGTGGAATAACTGTGAAGAAGTGATACTAGTTGTACAGAAATGAAAACCGTAGTTGTGTAGTATCGATGGCGTGAGTATACCGGTGTACAACAGCGCGCGCCTGTTGTTGATCTATAGCTGTCACATATTGATCTTCGTACTGTCACAACTCGAGGCATGAAACTCAGTCCCCGCAGTGTATCACCTAGTCTGCCACCCACACTGTGGTTCTGCCGCCAGCGACATGTCGACAAATTGACGGCAGTGCTGCTACTTTCCCAGCGACGGGTCTGGCTCTCGCCGGCTCCCTGCTCGTCCAGGGAAAATTGTGATGAGAGATAATTGTGGAGAATCAACATCGCCGGCGGCACAAGGCAGGTTGGATGATTGAATTACAGGTGACCACCATGATGACTGGCGCAGGCGGAGATGAAGGTAGCACGTCTTGCATTGGCATTGGAAGAAATTCTGATGTAAAAAATCACATGCTCGAACGGGTGACCGCTGTTGGCATAGATGCTTTACAAGAGATTTATCCAGTTGTACGGCAATTCTGTGGTCGTCTGACTCATCTGTCTCATGTTATAACATGACCTTGTCTAAATGTTTGTCTGTTGTGAAGGTCATAATTTGTATCCCAGGAATCGTTTAGTAGTTCTGTCCCTAGAATTATGATTCATCTTTTCATTCAGTTGAAGTTCTCTTGGATTTAGTCAGACTAAACAGGGAAAGGTGAGCTATAGTAACCAGGATCATAAATGTTAAGTACATATTTTTGCATATTTTATTTTTGAATAAAATACATATTTATACGTATTTATAAAATACATTGGCAGTGAAAATATATGAATATGTAAACAAGTCTAACGGGAATCACTTTCTAAAGTTTTCGCTATGAACTTGCGTTTAGTTTTTCTTGTGTTCAGTTGGTTAGGTGATATAGACTGTATAAGCGTGTCAAAATTCGAGTGTAATGTACTTCATAAGTATTTTTCTTCTTTACTTACTATATGCATGAGACAGTTCTGTAAATATAATTATTAACGTTTTTGTATATTTTATTTTAATCTGAAAGTATTTTATATTTTCCTTTGGGTGCTTTGTAACTGTTGTTTGGGTAACAGGAAGAGCATCCTGCCTGTAAAAACTTTGCACGAAAACCCCTTAGCCATGGTAGTTGATATTAGTGGGTGGTCTGCAGGCTGTAGTACCTTACTGCAACCCCATCCGCCTGTCAAGGCTACCAGAGGCTACTGGTTTCTCCAGGTTTACCTGGAAAATGGCCGTTGAAACAGCGTGTGTGTGTGTGATGTGCATAAAAACTGAACATGTTGTAGATCAGTAAGCTCTAGTAACAGAGTGACGTGACTTGCCCAGTTAGTGAGCCTGAGACAGAGATAGAGTGCCGCCTGTGTAGGATGCAGCTGCTGCTGAAGCTGCAGGCAGATGAGGACAAGTGATGTACAAATTGAGTTAGGTCGTGGTGTCGTCGTTGGCCTGGCTGATTGCGGCAGCGTGTGGATTGCGTGCGGTGCGGGAGACTAGATAGGACGCAGCTTCCAGCTACTGCTGCTGCTGCTGCTGCTGCTGTAGACATCATAGGGATGGCGATGACTGACTGCAATGATAAGAGCTGCTTTGAAGTTTGCAGCAGCAGCACACGCACTTAGCTTACTGCTTCAGTGATTCTTTCTGTCTCAGGACACACATTCACTGTAGACTAGAGACAAATTTGTGGCTTGTACAAGCTGTTGATATGGCTGGTTGTAGATTGGTGCTGCTACTGGAAAGTTGAAAAATTTCATCATTGAACCATTTGTTGCTCATAAGCAGGTTGCATTTTTATTAGCATTTAATTACCGTATAATTAACAAATTGTGTCATATATGCTATGTCTTCAGTGACATAACTGTTACTAATATTAGTCTGCCATTTATTTATTGCATGATTGTATGTTTTCCCTTTTCTTTCCTTCTTCATTTATATGTAGTATTATTTACTTGGCATGCTTGAAAATAAAGTTTGATCGATTTATTGATGGATTTATTGCTGTTAGTCATGTTGTGTCATCCTGATAAACATACACTGAAATTGTTTTCTGTGTGGTCGTTGATAAAATGTTAGTTTGTTGTGTTTGACAGAATGAAGAATTTTATGTGTGTATCCTCTCCCACAGAAACGGTGACACAATTCTTTTCCATCACGAAGGAGGTGTTGAAATAGGAGATGTTGATGCAAAGGTGAATTGATTGCTTATGAAAATCATGCTTGGACTATGGGCATAAATTGTCATTTCATGGATATGCAATGCATTAATTATTATTACAAGTATGATCCCGTGATAGGTTCCTTACTGGAATAGTGATGATGTTCATCATCATCATCATCATCATCATCATCATCACTTTAATAAAACAGATTGACAAAATGCAATCATACAATAAATCATACAGTAAACATGAGCTAATAAATGTCTTTAAAGAGCATTCTGTTTATGTCGTTTCTGTTGTCACTCTTAACAGTTAATGAGAAAGAATGTTGCGCAAAGAAACAGTGTGAGAGTGTTTACAGTTGTTTAAAAAATTGATTGCATGTGGAAGAATTAGTTACTTGGTTAATGGTTTAATAGTGTTGATCATGCCATAGCCACAGATGTTGGTATGACTGGTCTCTTTGAGTAGATGCAAGACCATTTGCCTTGTGGTCAAAAAGACAACTGTGCCACATATGTAAAATGTCGTTGTAGCTGTTCGTCATTTTTACTGTCATTAGTTTTTGTTGTCAAATCTTAGATTCTTGGTGATTATTTGGAATTTGAGATCATTGGACATGTGAAAAGTAAACCGAGAGGTTGTAATTATATTCATTTGTTTTGTTTTATTGTAACTTGTTAGCCACACTGTGATTGTTTTTTTTTCATTTTTATTTTAAGGCGTCAAGACTTGAGATTCCACTTGATGCTGTTCTGTCGGAGGCAGACATCAAGAGTCGACTTCTGAGCAAAGTTGACAACAGCAGCCAGCAGTAAGTGTGAGAATTTGTCGACTTCATTGTTGATGATGTTATGTTTTGAAGATTGCAATTTCAAATGTCTGGTTAATTTGATAATGCGTAACATGACTCAACAATGTCGTGGTGCTTAATTTTGACAGTTAGTCATCCAGCAGTTGGTGCTTTCTTCATTTTGTCTGTAGATGCATTGGTCAAGTTAAGTAGTTATTGTGATTTATTGAATTCTTCACGGTACACGTGTTACTGTGTGGTTTCAAGTTAGTTTCTGTTTGTAGAGCTGTTCTTGGATTTATCACATCTCTGTACAAAGTGTATTGTGATCTGTACTTCACATACCTCGAAATTAACCCACTTGGTACGTCAGCAGTTGATATGCTTTCTGTAGCAACATTTAGCAATTAATTTTTTTCTTGTTTTTCTGCTGTTTGTTTTCACATATTTTGCCATTAAAGAATGTGTGAAGTGTCTTTCAGTAAGCTGGTCTGGTTGTACTGCTTTTGTTGATACTGATTTTGCTAATCATTGTTTTATATGTACTAATGCACATATTGTTTCGTATGTTGTTTGTCATTTTTGTATGTAGGAGAGTTAACGTAAGTTTTAGTGAGAATTGAATGTCATTTATTTCTGGTTGTTATTTTTTATAAGCCGATTAAAGTTTGAATTATAATAAATGTAGTAAAATTTGGTATTACCATCTGAATATTGACTTTGTTATGTGTGAATTGCGGTGACTTGGGATAGTTGAAGATAGGCAGTCACTATAGATTTCATGTGGCAAATGATGTTTGTGCCTCCTGTTCATTCATATTTGCTGATGCTGAGTTTTCATGCATAGTTCTGATATATGTGCTTATACTGTATAATTGGGCTAATGAAAAGGAAACTGTAAATTGTTTGTCAGTTAGAAGGTATTGTGTGTGTGTTTGGTTAACAGTTGTGACTGGAGGAAAGGTATTCATCTTAGATCTGGCAGCCAAAATAGATCAGTGTGCTGAATACATATGTAAGCAGCAATGGGGAGACTTGGAGTTTCCTCCACCATTTGGCCGTGAAGCATTTGCTGAGGTAGCGTACTTTGTGTCATACTCAGCTTAGTCACATGCACCATAAATGAGTCTATGGTCATTTCAGAGATTCTTTACCTTTTCATCTCATCCGCTGTGTGTAACGATTCAAATACAACATGTGTGCAAAAACAACCATTTCAGTGGCCATTTTAAGGTTTATTTGGGTGCTAAAAGATCTTTTTAAATCTGTGAAGACCGCCAAAGCAATATTTTTATCCAATGGATGCCCTTCCTTTGTTTTTGAGTTTATTTGCCTGTTGTCTTACAAAAGTCTGTGAGGATACTTTTGGAGTTAGTGGTAGCAGCATTTTTACAGAGCGTTATTTTGCTTTGTGTGAGTATCTGTATGGTATGTATGTGTTGATAGGAAGCGTATGTAGCTGATCTTGATGCCAAGAGTGGTGCTTCACTGAAACTGACCATTTTGAACCAGGCTGGACGCATCTGGACCATGGTTGCTGGGGGAGGGGCTTCGGTTATATACGCGTGTGTATTCAGTCTTGTCATGTGTTCCAGAGTGTTTCGTGTCATATCCATTTAATGTGACTCAAGTTTGAATATTCTGAGTAGATGGTCATAGTTCATACATTCATTTTTTACATCATATACAATTATACAGTTTACAAGTTTGCTTATCTGCTGTAGCTCTATATATCTTTATGTGCCTTGTAGAGCAGCAACAACACAGTTGTAAACAGACAAAGAGACAGAAAGACAAACAAAATGCATCACTGTCTAAAAACAATTAGTAAAATTTCATCAAATAAAATTTCATCAAATATAACACGTAGCACACGAGCTGAGAAAACTAAAACTAATTGTACAGATAAACATATTTGCAGTCGATAGTTTGATCAGAACTGCATAACTGCCATACTAAGTAAGCTGAACCATAAAGTGTTGCTTCCTAACCTCGGTTATGTCAAACAGACCAAGGTAGATGTAGTCACTGTGACCAATGACTAACAGCAACCATCAACTTTTCTTAACAATTTTGTGTAAGCAGCAATGGAGAGACTTGGAGGCTTGTTGAAAAGCCACTCACTGAGTAAGAAACTACTCAACTAGAAAGCACTCAGTGAGTTTAAACCTTCCTTTGGCAGAGTAATAATCCTCAAACTGTATGATTGTGTGTGATGCACTGGAACACTGTGCAGGCAGTGTGCAGGCACTTACATTGTGAAGCTGACGTGTTTGTTGATAGAGACACAATCTGTGATATGGGTGGAGCTGCAGAACTTGCAAACTACGGTGAATACTCTGGAGCTCCAAGTGAACAGCAGACATACGACTATGCCAAGACATTACTGAGTTTGATGTGCAAGCAGGTGCATCCACAAGGTGTATATTCTTGTGTTCTTGTGTGTTAATGCATTAGGAATGTGGCTTGATACAGATGGGTGAAAGGTGAGTTGTGAACTGCTGAGAAGAAGATTCCATATAGACCAAGGTCCATATGACCACGGTACCTCAACATTACAGACGGATGGACAGACAGATGGACGATTACTGTAGCAATACCGTGCACATGGTAGTGATGATGAATGTAAAAATGTTATATTTGATGAAGTTTTACTAGTTGTGTTTTTAGAGAGTAATGTATTGTATAATGTGGAGTTCCTAAATTGCAGCTGTTATCATGTTTAGGTAAAGTCCTTATTATTGGTGGAGGAATTGCAAACTTTACCAATGTTGCAGCAACATTCAAAGTGAGTATTATGCTGTTGGGGTTTTATGCACTTTTTTGCATAGTGTTATAAAATGCTGTTAGGGCATCAGGTTGTCAATGGGCTGACTATGCAGGCTGCACGTATTGGAACTACTCCAGTGTTTGTTCTTTGTATTATAAATGGTTCATTCAGCTGCAACACAATGTTGAACGTTTGAATATTTTTTCAGGGAATTGTACGGGCTTTGCGCGAGTATCAACAGCAGCTCATCGATGGACGTGTTTCCATTTTTGTTCGGCGAGCTGGACCTAATTACCAGGAAGGACTGAGAGTCATGCGTGAGCTTGGTAAGTCATACGTGGATTGTTTTTTGTGTTGTGGATGTTAAATGCTGATGTTAGAAGACTTACCGACTTTCCGTTGAGTGATTTTCTGACCGTCACATCATTTACCTTCAGCAGTCACAAACGTATTGTCTGTTTCCAACAATTGCCATGATAGGCCGACCCTGTTGTCGCTTCCATGACAACGGCAGACAGTAATTGGCATAGAGATGGTGCGTGCTAACCTGAATGTCAAAATGTTGACTCTTACTGTCCTGACAAATGTACTTGCACCGTCATATACTAATAATGTTGTCGGTGTTAGTGTATGTTGCTATAGTAGACAAGTTTGCACCTCTCCTGTGCTGCTTCAGGCATTTGTCCGTACAGAATTTGTTATTGTGAACCAGTAACTGCTGGAAAGTCATTGGTAGGAATGGTTCTTTCTCTTAATGATTATGTCATTTGGCAAGTGATAACATCTGTTGTTAAACACATGCCATACTTGAGCTTCTGTATTTAAAGAGTTTCTGATTACTTTTCGCTCAGTCGCCATGTTTGTAATCAGGTGAAACGCTTGGAGTGCCAATACATGTGTTCGGTGCTGAGACTCACATGACAGCGATTGTTGGAATGGCACTTGGCAAAAAGGCAATTCAGCAGCCAGTGAAACAGCATCAGTCCACAACAGCAAACTTCCTGCTTCCTGGTGCAGAGGTATGAACTGCTTGACTGCACTGAACTGTTGTGCTGTACATGAAGATTTGTACAAGGAAAACTAGAAGCTGTTGTAAGGACAGTGTTATAATTGTGCTGTGTTATAACAAGCCTGCATTGACATTCCTGATTTGGACATCGGACCTTGGTTCATTTTATACTGATTCAAAGGTACACACATTAACACTGTTGATGTGTGTCTTTAGCTGAATACTTGATTACAGTGTCTTATTTTATGATCTAGTTAAGCCATTAACTTTTACTTTTACCTCACTACCTAATGGGGAGTCGAGCATTGTCTGAGCGGACCACTAATAAATCACTGAGAAGTTTTGGCATATCCTCAAAAGTTAACGATACTCAGGCTTTCCACCTAGATTATGTGCCCGCATCTCCAGCTGCCCTTTGCCATTAGCCAGGCTTACAGGTGCCAATCACAGTCTGTGTGCTTTTTGGCTATGTGTTTGGTTCTGAGTTGAGGTTTATGGCTGTGGTTGCAACCTGCTTTCTAGGTGTAGCAGATTTCACGGTTGTTAAGTTAGTAATATTAGATAATAATTAGGCCATTAACTCGGTAAAGAACTTAGATATATTGTCGTTGTCGATAATCGCAGCATTAGATTTTTTGTTAAAAGTGGCCCATAGTAGGGCAGTATGCAGCCCCTAAGATAGCTCCCTTAATTTTTACAGTGACCACACATATCTGTAGAGAAGAGTTCATGCTAATTGTTGAATTAGTAGCTTTTCTGATGAGTCTGTCATGCTTTCTGCTGTGATACACTGAAACAGTTGTGCACTAGCAGGACTGATGTTGTCTGTTGACAGAATGGTGGTAATAGTCGCAGCGGTGAGGCAAGTACGGCTCAGGCGTGTAAATCCAAGGCTGGCGGCGGCTGTGCTGCTTCGTCGGCAGTGTGCAATGATATCAGTAAGCCGTCAATAGACTTGTTCACCAGCAGCACAAAGGCCATAGTTTGGGGCTTGCAGGCGCGTGCCGTTCAAGGAATGCTCGACTTTGACTATGTTTGTTCACGACAGTCGCCGTCAGTCGTAGCAATGGTCTACCCACTCGTGTAAGTAGTTGTGGCAGTTGGTTGGCTGTAAACTGATGATTTTTAAATTGTGTGATTTTAAAAATGAATGACGCTTCATAGTTGCTGTAATCCTGTAAGGTTTTCTCTCTGGGAGATATTTTGGGGCCAAAGCCTTTCATAAAGCAATTTCACCTAAGTAATAGTAAAAAAATAGCTCTGGAAAAATAAAAATTGTGTGTGGTGTGTGAAAATGTGTGGTAATTGTAAAGCATAGATCTTTTGCAAAGGTAACATAAGTGACTAGCATCTATAAATAAACAGACACGTTAAAAATGTAATCATATTAATGTTTCTGATCAATTAATTTTTTATGTTGCCACATTTGTACCATTAATTTTGCAGTCCTGTGCAGTCTTAATATAGTATTTTTTATTTGCATGTGACAGGAGTGGCAGACAGCAGCATCTTGCTTCGCAATGTCATGTTTGTCTGTTTCTGTATTTTTTATCATTCTGTGACATTTTCTGTTTGTCTATTTGTATTGCAGTGGTGATCATAAACAGAAGTTTTATTGGGGACTCAAGGAAATTCTTATTCCAGGTTTCATCTTTGTGACTGATTGTGTATAACATGGAATAGCTGAAAATTTCACGGTATTTTTTATATTCTACACCATGTCCCATAAAAGGTAAACCACCTTTATTTTCGACATTGCCATCTGTTGAGATATTTCTACAATTTTTGAAGTATTTTGTTCACAAACAATTTCTGCATGATATAGTTTTATTACATACCACCGGTGTGAGGCCTTTAGCTGATGTGACGTAACACGACGTCAGTAACAAAATGCCGTTCACTGTTGATGATAAACATTTACGCCAAGAAAAACGTTAGAGTTCTCAGAGATGTCTTAAGGAGTTTCCGAATAAAAATTGGTCTAATTTACTGTTGAATAGTAGACCTGTGTTTAACACTTAACTTTGCTACTCACTGATTTTGCATGTTTTATGTCGTATGACAGCAGCAGAAGCAGCAGATTTTGTGCCTTTTGTGTATTATGAGGTTTTAGTTCATACTACTGCCAAATAAATAAAGTTTTGCATGTTTATTGTGCAGAAATTATTTATGAACAGAATGCTTCAAAAATTGTAAAAAATATCTCAACAGATGGCGAAGTAATATCTAAAATAAAAGTGGCTTACTTTTTTTCTGGGACACAGTGTTTATAAAAATGCCTTTCGACACTGTGCAGCACATCCTCATTCGGGACTCTGACGTCACACCTAGGTGGGACTTTCGTCTGCAGAATTTAAGCAGTTTTGACTGGGATTGAGTGTGAGTCTCCTGAATGAGAAAGTACATCTCAATAATTGTGACTCCTCCTGTCTGTATTTTAAATAGATATTTACTGTTGTGTAAGCTTTCTGGCAGTATTTGTGTGTAACAACTGACAGCTTTACATCAACGAATGAATTCAGTTGTTGGTGCATTGTTTAGTTTTCAAGAACATGGATGATGCAATGAAGCTGTATCCTGATGCTGATGTTCTTGTCAGTTTTGCATCCCTGCGGTCAGCGTATGAAAGCACGGTTGAAGCCATGCAGTATCCCCAGGTATTGTTGTAGTTCTCTGTTATTTCTGCACAGTATCAAAATTTGTTTGTGTTACAGTTTTTTTTGTAGTTTGCCGTAGTTTGTGTTTTGCATTCCTGCAACCTGAAACTCTTATCAGCTACTCCTTGAGTCTAGTTGATATCCTTTTCCTGTGTCCACAGTCGACTCAGGATGGAATGGTGATTGTTTCTTATAGCACGTTCACGGTAGCTTAGCTATAAGAGTGGGTGAGCATAAGTTTTCCTACTGAACTGAACTGAACTAATGTTTGTTGTGCTTGTTTGTTGGCTTCTAGATACGGGCAATTGCAATCATTGCTGAAGGCATTCCAGAGAATCTCACTCGAAAACTCATCAAACTGTCTGCAGAAAAGGGAGTGTCGATCATTGGACCAGCAACGGTCTGTAGTCTTACTGTGTAGGATGTCTGAGTGTATTTATTCTGCGTAGTGCTTTGCTTAGATCTGCTAAATTTCTTCAGTGTTGTAGCACTGTTGGTTGGGTGTCAGTAAGGGCATTGAACTGTAAAAAAACTGCTATAGCAGTTTCCAGTGTTTTTGGAGACCACTGGACAACTCAGATGAATCTGGAAAATGTGAGTATGAACAGTTATGCACAGCTAACGTGATAGTGTTCCTTAACTGCATGACTGGATGTCACTGACAGTAAATATATGATGTAAATTGAAGTAATTTTATGTGCGGTGTCAGAATTTATATTGCGTGTAGATAATCTGTATATGTGAACTAGTGAGAGTTTACCAGTACATTATGTCTATGATGCCGTTGGTTTGTAGCATGGTTTGTAGAAATTCTTCTCCACTGATCCTCAAAGCTTTTGCTTTTTCCTGAGTGCAGCAGAGACTCTGTGGTGTCAAATTATGCTAATAGGATATGTGGGTGGCTGAGTGCATGGGTGATTTTAAGTAACTTTTTTTGTCAAATGGTGTGTCAGGAAGTACCATAGGTCTGAAGTTGCAACTTAGCGGAGTTGATGGGAGGTTGATGCCCATCTTTGATCCTGATGCGGATCAAAAGTTCCTGGATTCGGATCAGGATCCGGATTTTCACCAAATTGCTTTCATTTCAGTCTCCGGCTGCTGCTGAAGCTGTGCTGAGGACCCCATTGATGAAGGAGCCTTGCTTTATAGGACTGACGAGCAGTGAAATGAAACCCTAGGAGAGTAGTTCACATAAATGTTAATGTGGTAGGATGACTTGGGTCTGACCTATGCTGAGAGGTTCACTAGTAACCATGAGTGGCTTGGCATGCTGCTGGGCCACATACAAAATGCTTAATTACCACAGAAGCCAGACAACCAGTTTTATTTCCACTGTGCACGTCACAGTATGGGTTGTGTTGGCCGAGATAGGGCATCGAGATGCAAGTCATGGTGGGTGGTGGTGTACGTTGGTGTTACAGTTGGAAAATCAGACTGTGCTGAGTTAGAGACCTGCGCGGGAACACATAGTTGTTCCCATTCCCATCCCTCATGGCAATTTTATTTCCCTCACCCTTCCCTCACTGGCAAAATTTCTTCCCTCACCCACCCCGCACCCACCA
>Ga0209679_1000976_pt1 | contig 11452 bp, 6 predicted proteins | sample WorMetHEROISLAND_4_FD_187408 | JGI IMG/M metagenome (GOLD analysis project Ga0209679, IMG submission 187408) | Marine gutless worms symbiont microbial communities from Max Planck institute for Marine Microbiology, Germany - Olavius sp. 2 HERON... ...
AGCAACAAGCAGTTGTATAAGCGATGTGCCTTTTCAATGGGAGGGGCAAAATTTCGACCCCCCACAGCTCCCACATTTTTCATCCGATCTTTCTGAAACTCAAAATTAAGAAACATATCCGGGACAAGAACCCACACGCAAACTTTGGTGAAGATCAGTTCACTGGGGGCGTCTGGGCGACCACCCAAATTTTGGCCGTACATTCTGGGCTACCCTTTTTATGTTCTTTTTTGGATTCTTCGCTCAGCGTCCCGGTCGCACCGCGCGTCGTACAGCGACCGCTGAGGGCTCAAACGGCGTGTTGCCGGCCAAGGAAGTGCCTTTTGGGGGTCTTAACAATGAAAAGTAACATTTAGGGGTTAAAACCCCCCAAAAAGTAAATTTTGGGGGCCTGAATAGGCGTTTTAAGCCAAATTTTCAAAATTTCAAAATCACGTTATCTTGAAAAGTAAAAGTTCGATCGACACCAAATTTTCTGTGCGACTTCAGGGCCATAAGAGAACTTCGTTGGTGGTCCAGAATTGCCAAATACAAATTCAAAATGGCGGACGCCGCCATTTTGAATTTTTCCACAAAACACAATAAATCAGCTGCCAGTTGACATACAATTACAAAATTTGGCATGGTGGTGGACATTGAACGTCCGCAACGTGCCGTAACGCCATTTTGGACCAGTATCAAAATCCAAGATGGCGGCCGGCCGCCATCTTGAAAAAAGGAAAAGCGCCATTACTCAGCCGCTATTTGAGATATCTTCACCAAATTTGGTGTGCGGGTAGCCGTGGACAGCCCGCAGTGTGCCGTGACGTCATTTTTGGGCTACAACAAAATCCAAGATGGCGGCCGGACGCCATTTTGAAAAATGGAAAATCGCAATAACTCGGCAGACATTTGAGATATTGTCACTAAATTTGGCATGATGGTAGACATGGACTGTCCACAACGTGCCGTAATGCCATTTTTGACCTGTATCAAAATCCAAGATGGCGGCCGGCCGCCATCTTGAAAAACGGAAAATCGCAATAACTCGGCCGACATTTGAGATATTGTCACCAAATTTGGCACAGTGGTAGAAATGGACTCCCCGCAGCATGCCGTTATGCCATTTTTATTAGCAGAGAACAGATGCAGTCTATTAGTAATAGCCACAGTGTAGTGTAGCCAAGAGGCAGAAGTCACTCAGTGCAACTGCAAGACAGGACACCTTGGCTTTCATCACAGCAAACAAGTACGCACCATTTGTACCGCACCATATGTCGAAGGATATAAATTGTGGGCATGAAGTAAGTAAGCAGCATTTAAAATGATACAATGGCATGGACTTCTGGGACTTGTATGCATGGGTATGATCCAATAACCAGCTGTTGAACCAAACCTACGACCATGTATCCCATCTACATCTGCATCTGGGTAGCTTGGTGGCATAATGGCTGGGCGTTGGACTTGCGATCAGGCGGTCGTGGGTTCGATTCCCGGTCGGACCACTTTCAAGCTACCTAGGTCAGCTCAGCCTTCCATCCCTCTGGGATAGGTAAATCAAGTACCGGCCTGTCTGGCTGAGGTTAAGGCGGGGCGTGTTCACTTGTGTCTGGTGGCAGACAACACTGTGTGATCCCATATGGCAACTGACACCCCGTAGCTCTGAGATGGGTTTCCTATGAAGCGCTATACACAGCTTTAACCTTTTTTAACCTACAACTACACCAACTGACAATGTAACGCCATGTATCTTGTGCTACATTGACACCAATGTGGCGCCCACAATGGGTTCCAATGAACGTGGAGCGTGTGAACACTGTCAGAACAAGACAGAATGTGCTCATTTAAGTCTTAACAGATACTTCTCCTGTCTGCGCATTACAACTCATGTTCACTGTTTTCAGCAGTACATTCTACATAAACTACCACGGTGTAGTACAATGTATGTAGAGCTTGCATTATTCACAACAGTACAGTGCAACAGTGCAGTGCACTGATACAAACCGGATTACTGAAAGTGACAGAAAGTTTGCTGAATGTGACCGCAAGCGGTGAGGAAGATCTACAACAGACACACACACGCACACACATGAACACATACAGGCAAAGATCTGAAGTACAGACAACAAATATAAAAACCTAAAGTGTAAAATAAAAACTGAAAACCAAAAATCCTTCCAAAAATTTATCATATCATCGGAAAAAGATATAAACCTATATTACCATCTGTATCATGCACTGAAATCATGTTAAGCTGATTTGGGCAAAGTAACTACAGATGCGACTGTGTAAGTGTCTTAGTGCTGGGACGAAATAATAATTCTCAGACAATTACCTGACAAAAACTTTTACCATAACAGGTACATCAGATGGAAACGAATCTCTCATGAAAACCGCCTTGCACTCCACTGCAGCAAATCACAAAGCACACACAATGCCCAGTCGGTCTTATATTCATCATATGCTTAAAGTAATTATAATACGGAATATTGGTTTATCTATGCCATTAAACAACACTAACCAAGACACTGAATATATTATGCCTCAGTAACTTCAGTAATTTGCAATTTGACTAACAAACTATCATCTGCTGCCAATCTTTCAACTGCAGCTGTGAGTTCAACTGATTCAACAAACCAAATGGAGCAATGTTCATCATCTCCACGGTGAAATCAGTTGGTGACGGATCAACCGTGCCAGCTGCTACACAACTCCACAACAGCACTGCATTCTGCACAGCTGACTCGTTCTGTATTCCCGGCTCTGGCTCCGGACCAGCATTCTCAACACACAAACGACCATCATTAGAGTATAACGAAGTGCAAGTAACCACGACCTTACAAGCTCTATTACATCACACAATGTTCCACAAACCATGTGACAACTGCATAATTCAGTGCTTTTGTGATGCAACAACACTAAAACTAGGCGGCTCGGTGGTGTAGTGGTTAGGGCGTCGGACTTGTGATCGAGAGATCGCGAGTTCGACTCCCAGCCAGTGCCATGCCGGGTAGCCTAGGTCAACTCAGCCTTCCATCCCTCCGGGGTAGGTAAATCGAGTACCAGCTTACTGGCTGGGGTTAAAGCGAGGCGCGTTCATTTGTGTCGGGTGGCAGGTAACACTGTGTGATCCCATGTGGCTGGTGACGCCCCGTAGTTCTGTGATGGAAGTGGGACTCGTCTCATGAAGAGCTATACGATCCTTTAACCTTTTTAACCCATTTTAACAACTGCAGATGTCACTTACTGCTGATAGTCGCATGAGGTTGCGATGAATTCGTTCCTTGTCGACTGCAGAATTGTCAGTGTCTAGCGACAGTCAGGAAAACAGATTATAAAGAAACAAAATGTGTAGCCCTGATGGCTGACACGAAATGTCGTGCAACTTTAAGAGTGCAATAATCCACTGCCACCACTCACAGTGAAATCTGTTCACTTGACATCCAAAACTTATTGCTGTTACGCAAGATTCGCAAACTGACCAAGACTGAAGTTCTATGATCTATCTGTTTGCAACTTTGCAACTCAAGTGCATTTGCCAGGTATACATTGACCTCGTAACCTCGACGTTCTAACTGTGACAGTTCTCAATACTTCGTATGTGGTACACTGTGGGTACAACATTACCACCAAGTTTGAGGAAAGACAATATGACCAACAGATCATCAGTTATCATTTTATGGCACACTTTGTGCCAGGGTTTTGACCTCTGACCTTGAAATATTATCAGATGTTATCTATGCTGTGAACAATCTCACCTGTTGACGTCATTTCATTTTGAAGTTATAAGTGTCAATAGCACAGACACAAAGTGCAGCGATGACCTTGTGAGCTCTGACCTTCTGCTTCAGAATGGTGCTCATTGCTCCATACTCCTACCAAGTTTAGAGTTGTACAGTCCTTCATTTGAAAGATATGACAATACATTTCACATCAGAGCATCACGTGACTTTGTGACCATCACCTTTAACTCCAAATCTATCCCCATCAGTTTCTCATGACATGGGGCCAGCTTCTTAGCAATTTTGGGCTTTCTTGGGCTTTTTGTTTGCGAGAAGCAGGCATGAGACAGAGAGAGAGACACAGAAACAAATGGACAAGATGCAACTGGCAATGCAACCTCACAAAGGGAGGATGACACAATCACATATAAACAGCAGTTAAGATCAACAGGCTAAAACACAAATAAATATTGGCATTTTATACAACAAACGACATCATCAATTAGTTCTGAATTTATACCAAATGTTTACACTGAGATTTAATCTCAAGGCATATACACTCTAGTTAATCTCAATCTATAGCTTCAATAACTTGACAAAAATTCATTTTCACCATCTAGAACAATTAGTAACATAAACACTCCTTTAACTTGGATATTTTACTTTCTATTAAAAGTACAAACAATGAAATTAATCACTAATACTGAAATGACAGTTCCAGCTTTTCTGTCGACTATACATGAATTTAATACTTACTGCATTCAGTAACATTATATTAAGGACCAATGTGTTACGTAACAGTGTATTACAATATAAAACTTATAATAAAACAATAAAAACAAAGAAACGAAAAACAATACATGCACACATGTGATCAAATAAACCAATAATTTATTTAAGCATAAAGATATTTCATTGCTTAATAAAGTACAAACAGTAAATATAACGCAGGATACATTTTCCAATGAGTTCTAAACAAACAGTGACATATTCTTGTACATTTCCAACGAGGTAGGCACACCTGCATTAACCAACATCATATAGTGAAACAACAATTCCAAACCCAGAGTAAGTCCAGAAAAATTAGCAAGTTAAACAAGAAAGACTGTATGTTAATATGTATGTACACGGTGTCTCAATAAAAAGGGCCCACTTCGTCTTCATTTGTAACTTTAATGTGTCAACTGATTTTCATAATTTTTGGCACACTTAGTTAATAGCAGGTTTTGTTATTGATGTCGACGACTCAAGCAGCTACAGCTAATAGGCCTATCTTTTTGTAATTTTGTCCATACTGATATGGTTAAGTAATAATACAGATAATATTCTATTTTACAAGGTAAAGTGGCAACACTGATTAGATGAGGTAGCTCGGTGTACAAATAGCTTCGTATTACTTTTTTAATGCTGCTTGCCAAAACTTATGACAATGCGTTTAAATTTGCTGAAGTTATTGTACAGAACACTGTTGATTCTTTTCTCCAGACACAGTGAAAATGGTATTTTTGATGACGTCACAATTACATCAATACTACACAGCAATACAGTAATACCGGGGGGTAAATAAATTTTGTAATTGTTTAGTAAAATGGAGTATCAGGATGAATCATTCATTCCATAAATTATGAAAATATGTGTACATCTAGGAAAGGCATGTACAGAATACAGTGCACTCTTTTTTGCACATGGTATACATATACCACAGATAATAAAAATAAATGCTACAATAACAATCCGCTTAAGCAGCTGAAGCTGGAGCAATGTATTCAATGTCTCTATTTCTGCATTAGTGCCCAAAAATATGCAATAATTATTTATTATTTTCATTGCTGATCAGTAAAACATCAGCGATAGATGCATCATTCAGTTTTTACTCATTATGATAATAAAAAGATTTAATAAATCAAATTGGAATAAGGCAAATTGAATTCTTTCAGTGAAACTGCTCAGCTCTAATACACATACACACATCTACAGACAGAATATGTTAACATTAAAGCAAGCGATATCAATCATTTTTACTAATTTACAAGCATGGCACTACAACCATCATTTACAAGCGTTTAGATGAGTAACTGACTTGAGCTGGGTAGCAAGCACAGCAGTGAGAAGTGACGACCAACGCTCCTGGCGGTATTCCCAGGTGACTCGTGACAGCAGCCTTGACACATAATCAAACACAATCTCCAACTCACATTCAGGTTTCCCTCACATACGGTAAACTTTCAAGACAGCTGGAGAAGGACTCTTCACAGACAAGATGCCACACCTGCTGCTTAACAAACAGTATCAAAGATGCAGTTGGGTGCTATTACCCAATAACAAATAATAATTTACAACATATCACAACTTACGTCAGAGCCTTGTTATAGTCGTTAGCATGGTAGTATTCTTCACCCATCTGCACCACTACAACAAAACATCACAGTAATTACTGCATACCTGTATTACTGTTACTGCATACCTGTATTACTGTTACTACAACTTCGGCTAGAACTACAACTGCTACTACTACAACTGCTACTGCTGCTGCTACTACTGCTACTACTAATGCTACTACAACTACAGCTACTTTGATAACTTGCTGTTTAGCTGGTTAGCTCAGTGCCCATAAATAAATTTTTGGAAATTGTTACTGCAGCACTTTTCACAGGTCGAATGCCCTTTCTGTCACCCAAGCACACTTCACTAATGTTATTATCATACACCAAACTTTATTGAAATGAACAATGTCTCGTATGCTTTTTTATACACATTGATACAGAGAAAACAAATATGTGTGAAAGAGTTAAAGTGCTAGAACTAACTGAGGTAGCGTTTCATGCGCAAAGACTTGTATTTCTTGAACTGTGCAATGGCGTTGCCAAGCAGTGGAATAATGATGCACTAGACACGACACAGCATCACAACGACAGACCCAACATAGCATCAATAGATCCACACTCACATTAAGTATCTCAACACTAATCAGCAGTTTATCTGCAATATTACATCAACACTGTCACTATCAGCTGACTAAGCGAGTGAGCAGGGTTTAACGGCACATTAACACAGTTTAGGTCATTAGCGCCGAGCTTGACCGGAAAAGCAGGCACAGAGTCCCCTACAGTAAAGCAGAGCCGACACTGTATAAATCTTGCCAACGCTATATAAACTTCACATAGCCCTACTACCACATCGCCTTTCAATTCAGCTCCAGCCCCTAAGGGATATGTGGGGTGGCAAGACCTACTTATTATTTACATCAGCACCTAAACATCATGGACTCAGAGCCCACTAATGGTAAGCTGTTTTGTGTAAATCAACAGCATGTGTCAATACATCAACCGACACAGCATATACAGATATACACAATAGTAACGTTCCCTCATTAGGGTTGGAACAAGAGCATGAGGAGCTGTGCTCCAACACCGAGGGGTGTCACTATCAGCTAACCCAGAGATCATGCTGTTTATTAGAAATATTAAATACTAGCTGTAATTACCCGTCCTCCAGACGGAGTTCTACACACGCCTTCGGCGCTCGCTGCTCGGCGCCTGCGGTGCCTTGCCTCGTTACTCAAGCTGTAATTACCCATTGTCCGGACGGAGTTTCGTAAGCGTTCGCCAGGTGTCGCCTCCCCCGTCCTCTGGACGCAGTTTGAACAGCGTTCGCCAGGTGTCGCTTTCATGCAGCGTGCCAGGTGTTTCGTAATTCTGTCATGCACGCATACATGAATGACCTTGACACTGACCTTGACAGAAACACTTCCTGGATGGACATGAGTGCGTGTGTCAAGTTTGGTCTCGATCGGTCCAGCCGTTTGGCCGGCCATACGGAACATAGATACAGACAGACAAACAGACAAACAAACATAACGCCTTTTATTATATAGATGTATGTCATTAGCAGCGAATTTGCAACAGAATACATAAACAGCAAAAGTTATAAGTACTGTATACAGATTGCACAAAATAATAAATCAGAGTATACCGATTGATCGACTTTGGACTCTAACAGCTGTAAAGACAATATTCCATCTTTCTTTTTCGCAGCGTCTGTAAACTCTATTCCTGCATACGTTTTACATACAAATTATCTACACACAGCTGAAACACAGCCATAACTGAACACTCCATGTATTCTACACATCAGACCTGTGTTTTTGAATGCATCTATAACAACAGCCACAGTGAGAACCTTCCAAGCAACTACTGCCACAAAAGAGTTAAATGATAAACTTACACAGACCACAGATGGTGTTTACAATAAAAACAGATATATGCATTCATACCTTGATGTGTCTGCCTCCAATACCGCTGTCCAAAATATTCTAGAGTGTTGAGATTATCCAAGACATCGGACAATGCAGGCTGTCATTGCATGCACACAACACGTAAATAACTCATCACCCATCAGTGATCACAAACACAGCACAGTTTAAATATACACAATACACACATAAACTACCAATAACAAATTATCGGACAAAACACTTGTAAAGATTAAAGTGAATACAAGTTAAACTAAATATAAAGATAAAAGATAAACTAAACTAAAAGTAGAAATGAAAAAGCTTCAATCAGAACTATGGACTTCCTTCTTCATTTAAAATACCTGCTACATTTAGTTTACAAGAAAAACACACTACAAGTTATAATCACACATTTTTCTGGTTTTTACTATTTGCTGTGGCTTTTTACAGGCTGGATGCCCTTCCTGTCACCCAACTAATAGCATTAAAGCACTAAAGGATAAACTTTCTACAAGTATTAATTAATGTATGTAAAACAAAGGAAAGACAAACACAACAGATACCAATGACGGGTTGAGTTTAGCAGCTAGCTGTCTGCGAGTTGCCGAGTGGTAGGCTGCCTGCTGGTAATAGAAGCCTGGATGCTGTGTCTGTATAGCCGTTAAGCCGCCCAGTTTTATTGCCTCATCAAACAAGTCAGCAAACAGCTGGAACCTGCGCAAGCAAGCACGTGGAACTACGTAGCAAAACACTGAAAGACTGCAGCGAGTCATTTCGGCAAACACATCAAGTTATCTATATCACGACTGTTGTTCATCCAGCTTCAGTGAATCATACGGTTTCTCAGGTTAGGCTGGGTTCCCACTGCAGCTCCACAAATATATTAAACAAAATAAACAAACAGTCTGAAATGAAAAACAAATAATATAAACGAAAACCAAATAATATAGATACAATCAGTTAAACAACAACATACAGATTTAAAATGTAAATCTAGTAACAATACACAGTTATAAATTTCACATGGTGCACTTCCCCATCAGAGGACTCCAATATCTGTAGGGAGGGACTTTTTCTACAGCACTGCAGTTTCAACTGGTTGCCCTTCCTGGCAACAGCAGTTAAGCCACGGAAGGTCTCGGCAGATTTCTGAACCCAGGTCATGCAGGCAAAGTCCATCGCATTTACCACTCAGACACAGAAGCTGATTAATTATTAAACACAAACATTAAAAGACAGAACAAACTTGGAATGATCACACTGCTCGTAATTATTAGCAATAACAACTGCACAAATATAGTAGAAACCACTGAATCACTTTTTACAAAAGCCTGCTAATTGCAAAAGTAATTGTATTTTTCAAATACAATTACCCACGTCACAATTACAATTACAATTAGCTTAGCAGATTTTGGCTAATTACAATCAGCTTCTAAAGTGATTAATTAGCTAATTAATTACAATTACTTTTTCAATTATCATCATTGCAGCTGGCCTTAGCGAGCACGGGGAACTAGGCTAGGGGTGCGATGGGGGACCAAAATATGTAAAAAAAAAGCTTCAGGGGCTGTGTAGCAATACATTTTACAAAATGAATGCCATTTCTGACACCAACCAATAATGCTGAAGCACTGAAGATAAATTGTACAGCATAACAGCACTTTATTTGGATGAACATACAAACACATACTGTTTAGCCATCCATGCATAATGTTCAAAGCCCAACTCAGCAATGCCGATCTTCGCTTTGAAGAAGTCAACATGTCGACGAAACTGTGCAATGGCATCCAGTGGAGTATTGAGTTGAAATAACAGCCGACATATCTAAAACCAATGCATTCTAATACATGACACAATGCCACCACCAACGGCACAGATGGTCCTGTCATCTGATAAAATATTTTACACTAAAATGTGTAAGAAAAGTAAACTAATGAATCATTCACACACATTCGGTTTCTGTCTAAGTTGCCCATTTTTCTGGAATTACGCCAGGTTACTTCACGTTAGGCCAGTCCCCAAATGCAAACTCTTGGGAATTGTTGTGGCAGAACTGAACTGTTATAGGCCAGACGCCCTTACTGTCGCCCAACCAACAACATCAAAGCACTGAAGGATGACATCATGACAGTGCTTCTCACAACAAACAGCACGCTGCCACTATGATGCCAAGACAGGTCAGGAACACTGTAACTGTTGTGTGGGCTGCCTTGCCCTCCAGGTTAAGGGGGAGCATCCCTCCTGTGACAATAACAGTGTTCCTGGCTTGCAGACAGCATCTGCCACCATGCTGTGACGCCATTCCTGTTGCCCAACCAAAAGCACCATGGAATCACTCACAAACAGACAATTACACAAAGACAAACATTTGCGACTCCTGCTACATCAACAGAACATCACACACCACACATACACACACACAATTCCACTAATGTCCTTTCAGCCTTACACAACCCAACCAACAATATCTGATCTTCAGAAAAGTACCTTTGTAATCCTGTTCAATAAGCTAACTAACTTCATCTTTCACAAATACAAGCAAAACTAAAGTGATGGTCAGGACAGTGGTGATCAGCTGTTAATGATGGACAGTGGTGATAAGCTGCTATGTTTGGACCACACAAATGTTCAGTTTCTGTATTTTATTTGGTAACACACATAACAGCATGATATCAACCAAGTACACGTCAATGAAAGAAAAATGGTGTGCCTTGTAGTTGATAAATCCGGCAACTGTCTTTGCTTCGAGAAGGTTGGAGTCAACGAGACGAAGCTCCACAAGATGAGTGTAGGCCTGCTTGTAATGCCTGTAATGGCAAGAGCAACAACGTCCGACATTACCATTGCTGCTAACAATTATCTGCTTCAGTGCTTTGCTGTAGAAAGATCAAAACACCTAACAAACCCAAACTACACACTGCTACAGTGTATGGTGTATAGTACAAACTGATGAGGAGAAACTAAGTGGCTGCAAGAAGACTTCAAGAAAATCAGCTGTAATGATGCTGTTTGGCGAGCACTAAGCAGTAAAGCAAGTTGCAATAATGCCACCCGAAAATGCATTTTCTGCCAAACAGTAGCTACAAAACCTAACTAGAGGACTGGCACTCAAAATAGTGCAAACTCATGCCAATCATGACACTTGACCTTTTGACCTCAAATAAAACTGGTGACCAGGACTTGTCATGTACTATCCACCTGCCAAGTTTGGTGAAATATGTGCAGTGGTTTTTATTTCACAGTGGATGACACAGACACATACACACATACACACACATACATACAGAGCGGATATACGCATTACTCTCGCAACTACATCAGAGTGAGTGATTAATCTGAAACTTATAAACATATTATTGGACTGTGTGAAGCATTAACATTAAATGTGCTATACGTACTTGACAGCAGTGTGAGGATCCTGCTTCAGTTCATTGAAAAATGCAATCTTGAACTGATGCCGTACAAACAACAACTGCACAAGCAGACATCACATCAAAACATGAAGTTCACACCTGAG
>Ga0209679_1000978_pt1 | contig 11447 bp, 5 predicted proteins | sample WorMetHEROISLAND_4_FD_187408 | JGI IMG/M metagenome (GOLD analysis project Ga0209679, IMG submission 187408) | Marine gutless worms symbiont microbial communities from Max Planck institute for Marine Microbiology, Germany - Olavius sp. 2 HERON... ...
CATATATTACCTACTCATTCTGACTGCTGGCTAGCCAACAGCCTCGACATCAACCTTGTCGACTATTGCATTTGGGGCCGTGTACAGCATCATGAATGCCAGAAGCCGGTGAAAGATGTGGATCAACTGAAGCAGCGCCTGATCGAGGTCTGGTCTGGCCTGCAGCAGACCGTTGTCGATGAGGCAATCGACGAATGGAGAAGACGTCTCCGGCGTGTGTCCGAGAAAAGGGGCAGCAGTTTGAACATTTACTGTAACTTCTGACTATGATTTGTTGACATTATAACGTTTAATGATTCAAAAATTTCGTGACTTATGTTGTTTCGTTGGAGTATTACCGTGCAGTTGCCTCTGCGGGGGTTCCCTGGAAAGGGGACATCATACATACAACAGTGGGGTAATCGAAAACGTGTTTTTCGGGCTTTTGGGACGCTACGTATTCGGCACCTTAGAAAATGAGGCCAACATTATTATATAGTATTATTTAGTCCCTTGTCGCCTTTCCATTGACCCCAAAATACATGACCTTGAATGACTTTGAATGGCTTGAAAGGCCATTTTACGTTATATGTTCACTATTACGAACTGCCACGGACTAATTATTTGTTACTTGTTTACTGTGCTTTGTTTATTACACGTGTGACCAACGGATGTGACCAGTGGAGAAGTGCGGGAAGCACAATAGCAAACAGTGATCCGCAGAATATTTGGAATCCGCGGAAAATCTGCGGATCTTCCGTGGACGCTATATCGTCGGAACCTTAACAAATAACGCCAACGTTATCGTACAGTATTACTTATTGCCTTATCGCCTTTCCAGTGACTCCAAAACACGTGACCTTGAAATGATCTTGAATCGCCATTTTGCGTTAAATTATGTTTTGTGCCGGTATGTTTAGAGCTTTCGAGGCTTGGCTACTCTTAAACTTGTAATGAATGTCGTCGGCGAACTTTAAACGGAAAAGAACAGCTGCGGCATCGCGCGGTTTCCTTGCGACAGCACGGCTTTCTTGTCGGTATTGCCTGTAAACGTTAGCAGACGATTTTTTTGTAAACTTAAAAAAATCAACGAAAGCCTCTGAAATGGCTTTCACTGAAGACTATATAAACTTTATTAAGAATCTCTACCTCATTAAAGGCTTTGGACCATTGATCCATATGACAAAGTTTTCTATGAAACGACGGAAAAGTCTGAATTGGACATAAACTCTTGGCAAAGCTACGTAAAACAGGGAATCCGAGACCGAGACGACTATAAGTGCAATGACTTGGACTGTTTTACAATGTTTGTGCAAATAATTGGTGCGATAAATTTCATTGACTAACTAGTTTTAGCTAGTTTTATGACATTAATATTTCAGAAAGTAGTAGCGACATCACCAAAATTGTGTCTGATACTCCGATGATCAAAATAACACAAATCGTTCTATTTTTGGACCCGGAAGGCGGGTCCTAAAACGCTACTCTGGTTGTTGTTGTTCTTCTTCCTGTTATTGTTGTTGTCAGTTCTCTAAGGGTCCAAAAATGCCTAAGGCTTTCTTAATACGCAGCGGAGCACAACGAAACTTTGCATACACATTCGTGCTGACATTGCCCACAGATCTACCGTCTCAGATTTTTAACTTTTTTTCTAATTAATGAGTAATTAACTAGTTAATTAGCATAGACCGCGGGAATGCGCGCAACAGTTGTAACAGCTGGCTCTTATACGCACGCTCAGCTGACCAGCGGGCATGGTTTGGCGAGCTGTTACGTCTGTTGCGTGCTCTCCCGCTGCAGCACGATAATTATCGATCAACGATCACCTTATTGCCAATTTCCTGGCGAGTGCAGCCAGTGACAGAATTTGAAAACGGTCGCTGTTTGATGAAGTTATGACAAAAAATTGGTGGCTGACTTTTTTGACGCACAATATATTACTTTACAACGCTTGATATAGTTTGACAGTAGGCCTATATTGCAATGGATCATGTTCGTCATACCGACCACTACCATCAACGGCATCATTTTAATGTAACATAAAGTAGGCTACTCTACTGTACTGAATCTGAATCTTCTACAACTTTCAGTTCTTCATTTATAATATTGTACACTTTGAGTGGTATTATGTGACTTTTGGTCTATAGCTGTGTGTGTGAGAGACGCTTTCACAAAATATGAACTTTTTGCGACCTTCTATTCTCGAGATCGAAGCTTGTAGGAGACAGGCGGACGGACGGATGAACAGAAAAAGGAAGTTTTGAGGTTCTCATGCTGAACAAGTGCGAATTTTTAATCCAACATCAAAGAATACGTTGAGGCTTTATGTACCTTGAGGTCGCAGCGAGTTAGCGCCAGAAGTTCTCGTCCGTGGATGTCGTTGGCCCGGAACGTTGCTTGGTACTCGTCAAAGTTGTTATCATGAAGCCACTGACAGACGTCGTCCACAGACCATTCTGACGCCGCACCAAACAGACAGCCATTTACTCGTCGGAATTCAGTGTGTGATCCACGGGCGTAGTCAGGAATTTGCTAAGGGGGCAAAAGAGACGGTCTGGGGACGGAAGTCCCCCATCGGGATTCGGGGCAGAGCCCTCGGTGGGGGTCTCGGGCGAAGCGCCCAGAAGCCGGAGACATACTGAATATTCGACTGAACATAGCCATAGATCGTCACAAATCGCGTACTGTTCAGAGTCTGATTACACTTTGAAAAAATTTCCAACTACGACGGAGGGAGATACACCCGGACCCCCTCCCTTTGCTACGCCACTGGTGTGATCGTCCCTAATCGTTTGTGCGCAAAATGTAGGCGTATCGAGTTTTCCGTGCGACGGACAAAGTTGGCTACTGGTCGGTGTTTACGGTCAGTTTTTATGCGCACATTCAAATTTTCTTGTCGTATCGTACACAGTTACCCGTCAACGTTTCATACAAATTTAGCAAACAAACGGATAAAAGATTTAAGATAGCCTTGGAAGAAGTATCAAAGCAAAACACGAGTGTTAATAAAGTAACCTATACGTGACGCTTTACGCGGCGCTGCTAGAAATAAAACGCCCATGTTTCGTTTCACACGCTACTGCATTTTAAATAACACAAGAAATGCTTTAGATTGTGACCAATCTAATCACTCCTCGTGCATTATTTTCTCCTATACTTTTGCCCAAGAACCAAATACGAATTGGATCGGATGAACCGTTTCAGAGATATGGCCATTCAAAATATATTAAATTATACAAGACGGCTTACGGCCGCGATCTTGGATTTGGTCCAACCGGAAGTAGAGACATTCGATCCGCCGACCCGAAAACCCTACCACAGAACCAAACGCAAAGTGAATCGTATGACCCGTTGCAGAAATATGGCCATTCGAAAATTTTTCAAGTCAGACTAAGACCTATCGGTAATACCATGTAACAAAGCTTAAACAGAAAAAATACGGCTTGTACTTCGTAACAAAACAATATTTCACCGCACTGACACGTACAAGTCACAACTAGAGCGCACTGGGTACAGCGCATTACCTTCGCCGCCGAGACTAATGCGCCGTACAGTGCTACAGTCGCGGCTCGCCGGACACACAGACATACACCGACACACACACAGACGCCGAGCGTCACAATACCCTCTCTGCTCGCTAAGCGGCGGCGAAGGTAATAATAAAAGATATATGTCACGGAAAAACCATCACCATTTTCCGCCATGTCTTTGTTTTTAGATTTCATCGCTGTCGTGGAAACGTTTCTTCTCGTGAGAGATTTTATTGTTGTAATCTGCGCATCAAAGTATCGTCAGCATCTACAGTTAGGCTAAACAGCAACAGTGGTATTGTACAGACTCTAATGCAAATGTTAGACAACTTCTGAAAATATAACACAAAATCAACAAAATGTTGTCTTTCTCAGTTTCTCATTTTTGGTTCATGAAATACAACAGAATGTCTGACCTTTGTTTCGAATGGAGGAAGTCCTCCAATTGCCTGAACGTCTTTGACTGCAGTTTCCATAGCAGTTAATGCTTCTTTTAGTGAGACGCCATTTTCACATGAGATCGTCTGCCAATGGTTAAAACAAAGTTTATTTCGACATATTTTCAGTATTTAACATATAGTAAATCAGCAGTACAGCAGCTATAACTAACAGTAGGCCCATTCATACACTAATATACAGGGCTGGCCAAATTAAACGGGACCACTCTGAATTTTCCCGAATATTTAAAAAAAAACTACCTAAGATAATTTCATGATTTTTTTTGCACACGGCAAGGACAAGGTATGCTAAACAGATATATAAACACGAGGTTTAATAATTTTATTTCACACAGTGCCGCCATCTAGCGAAACTTGCAGCACAACAGCTTAATATAGGCCCATAGTGCGCAAATGAAAATGCAGAACAACTTTACATGTAAGTCCAAAGCACAACTTTAGCATTGTTGATTTCGAGTTAGACCTATATTTAACAAACATGTTCTATTTGTCCGCCATTACATTCTACTGCGCTTTTAAGGCAACGCCGCCACTCATCGACACTTTGCTCAAGAAACGCTTGTGACTGTTGTTCCCACGCTGTGACAATTGCACTTTTTGCGCGCGACAGCATATTATATGCTAAGCGCGCATATGCTATCGCAATTCCGTCCGTCTGTCCGTCGGTCCGTCACACGGGTGGATCAGTCAAAAACAGTTGAAGTTATGATCATGCAATTTTCACCGTACAGTAGCTCTATCCCTCTAGTTTTTGCGGGATAAGTTTCATCCAGAAATTCTGACGGGTTCCCCCTCTGTGAGGGCGTCAAATAAGGGTGGGGTGGAGAAAACAAGTTATTTTCTAGCTTTATGCGTCAATATCTCGAAAACAGTACGAGTTACGTCCAAAGTTACTACTAATGACTAATAGGAAGTTGCATGTGCGCTTTCGATTGGCACCAAGGTCGATGACCTTGGATGACCTTGAACTGCTATAAGTTCGAATTTTCTCGGAATTTCGCGTGATTTCGCAGATTTTGGAGGCAACAACGACCAAAAGAGTGAAGATAGACCCGTACTGTCAGCGACCGAATTGTTACGCACTAAAAGTACTTTTCAACGATGTGTAGATTACGATTACGTTGATATTGCTGGGCGTTCCTCCGCTACAAGTCTACAATCAAAACACAGTGGGCGAAAATGACGATTTTCAACCTCTGTAGGCCTACGCCATACACGCACTGCTGTCGCGCGCTTACCTTTGCGTCAGCTAGGCTTTCTTGTTATTTACTGCATAGACTTGAAACGTCTCCAGTGGTTAACCATCTCCTGCAGAGGCGCTGCCCAAACAGCATAGTCCGTGGGATTCGTATCCGAGCTGTTTGGTGGCCACATGTAAGTAAACCATTATGTTTAAATTTCAATACTGCGTTATTGAGTAGTAAGAGATTCACCAAGTTCTTTTAGTGTTCAAGCATATACTGCCGGAGATATAAGTACTTTAGGTTTTAGTGGCCATGTTGTTATTTCCAGTTGTCCGTCGTCTTCGAAATTGCTGTCTTTGAAATCGCCATGATCGACTCTCTCAAGTTTGCAGTTGAAAAGAAACAAATTTGACGTTTTTTTCTATTTAAACGTGCGGAGTATTTTTTACCCCAGAGCGCAACAGGTGCGCGTAAAATAGAAACGCAATACAAGGGTTAACTGCAAGACTTTCTTCAGTCCATCAGTGTTCTTTGGCTTTGGACGAAATGTCTTGTAGTGTTCAGTTCAAGCATAACTCCCCAGACGTGAAATCACGAGGGTTAACGTCCGGCGAGTTTGGTAGCCATTTGTCTTTGCCAGTAAAAAAATTCATTACAGTTGGTGCATGGCAATCCAGTCTTAAACCAACTTGCTGTGTGAACATGCGTATCGTCCTGCTGGCAAATGAAACCAGACGGAAGAATAGACTTGCTTTCTTCATAAATCTGGGCAGCAGAGTGTCATCGTAACGTTTAGCGTTCAGTTTAGCCTATTTTGAATAGATGACGTCATAATTGTGTGAATGCTACGAGAAATTTCTCTGTAAAAATTTAGAAAGAAATAAAAATTGCTAAAGCGTTCATCTGTATATATTGCAAAAAATAGCATAATGCTTAAATATTTAAATTTTGATGGAGATTTTGATAGAAAAATCTCTACTGATAGTCGAGAAAGTGCATTTTGTCTGGTTGAATATTTTATTTTGAGCCACCCTGTACATGTTTAGTATACACTGGCCTTCCGGTATACAAAAATCATGTAATTATCTTTGGTAGTTTGCACAAACGACTTTTGCACAAACAACTTTAGTTGGCCCACCCGGTGTGGCCAAGTACAGTAAAAATATGTACACATGCAAATTTCTGCATAATATGATTCCAAAATTTTAAAAATGCATCCAGAAAGATAAAATATTAAGTTGCTAAAATAATAACCTGACATATAACACTGGAGAAGTAACAATAATGACAATTTGATTTTAACAGTTAAACTTTAAAAAGAGAATAATTTAGTCAGTAGACACATTTGTGATGGCTTGAGTTATACCAATACCTGTGTATCAGATTGGTCTGTTATCACACAGATTGTCTGACGAAAGAGACTATGTACGCTGTTGACCAAGTCTGATACATGACATCGATATGTAGGCTAAAATATACACACAAAGGTTTGGCAATTGTCTGTCAATAACTGTTAATTTCACAAAACGCTGGAGTATTAGTAATTGCTGTTTCTCAGTGTAAGAGTTAACGCAAGATGTGGCTTACAGCTGTCAGACATTACTTTAGCTATAAGTGAACGACGCTGTGTGTAGGCTAGATAACAGTACCAGCAATAGTAGCCTAATAACCGTCGTCATCGTCGCGGTCGCCACCGACGCCACATTGTCTTCGACATTATTAGTTTTATTTAAATTCACGACATGACAAAACAAAACGTAGTCTTATGTGTTGACAGACAGTAAAATACGTAACCTTCAGATAAAATGTACCACTGCATCTTCAGCGTTGTGGTACATTTTTTTCTGTCGAGCGCGTATTTATCTGTCTTTTTTGTGACAATTTTAGCAAATGTGGACCGATTTTAATAATTGTTTCATTACTACATTCTGAGATAAATTTCTGAAGTCACTGTTATATAATCTGCCACTTCGCCTTAAACCTGCTGCCACACTACCTGGCGAAATTTGAACGTTTAACTGTTCAACTGTACAGCAGAGTCATTATCGTAAAGTGGTGCAAAATCGTTTATTACAGTAAATGTCTACAGAGATGTTACGTTCTTGATAATATATCTATGCAGATTAATTTACATTGTTACAGGGTGTATTCAAAATGTCCGCCATCAGCACGCATGCTGTAGATGCGTTGATGACGCGGTGCGTACGTGGAAGCTTTTAGCAGGCACTGTTGCAAAATATCGCGCTAGCCTCAGTCAAATGACGTCAAAGGTAATCAGAATAGATTATTTTAAGCTAAAATAAATATATAAAACAGAAATACCTGCTACCTGATCATTCAAAAACAAAATTATCGTCTGACGTGTAGATTATTCTAGTGTGGTAACAGACTTGAGGCGAAATGACATTCTATATCAGCTTCTTTCGCAGTTCAGCGGTTCATCTCGGAATGCAAGAGTGAAAGAATTATCAAAATCGGTCTATATTTGCCAAATTTATCACAAAAAGACTGCGTGTTTTTTATTAGTCGGGTGTATATTATCATTTAAATTACCAAGTATATATCACAACAGAAAGTTAACTATACATGCATGCGTAATTTCTTGAGCAGACTGTTATACGTCATATATAATTCTGACACGAGTCACACGACAGTTTGTGGCAACATAAACTGCAAACCTTCGTCAGTATCCCGTGCCTCTGCAGACGGTCCAGAAATCCAGCGACTTGGGTGGCCAGAGGCTGCAGCTCGTGGTCGATTCGGCTACTGTTTATTGACGCCAGTCTCACGCTTCGTATACACAACACCAGAATTACACAAACTCCAGCAGCAAATTAACGATAACGTGCTACGTTGCCCAGCAAGAACGGGATCTGCAGTTAAGTAGCAGTCACAATAAACCGACTCATATATGAACTCAAAAATTCTTTCAATGAAGTCCTCTCTTATAGTCTCCACTATTTTACTAGCATGTAAAGTGAACTAATCGCATCTTTAACGAAGAGTTTTTTTCTGATAATTTATGTAGATTGTTAGCTACCTGCAACAGTACGTAACTACAAGAAAGCCGTGCTGTCGCAAGGAAACCGCACAATGCCGCAGCTGTTCTTTTCAGTTTAAAGTTCGCCGACAACATTCACTACAAGTTTAAGAGTAGCCAAGCTTCGAAAGCCAGGTTTCAGAGCTCCAGACAAACCGACGCAAAACAGAATTTAACCCAAAATGGCCATTCAAGGTCATTCAAGGTCACGTGTTTTGGAGTCAGTGGAAAGGCGATAAGGGACTAAATAATACTATATAATAACGTTGGCCTCATTTCCTAAGGTGCCGAAGACGTAGCGCCCGAAAGCCCTGAAAATCGACGTTTTTGATTATCCCACTGTCGTTTGACGCCCCCTCTTTAGGGAACCCCCGCGAATATCCGCATAAACCTTATATTGCCAGCAACAACAGTCATTGGGCTACATCTTCGTCGCTGATAATATGGGTCTATCTTCATTCAAATTTTTGTGGTGGGCTCTGAAAGACGCACGTGTTTTGAAGCAGGGTGCATAATAGCCCTTCAAGGTCATCCAAGGTCGTTGATTTTGGCACCAATCGAAAGCGCGTATGCGATTTCCTATTGGTCATCACTAGTAACCTTGGTCTATCTTGCGCCGTTTCAGAGATATTGCAGGTTTTATGCTGAGAAGAGCGACCCCCACTCCTATTCCACCCGAATTTTGGGGATGTTCCCCTTGCACTAGATTGCCGATGTACCGAGGAGCGAAGATCCTAAGCTAATTATTCGTTACAAGTAGTTTCGAACTAACCCAACATATACGCTCACGGTACAACACTGTCACAGACAGACAGACGGGCAGAGAGACAGACTGACGGACGACTTACAACAGCAAAACCGCGCTTTGCACTAAGTGCATCGCGCGGTAAAAAGACCTGACAAATTAATTTGTCTACACGTAGCTTAGTTTGCTCGAAGCCAGGATAGAACCTTGTGATGAGTGCCTTTGTGGCATCCACGAATGTCTGCAGCACTGCCAGTTCACGGTCAACGAGTACGTCACACCTACAGCTTGTCGCTGTACTCAGCAAGCTTTGCTTCTCGCGCCACGTCTTCAGCGACTCAGCAAATACCTGCAAACCGTCCGTCTGGCTTTTCTCTGATTTTTTTTGTAAAAAAGAATAAAAGACTGTCATCGGCAGTTCTACGGGTCATACTGCGAAGTATATAGTACACGCCATTCGTCATCACTAAATTAACACTACCGGTACTACTGTGTGCAGTCACGGTGACACAGTTGTTACGGAGTTGGACTTGAGATCGAGAGGTTATGGGATAGACTCGCTATCAGCCCTATTAACACCTTCCGGCATGTTATTCATATCTTGTGCCTATGCTAAGTAGCATCCTCTAGTGGTCGTAATGCTCTGAAGCTTGGAAGATAATTGCAAGCCGAGTGAGAAGTAGCGGCAATCTATTGCCAGGTTTATGACTAATGACGTCGCTCAAAACGGTCTGAATGCTAAAGATTAGGATCAGCTCCGGAACTCTACGTTCGTAACGACTATGAGACCACCAATCCATCATGGATTAGCATTACCCTACCAACTGCTGTGCTTCCACTGTATATACACCCGTTTTCTCATGAAATTGTTTCGAACCTCCAATAAAGATGTTATCAACGAATGTTGCTCTTATTTTAATTTTAAACTTCCTAGTGAAATTTTCCCTGCTAGGTTTGACCGTTTCATTTTCAAGTTAAAATGTTGTAATGCGTTAGGCCAATAGTAAATGCAGTTTCCGCGTCGTTGCACAGTTTTATGCATGCTTGTACCTGTTGTTCTTGATTTCAATGTTGTTTTTTGTCGTTATTATTATCATTTTTTTATTATTTTTTTCTGCTACCATGTGATGGTGAATAAAGATTATCATAAAACACCGAACTGACATTTATATTAAAAGAAAAACAACTTTGCAACATACCTTTTGCACCTAAGTTTAAGTGGTAATAAAGCAATAAATTTATGATACCTGTCAGATATACGTTATTCGGAAATAATTATCTCAAAGCTAGTAGAAACAAGTATGCACGTGACGTGTGCCTCTTGGCTACTCAAAAAGTCGTTAGTTTACAATAACTACTTCACTATAGGTGTTGTCACACAATAGCTCGAACCTTGCTTACCTTGTCTCTGATCAGCATCTGAGCTCGATTCTTATGCTGAATACGAATTATTGACGGTGGTTGGATCCAGGCTTCACCGTCGACGTGAACAGGTACGCCTTCATGGCCAAGGATTGTAACTGTCACACTGTGGCACTGCAGATTGCAGAACACATTCTAACTACGTTCAGTTCACTCACAGCAGAACTCATTTTTTTGCGCAGCAGCAGAAATGAACGTCAGTCATTTACTTTATCACGAATGGCGACCACACAGTGAGGATTCGTATTTATGATATCTCAGTAAATATCAGTAATGCAACAACTGATCTACTTAGCAACCAGATCAAATTTTGGTACAAAAGAAGACTTTGTGATAGTGTGTTCGAAACTAAAGTAATCCTAAATCGAGATCATCGTAACCGTTTGACAAGCAAAGTTCGCACTTGTGCTATACGATGGTGCTGTGGATTGAAGACACGTGACATCCCAAGCTGAACGCTGTTGAACACCGCAACAACTTCCAGTACTCTGTCATCGAACGACGGACAAGTGAAATTCTGCCACACAAGCAACGACATCGTACTATAATTCTCTCTCCACTCTAGCATCAAACCAAATAAAAACAGTAATGATAAATTTCTAACTACACCGTGTCTCAAAAAAACCAGTCAAAATTGTTTTCGTCAGAACTTCGTCAAATTTCCATTAACTTTGATAATTTTTGGCAAAAAGATGGCCAAAACGATGAAATTATGTGAGGTGCACTCATTTTCCACCTCACCTAATTTATGTCAACGCACTACCGCGTAAAACACAGATGTTCCAAATTGTTACACAACGCTCTGATTATTAGTATGAGATTGCTCACATTTGCATCACCAATTCGACAGAGGGCGTTACATGATTTAATAATTTTGTGGTATTAAATATTTTACGCTAAAAATAGCAGAAACCGCAATAAATAATATTTTCAATGCCATTTCTTCCACAACGGCGACGTTGCCGGCAGTACGGGCAGTGCGGGGACGGTCACTGCCAGTCACACGATCAACGGATCCAGTGCGGTCAATTTTCTCCAACAACGTATTCAAGCCGCCTCTGGTCCAGTTTTTCGTTTTAAATTCTCTCA
>Ga0209679_1000979_pt1 | contig 11444 bp, 8 predicted proteins | sample WorMetHEROISLAND_4_FD_187408 | JGI IMG/M metagenome (GOLD analysis project Ga0209679, IMG submission 187408) | Marine gutless worms symbiont microbial communities from Max Planck institute for Marine Microbiology, Germany - Olavius sp. 2 HERON... ...
GGCGGGGACAGTGGACACACTGAATAACGTCCAGCATTCCACCTACTTCGGCAGCATTCTCTCCGCCGACTGTGACATCACGAATGAGATTCAGCAACGCATCAAACCAGCATCAGCAGCATTTGGTCGCCCCTCGCATCGTGTATTCTTCAATCACAGCGTCACAACTAGCTCTAAAGTCGCCGCATGCCATGATGTGTGTTCCACACTTCTTTACGGCAGTAAATCCTGGAAGCTGTATACAGACGTCATTTCAAAGCCGTCAAAGCTTTCCACATCATGTGTCTGCAAGGAGTCCTAGGCATTCGCTGGTGGCACAAAGTACCTCACAAAGTACCTCAAATTATACAACGGCAGCTGCCAGCTACGGTGGATTGGTCACGTTATCACACTACCATCCAATCGGTTTCCCCCTCCGGCGTCTTCAGTGCGGGCGATGCTCAACAGGATGTCAAAAGAAGCGTTTTTCGGTACAAATTAAGTCTGCTCTAAATGAATTTCAAATCCCACCAAACCAGCTGGAAGTGCTTGCAGAATACAGTGACGTCTGGTGTTGTGCCACGTGCAATCATGGGAATTAGCCACCTTCAGCGGCTTCTACGACGACAAGGCTGAAAACGACGGGCATGTAGACACGCAGCTTCCTCCATCGCAACAACCAACTGCATTCTTAGTTACATTACTGTCTGTTAAACGTAAATGGAGCCAAATGAGAGTCCAAGCATAAAGGGGACAGGGCTCACTTTGCCAGCAAACAGAATAGCTTGCGACCTTTTATAGTCTTTGGCGTTGTTAAGTTGGTATAAAGTGCAAAGATTAAGCTAGTTCAGCTATAGGTTTTGGGTGCACTATAATATCACCACTTACTTACTTACCTACCTTTAATGCCGCCATGGATCTTCTATAATTCTCCAACGTCGTTGCTGAAGGAGATGCGAAGAAGCGTGCAGCGACGTGGACACCGTGGAGACTGCAGTACTCAGCGGTGCTCTTCTGCAAAAAAAGAGCACAGCTGGCTGCACCGCTATAAGCTTATGATGGTGGTAATGGCTGGTAACCGTGTGTGTTTGTGAATCTGCTAAATGCTGAAGCAAACCTACTCTTTTAGGCTGTAGGAACAAATGCCACGACCAGATTAAATCATTATCAATCAATCAGTTCGTTTATTTCAAACAACGTGGCCCATATAAAAGAGTAAAAAAGGAGCATAAATGGACAGACATAAATAAGCAACGAACAATAAACACAACTAGTAGTATAAAAAGAAAAAAGCTGCTAAAACTCGTTAATAGATCCACGCATTCACACGAGCAACTATGTTTTGAACGCTATTGAAACATCTTACATAACATTGTTTGCAATGAATTAATATAGTATCAAAACTAGATACAGCAAGCTCAAACAACATAGCTGTATAACACTGTCTATGGGCTGATACCCGAAAAACAATTTCACACATTTATTGTAACATGAAAGAAACTTGTTCATAGTACCAACTTTAAAAAGTTTTATCCTTTAGCTTAAGCATATTTTACTGTTTTTACCCGCGCGGTTTGTTTACAACCAACGAAAAGCAGCAAAGAAAGAAACGGTATAAACGGACCGTTGAATGAGCAAAAAGTTTGCCTAAGTTCTCCTGTAAATTCATTTATTCATCTGAATATCATTATCATCAAAAGGCATAACGCTGTTCAATAAAAAAATTAAAAGTGTCATATCGTGTACCGTATTTTTAGGATAACTATAGGCCTAAATAGACCAAGGGACCAAGACCTACAATTGATCAAGCTGTGAATTTTTGCCTGTTTTGTTGTATTTCGTCGTGCCTTTGTTGCCACATCTATACTGTCAAAAAATAGAGCTGTAAATTACATACAACGTGAACTTCGCGACTTTTCAATTTTGATGATAATCTTTATTCACCAATATTAATGGTAGTATAGAAAAAATTTAGCCAAAAAAGTGCTAAAATAAATTCAATAGAGGACTCGATGTTTTAACCGTTTCGCGTAAGTTGAATTTATGGCAATATTTGATTTTGATCCATCAAAGTCTCTATAGGTCTGCGATTGCTATGGGATTATTTTTTTTTACAAAAAAGTACAGGTTTTAGGATATCGCTGAGAACTATGATGAACAAGTGGACGACTTGACGTGGCCAGATAGCATCTGCCATGCCCTGGCCTACTACTTTTTATGTATATACCATGTATATACTGCCGCTTTTCATCAGCATAATCTTTTACTGATTCACGAAAGCAAAAGCCGACCGGAAAAAATTTACCAAGTCACTCGCACGGTTAAAGAGGTGCCTGTGCTATTTTGCGTGCAGCGTAACTATCTCCGTGGATACGAGAATTCGACTTACGATTATATCACTATGCTCAAACCGAGCGACGCCATTGGCGATCTACAGATCCCCGCGCCGCCCACTGATTATAATCATATGCATATTATTTGCATCATAATAATACAGCCTGCCGTATCATTGGCTAGTCACTGCTCACTCCAGGTGCCCACGTTGGTGTCACCAAGTGAAGTATTAATAGACCAGGTGATGTAGCCATCATGTCGACGACGGATTGGATGGAATGCGTGGAAGAGCGCTAGCCTATACACGTGTGATCGGCAGGTGCTTGGCTGAGCTTGCTCACCGTGGCGACCATGGAGGTTGTTGACGTAGGCCTAACGCCGTGTTCCCGATGACTGGTAAGCTTAAGCACCGCACGCGCAAACGTCCTAAACTTTGTCGCTATATGCAAATCCGGCTAACGTTAGCACTTAGAGGCTCCGGATTTAAAACAAAATATTATTGATCGTTCATTTCGATATACATCTTTGGAATTAACTTACTTCGTCAGCCCCATCCTGATCAGTGTTAATTTATTTAGCCCGAATAGGGTGAAACCCCAAAAATTTTGGGTACATGATACAAATGTTGTTCAGGGCACACCATCGTTACTGCTGCTTACCTATTTGTATTGGCTTGTGCATGAGTCTTTAGGCCTATATTATATATAGAGTAGTTGTACTTAAAACTGTTTAGCAGAACTAAGCTGGCGATCAAGCGAAGTTAGTATACGCTGTGTCTCAAAAAGAATCGCGCTTTGTCTTCGCTCATAACTTTGTCATACGTCAACCGATTTTCATTATTTTTGGCCGATATACACTACAGAAAATTTGCGAAAAAGGTATATAATTAGGACGTTTAACGTGTTACGTGTTACTGCACTACCTTGGAAAATCTTGCTTGCAATTTTTGTCTCTTTTTCACTGCTAAAACGTTAATGTTCATTTTGGCAATATCTTTGTCAGTTTTCTTTCAAATTCATACTTTTTGAAGGGTCATACCTGACAATTATTACTTACAAGTTTTGTTCTTGCTGACGTTGGGAACCAGCTTAAAGTTGGGTCTAATGCTATGGAAGCAGATGACGCATCGATGTAACAATGTGCAGCGACTCATTTATGCACAGAAGATGGTAGCAATGTTGACTTGTGACACATCATAATAATTGGGCTGGACCTATGACCATAATAGGACGACATCGAACATCTGCTGTAACTGTGCTGTTGTGTTATTTTACTTACTTGCGTGAACCAGTTCTATTAAAATTAAGATTTTACACTTACTATGTGCTAATACAGCCGTGGCATAAACGAAGTTGTGATCAAGATTTTATAGTTACGCAAACCGTGCAAGAAGAGTTAATTTCACATTCTGATGTTGCAAAATTTTTGAAGCGTGTGTCTGCCAGAAATTATGAAAATCGGTCGACGTATGCCAAGAAGACAAAGTGGGCGCTTTGGCGCTTTTTTGAGACAGTGTTATTGTAAAGAAAATGCTGTTGCTATTGCGGATATATACAAAATAAAGTTATTTGATCTGATACATCTAGACAGCTCATGCTTGAAGAAGTTGTTCTCGAAATACTTTGCTGACACGTTGTGTGTGTAATTGTATTTTTAGTATTAGTTTTTATATTTTAGGTTACTGTGTATGTTTTAGTCTCATTGCATTTTATTGTAGCCTACATGTTGTCTGCTGCCTTGTGCGTAATAATACTAATTATACACCGTGTCTCAAAAAACTAAGCATTGTTTTTGTCAGAACTTAGGAAAATTTCCACCGATTTTAATACGTTTTGACAGATAGATGGCAAAATGTCTGAAATTTTACGTGGTATATTCATTTTCCACCTTTCGTGATCTGTGTTGCCACATTACGTTGTAAAACACAGAAGTTCGAAATCTCTGCTCAACATTCAGTGTATGACAGAATTTTCAATTTTGTACGCCAATTCGAATGACAGTGCAAGACAATTTATTAAATTGCTGATATTAAATACTCTGCCGTCAGAATTTATCAACAACACATTAAAATCGTAGGCGGTCTGCTACTGTTGAAGTAAAATGGTGTCTTTGAAAGGATACTCGATTTTGATCACAAAGAACTGAAAAGTTACCTCTGCAGTTCTGCTCGTTTTCACAGAGAATTTAGGATCAAAAACTGGATAAGAGGAGGTTACAAGTAGACCTACCTGCTGAGTTCACCGGATCACTTGATCGTGTGATAGGAAGTGGTTGTCTCAGAACTTCCCATAATGCTGCCAACGTAGTCATTTAGGACTTGTGCGTTTCACAAGGTACTGTGACGACAAAGATCAGGTGAGGTGAAAATGAGTAACCACGTAAAATTTAAGACATTTTTCCATCTACCTGTCAAAAATTAGTAAAATCGGTGGAAATTTGCCTAAGTTCTGACAAAAACAAATCTGCTTAGTTTTTTGAGACACTGTGTAATAATAATAACAGGCTACAATTTTTATCCATTTTATCTGTCTACCGCCGGTTGCTAGCATGCACTGCCAAAACGAAAATAGTGTACGTTTATGCAGGATATTCGTTTCGTCGTTTTCATTCTCACCATCATTTTCGGCATCCATGACACATTTATGCTTTCACTCCAGGCTCAAAACCTATAGGCCTACTTGTTCCACAAGTCATTTCCGCCCACAGACTGTTGGCACCCCACCGGACTGACGCCGACAACTCAGTATCTTGCGCTAATCATCTTTTTATTTCTAATTGCCTTTTTCGTGAATTTTCTGTTTATGCATATCGTACGCACGCGTCTTGTGGAAGTTGTGGCTCAGTATTAAAAGTTAGTCCGCTGTAAGTGAATCTCGATACGGTCGTTTGTCAAGCCACACGTCGCTTAAACTTAAACAACAGTAACACTACACATTTAACTGAATCACGCTGACAGCTTTTAGGTTTATCGTCATTTTTTCAATTACAGACAAAAACTTCTTTTGCGTACTGAAAATCAATACATTGTGTTGTAATGCTGAGCTTAAATATCGGAGAAAGGGTGATGAAAATCACGAAAGTTTAGGCTTACAGCTTGTTTCTATTTCTTCATACGTGTAGACTTTTTAGAGGCCTAACATCATGGCGATAAATTAACGAAACAGACTTAAAAATATAGTGCATTTCTAAACCAGGTATTTTCTGTAAGAAATTTTTATAATTTTGGAAATTATACAGCTGTCCCCATTCAATTTTTGCCACACATTAATTCTGCGAAGATAATTATTTGAGTAAATTGAGTTCAACTGTAAGAATGAATACATAACTAATCGGTACTTTCGGTAGTGGGCCTATTCTGTTTTTGCTCATGCATGCTCAAGAAAAAATGTCAAATATTCCATACATTTTACTAAAATAATTTCATAAAATAGTTCTTTAAACAAATGGAATTGTTAAAATAGTTCTTTAAACAAACGGAATTGTTAGAACCCAAACAATTTACACATCTTAGGTGTGTTACTTATACAACAACAAACCTGAAGTGAAAATGTTGGTGACGGTGTGGTAAATAATAAATTAAATATGTCAAAATATATGAATGAACTATTGCTGGTTACAACTGTTAATTTCAAGCTACGTCAGTATATATTATTTATTCAGCTATTCTGCCATTTTCCTATTAATTTTGAAAGTTATTTACATCAAAAACCTATTGTTGAGATTCTCGTAATAATAAATCCCGGACGGTCCATAAAAAGTAAGCCACCACTAATCATAATTTCATAACTTTATCAAATATTGACCGATTTTCAAAAATTCTTTCACTGACACATCCAGCTGTAGGCCTAAATTTTCAATAAACCGAACATAAAACAAATATTCCGTCACACCTTAAACGCGTTGCTACACTACCTTGTGAAATATTAGCATTCAGAAGTTGATATTAGGCCTAATATTTTGCAAGATAATGTAGCGAAGAGTTTTAGGTGTGGTGACGAGATCTTTAACAACGACGTTATTGTTTTGCAAATTTACGGTACAGGTGAGTGTTTCAGTAAAAAACGTTGGAAATCAATCAATGTTTGACGACGTTATGACAAAAACTTAGTCCACCAGGGTAATCAGACTGTCCCGCGTTTATTATTATTATTAGTAATAATTATTTTATTATTTACGGTTATTATAACATTTTAAAAACATGTTGTTGGGGGGTTTTTACGTGTGAAAAGTTCCGGTTTTACAAAATAATCAGAAAACATCGGTAGTTAGGAGTTAATATAATTTAGTCATCGACAAAAGCACAAAAAGTAGTTTGATTAAGCCAATTATTTCAGGTAAACAAAAGACGAGAAATTATACCATGCTGAAGAATAATCGTCGTCTTCCAAAATAGCGCATATTTAACTTTCTCGATTTATGCTGTTATGCATGATAAAAAAATTACTGAAAATCTGAAAATTCCGACTAATTTAATTCTGACTGTATTGGGGAAGACGGCGAAAGAGTGAAAGAAGGTTTAAATCAGCCTGTGAAATGTAAGTCAGTCAGGCTGTACTACGTGACTATAGTCTATGATACGATACAACTGAATAACGAAGATCTAAATTTCTCTTTCGTGCAATGATTATCTAAGTTTTTGACATTTTCCAACAACTTTTGCAACAACTAGATGTCAACTAGATGGCAATTCAAAATTCACCTCATGATTCACCACATGATAGCCGCCCTTTTGGGCATCATTCCCGGGGGAGGGGAGGTGTGCCCCAAATGGGGAGGATTGGTAAGAAATCATCACCTTCCAGCAATGATAAAACTTATTGCGCAGAGCCTATTAGCACTCAAGACACGATCGTTTGAAAAAAATTATATAACATCGGTCAAAATACGGTCAATAAGTTAACTTTTTAGTGGACCCAAGGACACACGATTACACCGCCACTTATCGGAGTGTCTGTAGTTTTCAAAGCACTTTTACGATTGACCATAATCTTGTTCCACTCCGAAATTATTCGCTGTCAAGTCGGGAAGTTTCCAAAATCGGGTCCGAATCTTTTTGAGCACCCAGATCCCCAAATGTTAAGGGGATCGGCAGGGACACCCAAATTTCTGCCCGAGTTTTTCAAATTACACTGTCTTTCTAACATGAAGCAAAGTTTGGTGGCAATCGGCCGAGGGACCTTCTAGACTACTCGTCGAAAAAAGAAGAAAGGAACATCAGCAACAACAATAATGGCCTGTCCTCGTTATCGTAAGGCGGCCATAACAAAAACAAGAAGCTCAGCTAACGTTCTGGAAGAACCCCTAAAGCCTAGAAGCGGATTCCTCTGGCTATCTGAAAGTGAAGATTTTGTGATCATAGCTTGCGTCCTTTTGACACAATACCAATGTGCGACAGACATATAGTGACATACTGACGGACGGAGGTGGCTAACATCGGTAGATATGCTGACGCTCTGTATAACAACTGAAAGTTATGAAGTTCATATAGAGGGCGCGCCAAAAAAGTAATTCCCTAGGAAAAATTCGATATCTCTGGCAGATTTTTTCACCGAATTTACAGCGTTTACAGAAGAGGATTCAGGCCACATTTCCTGCAAGTTTTATTAAAATAACAGATGTGGTTCAATAGATACAACAGTTTAAACTTTAAAGTTCACTTTTTCAAGTGAACATGCAGTCGCGTCCTGAATATAGTAATAACGAATCAAACTTTGCACAACTTTTTCGTCAACAGTTCAAACGTTTCAGTGATAAATGTCAGCTGCCATCTCGGTATTTAAACTGAGTGTTCATAATGTCCACCAGCTGCAGCAATACACGATCGAAGTCTCTTTCAAAATGACAGGATTGCCTTATCATTCAATGAACTCCTGTGGCAAATCATTCCATATCGATAGCAAGGCAGTCTTCTGCTCGGCAATGTTGGTCGGCTTTGGCGTGTATTTCTGATAGCGTCCCATGGTGACGTGGTAACTGGCGTTCACTTTGGCCTTTTCGTCCACAGAGTGAAGTTGTGTATAAGACTTAAATATCAGCGAGGTTACTTTTTATGTCAGAATCGCAGTTTAATTACTTGTTCACTTTGAAAAACGCACATTTAAGTTCAAATAGTTATAATTTTTGAATGCAACCAAATATTGCAATGAAATTTGCAGAATATATGGCCTGAATCCTCCTCTGAAAATGCTGTAAATTTGGCGAAAAAATTTACTACATTTCCAGAGATATCGAATTTTTCCTAGGGGATTACTTTTTTTGGCGCGCCCTGTAGATGTCGTCGGGCTGGCATTGTGTCTAAACGATCCAAGTTGCAGGTAAATGAAGTCTTCGGTTCACTGCGCATAGCCCGATGATTCTTATTTCATCCAGAAATTCGAATGTGATCACCCGGAGCAAAGGCGTTAGATGGGAGGGTTTACGAAAAGTGGCGATTTTCGGCCTGTAAGTCGCCGCATCTCCGAAGCAGTGCAAGATAGGACAAAGATTGCTACTGGCCATTGAAAGGAAGTCGCATAGGCGCATTACTGACTGGCATCGCTATGGATGACGTTGAATGACTTTGAACAAATGGTTGCACACTATCGCTGGACACGCGGTTTTTCTGCGTTAGCTGATCGCGCTTCTCTGTAATGTCTGTATATTCTACATATACCACATGCGGTACATGGTTAGTTTAAGCTATACATACTGGTTAGTTAATGGCTTACACTTGGTGACGACGTAAGCGTTAAAAGCTTTTTTAAGTTTTTTTTTATTCTTTTACAGTGCGATGCACGTAGTGCTAACGCGGTATTGCTATCGTAAGTCGTCCGTCCGTCCGTCTGTCTGTCTGTGACGTTGGGATCTTCTCTAATATTTTTATTGTATACTTAATCCAGCCCTCCGCTGCAACTTTTAATAAATGTTCTGTTCTGTTCTGTTATACCATGGGCATATAAGTTGGACTAGTTCGAAAGTAATTGGAAGAATAATTAGCTTTGGGTCTTCGCTCCTCGGAGCCACAACATCGGCAATCTAGTTCAAGCGGAACGCCCCAAAAATTCGGTGAAATAGGCGTGGGGTCGCTTTTTTCAGCAGAAAACTTGCAATGTCTCTGAAAAGAGGCAATACAGGACCAAGGTTACTATTGATGATCAATAGGAAGTAGCATACGCGCTTTCCATTGGTGCCAAAATCAACGACCTTGGATGACCTTGAAGGGCCATTAAGCATTCTGTTTCAAAACATACGCGTCTTTCGGAGCCCACCATGAAAATTTGAATGAAGATAAACCTATACTTTCAGGGACGAAAATGTAGCCTAATGACTAATTTCTGGCAATCCTAATGGTGCAGATATTCGCGGGGGTTCCTTGGAGACGAGGCGTCAAACGAGTGGGTTAATCGAAAACGTCGATTTTCAGGGCTTTCGGACGCTACGTCTTCGGCACCTTAGGAAATGCGGCCAACATTATTACATAGTATTAGGCCTATTTAGTCCCTTGTCGTCCTCCACTGACCCCAAAATACATGAGCTTGAATGACTTGAATGGCCATTTTATGTTAAATGTTCACTACTAGGCCTACGAATGACTTTGAGAAATTGAGAGTTATTATTTACTTATTTAGTGTAGAGTCTGTTTACATACACGTGACCAGCGAAGGTGTGCATGAGCGGAGTAGCGGACCGTGATGCGCAGAATATTTGGAATCCGCGGAAAAACTGCGGATCTTTCGTAGACGTTACATCGTCGGAACCTTAACAAATAAGTCCAACATTATAGTATTTAGTATTACTTAGTCCCTTTTCCTCTGACTCCAAAAGACGTGACCTTGAATGACCTTGTGTGGCCATTTTGCGTTAAATTCTGTTTTGCGCCGGTATGTTTGATGCTCTGAAGCCTGTCTTTCGAAGCTTAGCTACTCTTAAACTTGTATGAATGTTGTCGGCGAACTTTAAGCGAAAAAGAACAGCTGCGATATCACGCGGTTTCCTTGCGACAGCACAGCTTTCTTATAGGTTTTGGTCCGTGGTTGGGGTATATACTATTTAGTTTGGGGGCTACCGTACAGTTCTGGGGGCATTAGACTAATACCAGGGTACAAATCTGTAAGGGGCAGCAGAGAGCCAGCAGAACGCCTGTGATGTTAGGCCAGCCGGTCAGAAAACAAAATGAAACCTGAAAATGAGAATATTTACTAGGCCTATATTCACACGCGCTGATAACAATAAAAGTCACAAGAAAATTCACAATACATTTTTTGATACAATAAAATTATGCATTTTGTAACGTTTTCACAACGTGGTCGAGTTAAACTATAAACATCAAGGAATTAGAATATTAAACGTTGATACTTTTCATTATCGACAGCATCAAAAATTTTATTTCAATAATATCAATAGTTTTGTTTTTCTTTTGTACGATTCAAATGCCATTATGCCAGTAACACAAGATATGACTGACGCTACAACATCGAGCTAAACTGCAGATGATCAATTCGAGATAGTGTAGAAAAAGATGATTCACAAACTGCCGCAGAACAGCGAAAAGCATAAGCATATCGCTAGTGGTCTATGGTCTCCCTTTAGGATGTGCAGATGATGATAGATATCCGTCGGAATTTACGTTCATAAAGGGCTGCTGCTGTTGCTGATGATGAAATATCGCGCGCGCATAACAATTTATACAAGAAAGGATGTCACAGCCGAGTGCCGACAGTTGCCGAGCGTCTCAGTCGCCGACAACAAATTAGGCCTAACAATGGTTTAGGCCTAGTTTGTAGTCGGCCCCTGACACGCCTGCGCTTGATTGGCTGCCCGTAAGTAAACAGGACACCAGTTTTCCGTGTTTTTTGACGTCCGGTGACCTCGACCTTGACGTTTAAAACTGAAAATTGGCACTGCACTTACTCGCGCCCTGAAGAACGTCTATGCCAATTTTGATTATTTTTACGTTTTCTATTTTCGAATTACGAGCCCGTACGGGAGAGGTGGACAGACAGACAGACGGATGACGGACGCCATAGGCGCCGACTCCATGGGGGCGATGGGGGCGATCGCCCCCACGGCCAAAAAGTTGTGGGGGCGATGCTCCCAAGTCGCCCCCACAAGAATTTTGAGAGGTCGATAAGTAAGGTTCACAGTTTCAATTG
>Ga0209679_1000980_pt1 | contig 11436 bp, 6 predicted proteins | sample WorMetHEROISLAND_4_FD_187408 | JGI IMG/M metagenome (GOLD analysis project Ga0209679, IMG submission 187408) | Marine gutless worms symbiont microbial communities from Max Planck institute for Marine Microbiology, Germany - Olavius sp. 2 HERON... ...
CGCAGCACGGCCGCCGTGCGTAAGCACGGCAGGAGAGGCGCGACAGCGCCGAGTGTATAATACAACGGAGGTTTGCTATACGTGTTGACACGTGTAATCAGCTGTAAGCTGGGCTCCGCGCGTCAGGCGCCCACGAGTGAGCTACTCCGTCATTGACGGTCTGGTTAGCTCATTCCATGAGCTAATGCAATCGTGCGGCGTCCGTCGTCCGTCCATCTGTAAACATTTTGCGCAAATCGCTTCTTCTACCACAGAAATGGCTGGATCGCCACCAAACTTGCACACGATGGTTCCCAGAAGAGCCCGCATCCAGGGTGTGCTCAAGGTCAAGGGTCACGTGATACGGGCACTTCTGTGATGTCACGAAATGTTTGCTATACGTACGGTCTCACGTTCTCTCACTTTATGAAGCACCATTATACTCTCCTTCCAGTATAAGTATCAGGCAGCTAGATATAATATCTAAATATTGGAATGAGCTACTCAGTCAATGACGGTCTGGTTTAACAGGTACCACATTATACTGCTTGGTGAATGACAGAGGTAACTTGCCCACAGTACTGTTGTTACCTGACAGCGCAACCGTAACGGCCAGGAGTCGAAGCCACACCGCAACCTCTTGATTTCAAGTCCGAACCCCAACCACATCACAAATGCCAAACGCACATCCGCGTGTTATTCAGAACTCGCCATGACACAGAGTTCTTTGAATCAGCTGGTCTGGCGTGATGACGCATACATCAAGTATTACGCAGCAACGTGACTCGTCAACTACCAGATGTTTTGCATGTTTAGTCACAGTAGCTTAGCTTGTGGGACCATGTGCTGTCACAGCGGGATACGCTGTTGGCAGACCATACGAGTGATACCACCAACTGGCAATATAGTATGCCTATAGGCTACTGAGGCGCCAGTGCTGTGAACAAGGCCACAAGGTGCAAGGCCAAGAACATTGGGCTTCAAGGCCAAGGCCAAAGCCGAACCATAACATCAACGGTTGAAGCGGTAATATGAAAACTGAACTGATCCTGCTGATGTCTGCCTGTCACTAGATTTCATTTCTAGGCATATGAATCATTATAAAGTGGTTTATTGTCTTCTGCAGAAAATTTATAGACCACCGTTGAAGACCAAGGAATTGGGTGGTAATGCCAAGGCCAAAGCCTTGGGCTTTAAGGCTAAGGAAAAAATTTAGGCATTAAGGCCAAGGCCTAACATCACTGTGAGGCGCCCGTTCCAAAAAAAAACAGCTCGATCTGTTAAGCCACAAACTTTCTTGTAATCTGGCAGAACAAACAACGGCAAAACCGTGAAAAAGAAGCTGCCATTTTGAACAGTTTTCAAACACTGCAAGCTAACACGACAACAAGACGTTTTATGAATAATAATAATAATAATAATATTAATAATAACAACAATAATGCATAAAAACAAAACCTAAAAGAAACACAAATACACTTGTTGTTGTTGTTATTATTATGACAATTCTATGCAGAATAAACGTCATGCAAATACACCGCAACTCCAGTGTATTAACTATACTACTCGCTGGCCTATGTTTCTATAGTCACCCTAAGTTAAGCTGAGTTCCCCAAAAGATCTGTCAATTTTTTGCAGGCCCTATACCCTTCCCATCAGTAGCAGCACGAAGGGGGTCACTACTGCATTCAGTAACTATATAAAATATAGACCTGTACAAAACTATCAAACTATACTAAACACTAGGTACTGAAAAGATAGACATAACTACACAGTCGTGAGAGTTTGCCACATCAGCACCATCACACAAGGCATAGCAGCTCGAAACTATGCTACACGCAGCTTCTGCTTTAATGGCACAGTGGCTAAACATTAGCACAAGAAGTACGATGTCAAAGCCCAGGGACACAACCACGTTCTGAAAGTTGGAGGAGACCACTCCCCTTTTCCTGCTCCCTCCCCTCACCTTCCTCTCTTCCTTTCCCTCTTTCCCCTTCCTTCCTCCCCTTCCCATCTTCCCTTTACTCCTCCCTCGGTTCACCCCTATATCCAGCTAGGGGGTCTGGGAGCGCTGTAAGCTCACCAGCGGGTTCGGGCGAAGCTGTCTTGAGTAAATTTAGAATTTATTTATATCATGGTATTCATAGGCCTACGAGCATCCAACCAATTAAGTTGTTCGTAAACGTGTAAAGCAATAACCACCCAGATTTTGTAAATTCAGACTAAAATCTCTGCATTTTCCAGCAATGCGGATGCCACTGGGTCCCAAAAGTTCAACCACAGGCAATTCTCTACAATAAGTGCAAACACACAAACAGTAAGACCCACAGGTAAAGTATACAGTCATCTCAATAACCAGAAATAATTACCTACTGACATTATATGCATGTATAAATAGTTACTGAAGCTACACGTGGCTAAATAAATAAGAAAGGTTATCAGTAATCTCGTCGAGATCAGCATGTCACAACGTGTTATTTCTAGGTAGCCTACCAATGTAATTAGCAGGAGAAAACTCAATATTTTATGGTGGTTTCGTAAACATGCTCACGTTCACAGAAAATTCATGGCCAGATGTGAAAAAACTCACAGAAAGTTCGCGGGTCCTATTTCTGTGAAATCGTGCATCAGGTTGGTCCCTAATCATATCTGTGATATAAAATAACATGAAGCTCTAAGAATCAAATGAGCAGAATTAATGTATCTCAAATAATTATTTACACCATTTAAATCTCGCTGGCATTAGCTTTTGTCTTTTAGCACTACAAGTCCATTTTTATGACTTATTGCAACCAACATCTAATTTCAGGCCTTTTTAAGCAGCTGAATAATTAAAAGTTCAATTTTATAAATTTTCATGACCTATGAAAATCCTCATGTACAAAGTTCTTGCATTATCAAAATAAACAAAACGGGAAAATTTTCTGAAATAAAACTTAGAGAATGTTTGTATCTACAAACAATAAGTAACCAACTGGCAAACTACATTTCACAAAATACCACATGAACCATGTTAAAGGCTGCAGGCAGCTGCTTGTACGAGTTTTATATTTGTTAGTAAAAAATAAACTAGACAGCACTGGATACAGCGCATTACCTTCGCCATCAAGACTGATGCGGCAGACACACACACACACACACACGTACACATCGTGACAGACGGACGCCGAGCGACACAATCAGCGACGGTGAAGGTAATTATTCACAATAACGAGTAAGCACTTGCTTAATGACACTGACATATCAACACAGAGAGGCCATTCAGTGCCAACAAAGATAAAACATAAATGCTAGAATAACTGAGCATAATAAATTCAAGACTTGACGCAGTAAACTCAATAATGACAAATAAGAATACCCGGTACATAAACACACACATATGAAACAAAATTACTGAAGTTAAAATGAGTGTAAAATCAAGGGTAAGAAGCTTAAATTTTAAAAGGAATTAAGTTAAATTAGAGTAAATGATAAAAATGTATTAAAATTCTTACACAAATTTGACAAAATTTTTGACATTACAAGACTGATTCATTTCACAGCTAGATGGCACTGACAAACAGCATCGAGATTAGCTATTAAGTAAAAGTAAATGGGCAGGTACGTCAGGCAGGTGTGCCAAATATGAAGTCTACTGATAATCAATAAGTCAAGCCAGCACAGATCTAGTGTGAGCTAAATAGCACTAGCACATACATCCGGTAATGTTTGCCAGTGGCTTAAACAAAGCTGGGTTATGTTGGGAAAAGTTCCATTGCTGAGAACCCAACATAAATAATGACTTTGTACACGCCGACTTTTGTAAGCAGTCAGCCTTTCCATTTTGGTGTAATACAATTTATTACTTTATATAGCAATGAATACATACAGCAAAAATCTAAAACAATATCAACATATGCAGTTACGCACACACACACACATGTATATATGAACGAGAAATCAAACTGGATTTAGACGCTTATTAAGACTCCTATTTCTCCAACATCATACAGCTTTTCACCAAACAGTTCACCGGTCCAACCAATAATTAAAAGTGACTGTGCAGTGATAAAAACTCTCGGTGAAAACATGTACAACACAATAAAAAACAGAGTCATCAGCAGTGCAGACAAAGTGCAGATGTGTTGAGTGATTCGTAATCTGAACATCAGCGGCATGAGAACATGGCTTTACACTGGTCTCGGATCTGTTCATCTTGCTCTGTTAACCGCTTACGACACAGTGCCAGATATCGAACGATATTGGCATCTTGAAAAACACATCCATAATACAATGCGCCACTGGGGCATAAGACAATTTAAAAAAATAGATAAGGAATTTTGTTAGCAAACAGTAGAAACTACAACAACATAAACTGCAACTCAGTTTTTGCACGCTATGTAGTTTTTAACATAATACGTCAATGAGAGTGTGTCATACAGCAGTGCCACACACTGTCTGCTGCACAAAACATATGCGATTTATTCGTGGGTTTGGGCTGTGTCAAGCTAGAAGTGACAGATCTTGTTCCAGCCAAACCGTTAAAACACCTATTCTGATACCCAGCTCACTAATGACAACAGATCACATTCAGGTTTGTTACCAAGGACTAACATCCCTGATGAAAAGTTAAAGCTTGCTTCGCTGCAGCAGCTACTGCCTTCAGTAGACTGATTCACAGACTATGAGATGATCACAGGGTCACCTGCACCTTGATACCGAGGTCAGTTAAAAATATTAGAAGTCTTTATAACTCTTAATAAACACATCTCAGAGCTACGGGACGTCACCTGCCATATGGGATCTTACAGTGTTACCTACCACTCGACACAGGTGAACGCACCCTGCCTTCATCCTAGCCAAGCAGGCCGGTACCGGTACTCGATTTACCTACCCCGGAGGAATGGAAGGCTGAGTTGACCAGGATCGCTTGGTTAAGTACCAAGATGGTATACCTGCGAACAGTCAACCATCTCAGTATTAAACCGGCTCGACATAGAGTAACTTCCTTGACACGACTAACGATATTACCACTAAGCCAAACCAACACCGCACTGTCTATTGCGCAGACATCCACCACAGTGCCTCTGCATCTGACACCAAGGCACTATATAAATCTGGTTTTATGTTACATTATGTTTTGTTCATGGCTGCGAAATACGGAAAACATACTGACAACACATAAGGAAGCTAAACAGATTCCACCTAAACTGGTGAACATCTGATACTGCATATTCCAAGGCAAGACAAGGTGCCAGACATTGACATCCTTAAGTGTTGCTGCATAAGAGTCATTAAAATTTTGAAGTTATGATAATCTGATGATGACGTGATAATGGGTGGTGGTTTGGAATTAGTGGTAATGCACTGCTCTCGATCAATGAAATGCTGGGCCCAGTTACTACTTGTACAGGCGACTCTTGGTGAAGATGTAAACCACCTCGGTTCGTAACCAACCACCCTGGGGCCTGATTACAAGAAAATCTTACGATTATCTTACGATGTGATAATAACTTAAGATAATCGTAAGTCAAACTTGCGATGAAGTTAAGATGTTCCTAATTACAAAAACGTCTTATGATAATCTTACAAGAAACTTTCAATGAAAACCGCCCACATATTTTACATAGTTAAGGGCAAAGGTTACTCGGGGTGTGCAGTTGGCAAAAAATGCGGCTTATAGTTCGGTTTTGCGAAATTAACTGCAGTTTCAGTGTTTTCGGTTCGGTTAGGCCTACATTCATCTGGCGACGTCGACACCATCTGTCATTTACGCCTCTATGATATGATGCTAGAAATGACGTACTTCCGTGCTGAATTGGTCCAACTAATTGTCAGCTGAAGTGATTCAGAACTAGAAGTGCAGAGAAACAGCACGAAGAAAAATACTTTGACTGTTGACCTTACCATGCTGCAAGATGAATTGTGAATAAAACAGCGTGAAAAACCGTCCCCAAACCGCCAAAGTCGGTTTTTTGAAAACAGAATGGCAGAAACCGAGTTCTCAGTTTTTGAATTTTGAGGTCAGTTCAGTTCGGTTTTTAGAAAGCCAATATCCGACATTTTCGTTGGGTTCTGCACACCCCTAGTGGTTACGATGCATACAGCCGATAACACTTTCAATTTACAGCCATATACGCACCACTCTTGCCCTGAAGTTGGGCAGCCTTCTGCAATGAAGCAACAGCATCGTCATAACGACAGAGGTGAAATAGGGCAACACCACATCGGTAATGTGCTTTAACATTCTCCGGCACACGCTCAATTGCCTCCTTACAGCAGTTAAGAACTCGGTCATACGACGGGTCACCATTTTGAAGCATACATGCTGAAAGTACAGAAAACATCAACATGACTATAAGGAATACAAAATCTACATTTCAATCCATGCACCATGGAAGCACCCGGTTTGGGGGTTCAACTGACCCCCACTTTTTCGAGTGGTGACAAGGAATGTTGTTTGACACCCACTTTTTCATGCTACAAATTACAAAGCACGTCAACGTTAAACTTAATGGAAGTTGGGAGCATTATAACTCTATCTGACAGCTGTTGTAGACAGAATACTGATTTTAACCAGTTTTAGCTTATGCTGCCTGTTCATATATTTTCTACATTTTGTGACTTTTGTAATGCCTTGGCGGTCCGGTCTGTAGGCACGAGAATAAATGCCTTTTTGATATTTGATGCAAATACTAATCAGAATCAGTTGGCAGCTGCAGTTTTCCCCCAGACCTGACTGAAGACTCACAAAGTGGTTAAAGTGCGAGATGACTACGAGGGCTGAGCCACCCCTGCTATGAATGAGGCTCCCTACTGGAATCTGAGCCTCACTTTGCCCTACCAAACGTTCAGCCTACCCTGTTCTCTGCATGTCCGCTGAAATCAGTAGATGATAGTAAGATTTTTACGTTGTCTTATGCATGTCTGGATTTAAGACTCGATCTTACAAGACCAAGACCAAGAACAAATACTCTGAGTTTCAAGACCAAAACCAAGATTCTGAGATTTCGACACCTAGACCAAGACAGAGACTTGAAGCTTCAAGACCAAGACTAAGACCAATACTTTGAAAATAGGGTCTCTAAACAATAACATCCGGAGACCAAGACTCAAGTAACAAGAACTCCAAGCCTGCTGTTATGTACAGACAGACGTTTATTTTTGATTAATGATTGTAACTGAGCCTGCGAACCCATTATAAGCTTGGTCTTCTGTATTTAACTGATTTACAAAGTCATTTGTGCCAGTATAATTTTCCACGAAAAAATTTATTATCCTTCTGCGCTGCCTGACGTTTTTCTGTGAAATTAAAATGAGCTTAATTCGTTTTCAGCCAGGCCCTGACTTGTACCCACCTAGGGAGTTCACAATGTTCACCGGGTCTCCTAGTCAACTGTGGAGGGGCTACACCCATCCTATTCTCCACCTAGCTCGATGCCTGTGGTGTCTTGTCCTGAGCCCCGTGTCACACTGCTACTTAACTATTGGGCTCACACTGTCCCGGGCCTCACTGGACCTCATTTCTCAGCAAGCGGGGCAGAGCACTTCATGGCCCGGAGGGGAGGGGGAAAGAAGGAAGATTCTGACCCCCACTTCCAAACACTTCCACGATCTACATTTCGATCTACAGAACAACTTCACAGCTTTTAAAACCTTAACTAATTACAAACACTTCTATATCACATTATGTTACTTCAGCAATCACAACTGAAGTTTGCAAACACTGTCAACACATTGGCAGCAATAATGTTACATAAATGTTGACAAAATTGCAAAAATAATCCAACAGTAATGAAGTGAAACAAGGTTGCAGATTTTACCAGCGAGATTTGACTGACAATCAGCATAGAGTTGATCAACATCATGTCTTAGCTGTGGAGTCAGAGGCATGGAGGAGCCTTCTCCTAACAGCATATCAGCTGGGTTCTTCTGTGATGCATCAATTGCTTTCAGATACAGCAGTGCACGATGATACTGTCCAATGGCCACTTTATATTCCGATTTCTTGTACCTGTCATTTCCTTGGTTCTTCACAAAAAATACCGGTAATACGTGAGTTAGTAAACAGCAAGGTAATGCTGAAGAACATACTTCCCAAACTTATGTGCATGACAAAGATGCAAAACAATAGTCTAATATACCAGCTATTAATGTTCAGCACCGAGAATTTTACCTGGGATTTGCATTTTACCAATTTCACTGATATAAGTCATTTTAAATACTGTTCCAGACAAATTACGACAGGCAGCCACACACTGCAGGAAATATTACATCTATTTCAAAACAAAACATGCCACTCATGTCTGTAAAAACAGTACCATAATACACAAAGTGGACTATGATCATACCTTGTAATGCAGTGCCTTCTCAAGGTTTTCTCTCCATAAATTTGCAGAAGACGAATTGTCATCTTTCACTAGTGAGTCAGTTGTCAACATCATATGCACTTTACTACGTTCTAGAAACAACAATAAAATCGAATAAGAATTATCAAAGAATTTCGTATGTAACATTGCCGATCATATACAGTAGCATCGCCAACTCTTTATTTTTCTTAGAAATGTCCTTCTTTCTTATCATTCCTAAATCAACGTTGGCTGTTGCTACTGCTCTTATAATAACAGGCTCAGTTAACAGTTTTAAGGGATGACAAAAACATTTTCAAAAATGAGATAACGATACAACTGCATAAATCCATAGTCAGACCCAAATTAGTATCTATAATTATAATTATACATTCAGATTGGCGAACTGACAATTGCCATTAAATAACTGATACGGTATGTTCAGGTCACCGATCAGAGACAACCTCTTATATTGATGTTCAGATCATGACATATGACAAAATGACTATCTCACACAGATAACACCCACCAACTGCATGTCAAGCTGGCATTCTTATGTTTTGTACAGCAGCCTGATGCCCAGGGCCGGATTAAGGCTTTGAGGGGCCCTAGGCCCAAATATTTTGTGGGGCCCCTTTACACATATTCATGGGTGTACCTACTGTTTAAAATCTGGGTGGACGAAATGAGGCACCGAAGGCGCCGCCGCAGGCGTCGAGGGGAGTAATGGGGGTTTCCCCCTCCCCAGCCGACTAGGGGGTCTGAGAAAGCGGCGTAAGCTCCCCCAGCGGGGTACAAGGCGGAGGGCCGGTGACCTAGAAATTTTTTGCATTTTGATGCTCTCAGATGGTCTCTCCTGTTGCGGTTTTAATTAAATATAACAACATAAAGATGGCCTAAATTCACATGTTAGGGCTTATAAGATATTCAAGTTGTAGAAGTAGGTTTTGATAAATTCTTTGGCACGATAGTTGGCCTACTGTAAAGTCCAGAAAATAATCAATATGCATTGAATTGTATGTACATTGTACACTAGCATAACTTTCTTGTTTTTACTTTGCTTAGCGCGTGGCACCTAAAACCGTGGGGCCCTAGGCCATGGCCTAGTTGGCCTGTGCCTTAACCACTTCGCTGCCATGAGGTTAACCCCTATAGTGCAACCCGCTGTGCCGAACAAGTATCGATAAGATACTGTATTTATTGAAAGAATGCACTGTAATGCTCTTGTATGCTCATGTGAGTGTATGTGCACATCTGGAAATGCAGTGAAATAAACGAAAATGGCTTGTTTGCTTACTTACTTACTTACTTACTTACTTACTACTTATTTGATTACTGCAGTCTCTTGTAATAAATGTTGTGAACTTGTGATACAAAAATGTAATAAATGTAATAATAGCTGTTTTACACAAATGTAAATTTCCACATTTCCTCTGCTATCGTTGTTGACCACTCTCACAATCTGGACTTTGGAACAACCTTTCGTGTCGCAAGCACCTGCTGAGCATGCTTCCCATCGCCAGTGCCACTGCTATAGTAATCAGAGGTCACTGGTAATCTGCGGACTTGTGGACGCTGTGTACCCTACAACGGGTATTAGGTTTAGGGACTGGGGGTGGGCGGCCCGCTATCGCAAAGGGTTAGGGTAAGTAGGTGGAGCGAGCCCCCAAAACCCACCATCGGGTAAAATACACATTTTATATACAATACATTCCATTTGCGATGGCTGACCTTTGCGATGGCGGACTGGAATCTTAGGGACGTAGGGATAGGGGACTAGAGTTAGAGATAGGGTTATGGTTAGGGTTATTATTAGGGTTAGTTTTAGGGTTAAAATTAACGCCAACCCTAATATCCATTGGGTATTAGGTCCACAGGTCCACAGATTACCCGTGGCCGTCATCAGAATCTGAGCTCTGAATTCGTTTCGTCGTCACTACTTCCAGCCAGGTTGAAATAAATCCATGCACAAAAAAAATAAATATTGCCCAAACAGTAGCCCAGTGTATTGAAGTCGTCACCTGGTGTGCCACAGTGTCGAAACTAAATGCAGTCATGCAGTGGCGGGCTTAGCATTGAGTCAATCTAAATATGACGTACGGCGTACGGCATTAGGCACCTGAGCAGTATACCGCGCATGACGTATACCGTACGGCATATATGGCAGTCAAGTGGTTAATCTGGCCCTGCTAATGCCCATGCTAAAGCTTGTGTCGTGTTTGAGTTTCATTTCAAGGTACTTGGTCGAGTGCTGCATTCCAGTTGCCGACGTCGCCAGACGACATCGACGTTCAGCCTACCTGCACCATCTGACTGTTCCACGGTATCGACGAAGCACAATCGGCTCTGTTGGGGGTCCAGCTTCGGAGACTTTCGTCGCACGTTTGAAAACTCTTTTGTTCGCACGGTATTAGTGTACTCAGCGCAATAGAGATGCTTTGCGTACGACTGTGCTACATAAATCTAATATTGACACTGACATTGACATTTGGTTGTACAAATTAAATCCTGCATACTTAGAAGATCAGCAAAATTGGGCTTGACTATATTCTTCATAAGACTCAAACAAATTTAAGAAGACATCCACTGAAGACAGGAAATATGTTAAATTGGATTCTGAAACACTATTATTTTAGTAATAGAGTAGTCAGTAAGTAGTGGAACTGAGTGATAATTGTAGTTAAACGTCAGGTTTTAAAAAAGCTTGATCATAATTTTATGAGACTCATCAGGGGATAAACATAAGCTTCCATAGACCTAGCCTAATAATAAGCTTCCTTAAACTCCAGTCAGAGCAGAGCCGTATATTGTACGGTTACTGGGTCTGTCTAAAAGACGACGGGACGACGGGACAGGCGACGGGACACTTGCTATAGACTGCCCCGGGAAAGACTACCGTATCGAAACATTGTCCAAAGTGAACAACATAATATACTGCAAGAATGATGTATTAGCTGAATAAGCAGCAGATGTGATAATCAATTGTTAGATAGAATGTTATAACTGTCATGTTGTCGACTGTAGACAGTCATTTTTGCAGTATATTATGTTGTTGATTTTGGACAATGTTCCGATACGGTAGTCTTCCCCTGCCCCGTCGTCGTAATTACGCTCTGGACTGCGCCCTCGC
>Ga0209679_1000982_pt1 | contig 11425 bp, 4 predicted proteins | sample WorMetHEROISLAND_4_FD_187408 | JGI IMG/M metagenome (GOLD analysis project Ga0209679, IMG submission 187408) | Marine gutless worms symbiont microbial communities from Max Planck institute for Marine Microbiology, Germany - Olavius sp. 2 HERON... ...
CGTTAACGCGTTAAAGAATTAATCGCGATTAAAAAAATTAACGCCGTTAAAAAAATTAACGCACACGCATAAATTCTATGAAACAGAAGTTCTAATATGCAATTGAACGGCGGTTATTTGACGATCAAATGATATTCAGTTAATTAATAACAACAAATGTCGGTTAATTTGTCAGTTGTGCATCATTGTCTGATGGCAAGTTCAACAGTGGTCGCATCTTGAACAGACTTGTAGATGAGTCATGATCAGCAAGACGTGCAGTCGTTCGCTAATGGCAACCTACAACATAAACTAGACCCCTCGAATTGACGCGTTAATTAACGCGTTAACGCGCGATTAAAATAATTAATCGCGCGATTAACGCGATTAAAAAAATTAATCGTTCGACAGCTATAGTTGACACTGATAGCACCTCAGATTTAGGCTTGTCTTAACACTGGTGCGATACCAAAGTTTTTACATTACATTACATATGCATGTTTAGGATGCGATGCACATAATTGTTCGCAAGCAGTTGTCGAACAATTCCACAAAGTGAGTACAGTTTATTTTTTGAGTATAATTTATTAAATTATTTTTAAATTATTAGACGGCATCGCTGAGACACGTGTTACCGTAGTGTGGTCTGTCTGTCTGTATGTATGTCATCTGTCACGCTCGTGCACCCTGCTAAAGCCGTTGAACGGAATGAGATGCCATTTGCCAGGACACTCATGTAGTCCCGAGTAACATTGTATTAGACGGGGGACCTAGTTCCCAAAGAGAAGGAGAAATTTGGGGGTCAGAACCCCTAGTTTGCAGCAATACCACCTATTGCCAAATTACTTTGGCCATTGTTTATTGTCTTTTTATTTGATCCACTTTGTGATGAAGTCTCCAGTTTATGTTTTTGTAATTGAAAGTGTGATATTTGTTTAACAGAATGCAGTTCAGTTAATTAGCTGTAGATAGTGTTGACATTGCAGGTAATTTTTGATAATACTAATATCGAGTGACGTTTCTGTGTGGCAGATACCAGCAGATGGGTGTTATGGGTGCCGTGATGATTATTACAAATCTGGCGAACAAAAAGTGAGTCTCACTTATTGTATGTCACTATACTACACACACCAGACATGTGCGTTGGCAGGACGGGTCGATCCCGGAAAATCGAATCCGTCAAACGGGCTGGGCCGGCCTGAAAAAAGTAATGGGTAGATCCAAGTCGATCCAAAGTTACATTCATAATTCAAAATTTCAGATACTTAGGTTTGAGCTTGAATAGGTCGTTGGCTGTCCGATTAGTTTCATTACTTCGTTTGTCAGGTTTAGAACTTGATCGTGTTAGTGGAAATCCAGCTAGTATAGGTAGTGGAACGGGTTGCAGCCCGGGGGGGGGGGGGGGGGGGGCAAAAAATCAATAGGCTGGGCAGCAGGGGTGGGAAGTCTTGAGACATGTCTTGGTCTCGAGATGGTCTTGAGGCGCATTTTTAGTGTCTTGGTCTTGAGAAAAATGTCTTGTTGTTGTTGTAGGTCTTTTTTCACTGCCATAATGTAGCAATAGTGGTCTGTCAGTACGGAGTATTAAGTAATGCCTTACCTGACAGTGTTGATTTTACTTCATTGAACAAATTCAAGCAAAGTATTTTACGTGTTGATGTTAATGATCATCTAATGTGTTTAAATGTTAAGTCTGTGTAATTTTGAGTATCAATTGCATTTGAAGTTGTTTGAAATTGAAGTTTGAAGTTGCGTTTGTTATCTTGGACTGCTGTAAGTACTTTTTAGCCTGGTTGTTCCTGTCAGTGAAATACCATATACAAATGTCATATGATGTATATGTAATATGTTTTATGACAAATAAATGATGATGATGATGATTTTGCAGCAGCATTTGCTGTTATATGTTTCCAGTCGTTGTGAGCCGAGAGATGTTCTCAGTGAAATATCGTCCAATTCCAGTCAGCATCCGGCATCATCGTCGTTGCCCAATGAAGCGTACCAGCAGGTGATTGATTTGCTGCAGCTTGTCAAGTCGACGTGCAGCCGATCACCGATTGCCAGTGCTATGTCAATGGAAGAGCTGGCAGCTGCCATTCATGACGGAACTATTCACAGTAAAGTGGAGGTGAGAGTCACACATGGTTTCTTCTGGTTGTGAAATCAGGTTTAAGTTTTATCTAATTTAAAATTTGATATTTGGCTTTTTATGACTTGACATTGTTGTTTGGGCATTGTGAAGCTCGTCCGGGCTGCAACAATGTTCCCCAGTTTTCTTGAGAGACCTTTGAGGTTCCTCGGACGTTCTGTGAGCAAACCTCAAAAATCACAAAATTTAAGCCAGAAAAACGGTGAAAAGTTATTTTCACATTATGATAGTTCTAAGTTAGCATGTGACTCAGGGACCACAGATGTAATTGTATAACAGCATAAGACAAATTTTATTTCATACATACTACAGACAGTTTAATAATTTTTTATGCAGTTGCATGAAAATTAAGTGAGTTGGTGAATGTGCAAATTGTAATGTGTATCAGCATGATATTGATGGATATTTAGTTACATTTGCTTTTTATTTCTATATTTCTTTCAGTTCTCAATATGTGATTGGCGAATCAAGTTACAATTTTTCTGCTTGTTTCAGGCATGGGTCTCGGACAATGTAACGAATGACTTTCAGGATGGATTTATCGTCGACGTTGAACCCAATGAGAAAGAAGGGTGTGTGTATACTATGTGTAGTACAGTGATCTCAGACATGCATTCAGCCATCAAAGATATTATCTGCGTCCTGCAATGACTTACTTGGACTTGCAAAATACTTATAATAAATGTCTGTCACATTTCTGGCACTTTTCTTAGAATTCTTTCGTGTTCCGATAATGCAGTTATTTTTTAGGCGAACCCGGGCAAGCCAGTTGCCTCCTCGGTTGCATTGACTGGCAGGTGGGGTTGCCATAAGGTACTACAACCTGTACCCCACCCACTAATATCAACTACCGTGGCTAAGGTAACTGTTATGAAAATACAGTGTAGTATAATATCATTTAAGTAACAAAGTGTTAACTTCTTGTTCACATGTAAAACAAATGATGCATTTTATCATTTATATAAGTGAATGCGGCCTACACATTTTCAAAAATATATTTTCATTTATCGAGCTGAGTTTGAGACCCTTGTGTAATAAAAAGAATGCTGGTGACTTGCTATTGCGTTTCTGTATAAAATGAATTTTTATTTGTTGCCTCTTATCTCGTTCATCCTTTGTAATTGAATAGCATGTGTATTTATGTCCCCCGTCAGCAATGTCATGTTGCAGTCTTGGGCTTAGTTAAGCAATGCTAGGCAGGGGGCTCAGCCGTCGAATTGGGGGAGCACAATATTAAAGGCATGTTTGCGAGTAAACAGCGTAGTTGATTAGCTTTTATGACTGCTTTTGACTGTTTATTTAAACTGTGAAAAGGCGTCATATAATGGTACTACATAGAGAAGAAATTATTTACCAGAAGATCCACCGCTATAGCATGTATGACAAGCAGTACTGGTTAATGTGCACACATCAGGGTTCAGACTAATGGGTAATACCCAAAAAAACCGTTGAAAAAAGCCAGCAAAAATACCCGCACCATCCTTAATTCAATTTCAGTTTGTCATGCCAGTAATAGTTAGATTTCTTCACCTTTACAGCTTCTGAGGACCAATAAGTAATGAATTTGCCAATTTTTATAGTACTTCTAAAGTACTGGTGAATGTAAATAAAAGCTTGCTGAAGAGCTAAATCAACTAACAAGCTTCCCTACTGCTCGTTACAATAATACCAGTAAAACCGAAATAAACCCAGTGGGTTGGGCTTTTTAAAAAAAACGTTTTTTGAACCCTGGTACACATGCATTTAGATTTCACCAGGTGCCATTTATGTTAACTTATTCTGTACACGAACACCACTAGACCCTTTGGTGTTTTGACGCTGTTGGTCTGGTGACTGGAAGGACTTCCTGCCTGCTAAAAATCGTGCTCCAACTATTCCCAAAAGTTCACGGGGGATACCCCGTCTAATCTGAAGTAATTCTAGAAAAACCCACCTGTCAAACAAAAGTCGAGAACAGTACAAACACGGTGGATGTAGAAAGTCTGAAGATAGTTGACTCTGTATTCAGTTGCGGTGAAACACGTTGTATTGCATTTTCTAATTGTGCTGTTGATGGCGTCAGTGACGGCGATCTGCCGTGGAGCTTTCAGTTTGGACTCGATGACGACTCCGAAGGTGGCATTGCGGTGAACATTCTGCCACTGGTTGTGCCGTCTCGTCAGTTGGTGGCACAGCGAACTGCACCACAAACGACCCACACGCAGTGAGCAATTACTTCAGCTATTGAACACATGATCTGCAGCTGATAAGTAGTTCCCTGAAGCTTGATCAGGCTGTTGTGATTTGTTACTGTTGATAACGTGGGAGATTGGGTTGTGTGCAGATCTTTCATATCAGTTATTGAATAAATCCGGCCACATTTTGATGACAAGATGGGGATGTTTATCTGTTCCTGGTATTTAAGCGATTGTTTTGCTGTTGCTGCTGATTACCGACCACAGTGCCTCTGTATCGCACAACACCATGGTGCTATACAAATGTGTTTTTAAGCCTGCGCCGGCGGAGGCTATATGTTTTCGGGTCGTCCGTCCGTGCGTCCGTCCATGCGTCCGTGATTCACGTGGTAGTTTTATGTTTCCGCGATATCTCCGGTATCTGTTGACGGATTTTCGCCAAACTTCTGTCACTGGTGCATCTCGGGACAGAGATGAACTGATTAGATTTTGGGTCAAAAGGTCAAAGGTCAAGGTCACAGCATGACCGAATACATCCCAGATTTTTATGTTTCCGCGATATCTCCAGTATCTGTTAACAGATTTTTGCCAAACTTTTGTCACTGGTGCATCTCGGGACAGAGATGAACTGATTAGAATTTGGGGTCAAAAGGTTAAAGTTCAAGGTCACGGCATGACCGAGTGCATCCCAGATTTTCATGTTTCCACTATATCTCCAGTATCTATTGATAGATTTTCGCCAAACTTTCGTCACTGGTGCATCTTGGGTCACAGATGACCTGATTATGTTTTTGGGTCAAAGGTCAAAGTGCAAGGTCACACCATCGCGGCGGAGGCACATAGCACTCGATGCTACAATCGAGTGCAACTTTTTCTAGTTATGTTTTATTATCTATCATTACTGCTGCCGGTAGTATGTTTTGCCAAGTAAACATTGCTGTTCAGCAAGAATTGTCACATGTCATATTCTGTGAAGGTAAATGTATGTAAATGTAATTGATGTCAGGTTTGAATATACTGTTTTGCCTGCTTCCTTTCACTTCTTTTTATGTTCTGTACCAGAGGGCAGGTTACTGATACCAGTCTCATTGCATTGCTGTGTGTTATCTATATAATAAAAGGTGTTATGTTTGTTTGTCTGTTTGTCTGTCTGTATCTATGTTCCGTATGGCCGGCCAAATGTCTGGGCCGATCGAGACCAAACTTGACACACGCACTCATGTCCACCCAGGGAGTGTTTCTGTCAAGGTCAATGTCAAGGTCATTCATGTATGCGTGCGGCAGCGACAGAATTACAAAACACCCGGAACGCTGTGCGAAAGCGACACCTGGCGAACGCTGCTCAAACTACATCCGGAGGAGGGGGAGGCGACACCTGGCGAACGCTTACGAAACTTCGTCCGGATGACGGGTAGTTACAGCTCAAGTAACGAGGCGAGGCGCCGCAGCTAGTACCAGATATATGTATTCTGATATGTATATTCGTTGTCATATGCATCATATATCCTAGTTCTGTTCCTTACACACAGATAAATATTAATTTGGTTTTAATGTTGTCTCTTTATGTTCTGAGACTCGGCTGTGTTCTCCGTTGGTTTGTTTACCTTAAACCATTTGTCTTCTTGTCTCTGCTTTAGAAACATCTGACACGTTAACTGTTTCTCAAGAACTTATACTTAATATCAAGTTAAGCTCTTTCTATTCATCCATTCATTCAATCAAAATCGTTTGTTAGGTGCTTCTTAAGAAAACTCAGCAGCACTGTACAGTAAAAATATAAAAAAGCGCAAAATGCTTATTTTAGTCCGCTCACAGACTGTTAAAGTCTGTGAGCGGAGGCTACAACAACTATTTAGTTACGTCTGTATGACATGGTTAAATGATAAGTATTAAGATGATGACAGAATGTTTCTTTGTTAGAATACTATGACAGTGGTTGACTAAGTGTAGTATGAGAGTTGTGAGGCAGTCAGAGATACTGTGTGATGTCTGTCTGTTAACAGGCTGATGTCGCTATGGTGTCTGCCATCACAGTTCCGACTGCTGCAGATCTGTGAAAGTCGCCAGCATCAAGGAAGCCTGGAAGGAATTGATGCACTGCTTGGTACTATGTTCATTTGTTGGTTGTATGCATCATAGAGCAGTACTGTGTTTCAGAGCAACTGTGTGTACCACGAGTATGAGGCAGTGTTTTGCCATGTATTTCTGTAATACTGTACATAACTGAAGTTATAATTTTGCTCACACATGCCGTTTAATGTTCTGGCCTGTCCTGTTTTGGCCTCAGACTTTCTCATTATCTGATGTTATCTACGTATATTGTCACAAGTCCGCATCGGTTTGCTTGTATGTTGTGTATTTACTTTATCAGAACATTGTAATCGGTGCATTGACGCTGTCAGTTGAGCAAAAGCAATGGCATCTATCCTCTAAAATATATGATTCAGAAATACAAGAAGTTATCTGGTTGAACCCGTGTTAACTCCAGATGAGTGGGCCGGTTGTACATGAGTGGGCCGGTTGTACAAAGACCAAATGGGTGTCAAGCATTGTAATAAGTAGCTGAATGTGCAGTTTTTTTAGTCTAAACTTTTATGCCTTCGCCCAACGTAATATGGCCAGAGACATAGTGGTTTTGTCCTGTGCGTCCGTCCGTGCATCCGTGTGTGCACCCCAAAACATTGTTAACATGATATCTTGTAGAGTATTTGATACATATTCACCAAACTTACGTCATTATGGGACAGAGATGAACGCTCACAATTTAGGGTCAAAGGTCAAGGTCACAGTGAAATAAAGTATGCTGAACACAGCACTTTCTGGGCTTGTTAACACGATCCTGAAAAGTATTAGTCAGATTTTCACCAAACTTACACCAATGATTTATTACGGGACAGAGATGAACGTGTTAAATTTTGGGATCAAAATGTCACAGTTCAAGGTCTTGGTGGAATAACATGCTAGAACTATCACTGTACAGGCAGAGGCATACAGTACTTGAAGTCCGGTGTAAGTTAGACTTTCTAGTTAGCTTAATAGTTGTTGACTAGTAGCAACAGTAGCAGTATTGTCCTCCCATGTTATGAATTGTGTTTCTCTTATTTGTGTACACCAGTTGACGGCTGTTTTTAAAATAATGTGTTTCAAGACCATATTTAAAGCCTACGGCACATTTTTTAAAATAATGACATTGTTAAATTTGTTCTTGGTTGTAGGCTGCCCAGTGAAGTTGCCACGCCTGGACGAAATTGTTGACAAGTTGGACTGCTTGTCGACAAAAGAACGACAGATTCTCTGTGACTCAGTCTTTCTCACTATTAACTGGTTTCGTGAGGTTCGTTTTGCAATGTATGAATGTGCATCTTTCCTTCCCTTTAGTAAGTAAAAACTTTACATGATTGGCAGCAAGTCGTCATTCTGTTAATATTTGTGCTACTAACTGAAGACTGAATGGAAGATACACTGACTGCCAGACATGCCACTTCATAGGTTTGTGATAGAATATGGACAGGTTCTTCAGTATACGTTGTGTTGTCCAAGTATTAGCTATTTGTGTGCATTGCAGGCCATCTTGTATACGTCTTACTTCTGGAGTTGCTGTACTTGTTCAATACTAGGTTGTGTTAATGGATAGCTGCAGCAAGCTGGTCAGCAGTGGGATAAATGTGTTTTTTGACATTGTCAGATTTTATTGAAAATACAAATACCAAATGCACGAAAATGCACTAAACTCTGCATCAAGGAACGTTTCATCAAAATAAATGAAATTTATTAGGATGACATAATATTTCGGCCCCGGCAGCAACTAATGACTAGAAATATCACCATGTCGGCACCTAGATGGCATTCAGACAGTGCAACTGACACTGTCTGAGTGCCGTCTAGGTACGGATGTGGTGATATTTCTAGTCGTCAGTTGTGTGCTGATGCACGTGTTTTCACTGATGCTGCAGGTAGTGAATGCATTCAGTCTGCAGAGTGATGCTGAGATCAAAGCCAAAGTTATCACTCGTCTCTGCAACATGACCGACTTGCACCAACTTCTCAACAAGTCTCTTGCTAGTAATGACTTTGTGTTTGTTAGTCGTGTCTTTGACACGGCACATTGTCTACAGCTGTCATCGTGTTCATGAGTCTTGTACAGTTTCCGGCACTCGGGCTACATCTGACCCACTGTGGGTGGTCTTGTCGCCTCCAGCGTACTGTGCTGTCCGAAAAATTGAAAGAATATGATATGTGTCTTGCAGCATTTTGCTTATGCAAGCACAGTTATCACATTGACCTGACGTGCAGTAAGACAAGATAAGATAAGATATATTTACTAGAATGTGGCCATCAGTAGTTGAAATGATACAGTGCAGCAGACACAATCATTAAGAACACTAAAACTTCTCAGAAATGCAGTATGGCACAAAATCTCGTCCATAACGAGTAGCTTTGCCAAATGGAAGCTGATATGGTTTTGACTTCGTAGTCACAACATATGTCTTCGACATTTTGAACAGCAGTGGCTTCAAGACCATGTTTAATGGCCATTGGCTGAAAGCATTTGTGAACAACTGGTGTACATGATGTGCTGTAAAAGTGAACACACATATTGCAAGATGTGTATTAAAGCTAAGGATCTGTTTCATTATTTCAGGCATTTTGCTTGCTTGCAGAGATTTGTTATCATTGTCGATATTTCTTTTATGGTACAGTACATAACGTGGCAGTCGTGTGCTCAAGTTTGTGTCATTTTTAACAACTTTTGGTCCACGGAATTTAGTGCCTGTTGTGGGGCCCAGACATCATTGTTATGATGATGTACTGTTGCATTGTTTATAGTGAAAAGTTACTTCGTGGTCACAAAGTGTATCTGACTTGCCATTCTTCAACATTTTGAACAGCAGCTTTTGGCAGCGGAGTGCCAAAATGAGTCAGATGAAATTAAAACAAATGTGCATTGATTCTTGTCTTACTTTGTGACTGTTCAAATGCTTTACATCGTTACTTGGATGCGGATATCCAGTTCACATGATGTGTTTTGTTAGATTTCACTGACTACACACCTCCACCAGCTAACTTCGATGCAGCCGTCGGAAAGCCGCTGTCTTTGTTAAGTTCCAAAAAACCTTCATTGAAAGGGTAATTAGATAGAGGTGTTTTTACTGATTACATAGGTAAAGTATTGTAGTTATAACAGCATTTGTGAAGACACAGACACACACACGGCTTTTGTTTAACCGGCGCATTTTTCCGGAGTTACTCCAGAGGCGTGTCTCGCACTTTTTTCTGCGAGATTCTCGTAGCTGCTAGCGTAGGATGTTCGTCTCGCATCGTAGAAGTTGCGAGCTGCTACGAGACTTTGCGAGCAAGAAATTTCTTTGCTATGTTTTGCTAGCCCTGCCCATAAAACGGTGACGTCGATGCCGTTAATGAGTAAGAGTGGACAGATTATGGCTAGCGTAGAATTCTCGCATCTCAGCATCTCACACTTTCGCGAGAACTCCCGAGCCGTAGAACCGAGATTCTCGTAGGAAAATAAAGTGCGAGACGTGGCCCAGGTTAGTCTCAGAACTGAATCAACAGCATTACAGCACTGTAGGATGCATTGGTGATGTTAATAGTGATAAAAATGGTAGCAATAATAAAGAAGGAATGTGTGACAGCAAAAGTAGGCCTAAGCTGTTAAATTCAAACTTGTTTATAGCCGATCTATTCTGGCATGAATTGTTTAATTATTTCATTTCTTGCTGTGAGGTTTGACGTTTGGAATATCTGTTGGCTTATTTATTTTTCATCCGTTATTTTTTGTTATTGCTGCAACAGTTCCTGAAGGTTACCTTTTGTGGTATTTTGCCTCATCTGAAATCATTCCAGAAAAAAATTGCACAATTGTAGAGTAACTAAAAATGAAATGTAGCAATACTAGTAGAATCTTTATCTTGTATTGTGCATATTTGAACGAACGGTTAATTAAATTAATGTAGATGACATTGCATAAGTAGCAGATAGAACAGATTTATTTGACCTGTTCTTATTCCTACACGTTTGGGTTAAGTTGGTACCAAGTACATCAAAGAGGTGGTTTGTTAACTGTCACTCTCGTTTTTCATTATTAAACTGTTTTACTTACTGTGACGTTTTATAACGAGGCAGGGTTATTGCGGTAAATTTGTATGCTTTGTTTGTGTTTGTTTCGTCTGTTAGAACAAAGAGGAAACGACCAGCAAAGAAAGCTAAAGGTAAAGATACGGATGATGAGTGTGCATCTGATGATGACAGCCGTGATCAGACCAACATTGAAAAGGTGATTAATGATGGTGATTGTGTGGTTGATTGGTTAGGCTTGTTGTCATTAGTATGTGGATTTTTGTCTTTGTCTTACCTTTGGTTCTTTCGTTAAGGCTGCGTACACTAAGGCTGTATCGGTTCGGTCCAATTCTTGATGCTGGTGTAATCTAAAGGGGTCTATAACAAAACGACCCATGGACCAAAACGGCCCACGTGAAGGGCAAAGCAGCCCATAGGCCAGTTTGGTCCACGGGCCGTTTTGATCATTTCCCATCTAAAGTCGCAAAAACCTACTAGGCCTTCCAGTTTTATTTAAATTTCTCAAATTTTGTAGCTTGTTTTGAAATACCTTGAAATGAACAAAATTTGCCCTGAAAATGTGGTGGATCTGAGTTCATTGTTGGCGTCATGAAAAAGTCCTGTTTTTCATATGGGAAGGTCCAAGCCCTGAAGTGGAAGAATTATTATCGTTAGTAAAGAAGCTGTCATTGTCTGTGTGATAATAAATTAAGCTGGCCAGCGTGATCCGTGATCAGCGTCCAAGCAGACATTAACTTTATGTGATTTTGTCGCTGAATTTATCACTGCGCCTACACAAAACAAGCAGCCAGCGACATGGAACAGACTCCCGGTCGAACTGCGGACCTCGTCGCTTTACATTGACACATTCGCAAAAAAGCTCAAAACTCATTGTTTAGCTGCGAGCACCTCTGAAGACTTGTTTATTAGACGCTATACAACTGAACATATTGATTGATTCATTCATTCATTCATTCATTCATTCATTCATTCATTCATTCATTCATTCATTCATTCATTCATTCATTCATTCATTCATTCATTCATT
>Ga0209679_1000984_pt1 | contig 11424 bp, 9 predicted proteins | sample WorMetHEROISLAND_4_FD_187408 | JGI IMG/M metagenome (GOLD analysis project Ga0209679, IMG submission 187408) | Marine gutless worms symbiont microbial communities from Max Planck institute for Marine Microbiology, Germany - Olavius sp. 2 HERON... ...
CTACGGAAACCACCACGGACTTGTTAAAATTTGACCTGGTTTTTAGCAGACGAGTCGCATTGATGTCTCTCTTTTTAGTGGCTGTGGGGACGTATAGACGGTCGTTTTTTCAATGATTTTGTGGTCTCACAATTATTTTCTGCGCCGACGCATGCGCTACCAGTATCAATTCATTGTTGTAAACGGCCAAACTACGACTTCTACATTTCACAAGGTACTGTAGCAACAGTATTAAGGTGAGGTGAGCAAAAGTACAGTCATTTACGTCAAAGTTTCTTCGTGATCCTGCATGCCAAAAATTATTAACATCGGCCAATGTTTCACGGAGTTATTCAAAAAAATAATACTGGCACAGTTTTTTTGAGACACAGTGTATAATTATTTATCTCGCAATTTCATATTCAGCAATTCAACTTCTAGCTGGAGATATGTTCAACAGAAATAATACGGTATTCGGTGCACTAGAGATTAATTAGTTACAACGATACAACAGTACGTGAATTAAACAAATAAGGAGTGACTGGCTACAAGGCATGTGCAGAGCTAGGGGCCTAATATTATTACAATAAGACAGTACATACACATACTATAGAGATAAGACTTTCACTGAAATTCAATCACCAATGATTGAAATGATATAATGTAATTAAGCCAGCTATACAACACAACAAACACGATATCACAAAAGCAAACCAGATGGTAAGAACTCCGACACACAGCGCCTAGCTCTGTACACCTACGTCCGCTAGACCCGGTGGTTAGTTATAGCATATATGATCATGGTGGAAGCTTGACCTTTGAACTTTTGACCGCCAAAACGTAACCAGTTCATCTTTGCTGCAAGATGCACAAACGACAGAAGTTTGGAGCAAATCCATCAACGCACACCGGAGATATTGCGGAAACAAGCCCACAAAATGGTATTTTGGTCATGCTCTGACTTTGACCTTTGTCCTTTGACCTTTTGACCTCAAAACCTAATCAGTTCATCTTTATCCCAAGACATACTACTGATAGAAGTTCGGTGAAATCCAACAATGCGTACCACAGACATCATGGAAACAACATCACCGAGTAAATGACGTACAGACGCACAGACACAAGCACACACGGACGGATGACATGAAAATATAATGCTCTCCTCTGGCACTGCCTAAGAGGCATAAAATGCATAAAAATATCAGTATAAGAGTCAATTACTCTGATAAAAATGAACGTCAACATGAATATTATGCATTAATGACTTTAAAACTGCTTGGAAATGCAGTATGGTACAGAATTTCGCAGACAACATGTAGTTTTGCTGAATGGAAGCTAATACAGATTGGCTACGTAATCGGCATAAACAAATGACTACTGGACACTTGTAACAGCAGGTATATTAAGCAAAGAAGGGGTGCTTTGAGTCTCATAACTTCTTCAAACATGTTTACGTGATTATGCATACAAAGTAAACAGCGACAATCAATAGCCATACAAGCATTCTTTACAAAAATGGCCGGATCACCAATGCCAATAGTATATAACAATAGACATAAACAAATATAAACAAGAAACTTGCGCAATAGCATGCAAAACCGCACGACGCAAAATTTATCAGTTTCTGCAGTAATCACTGCTCTGCCATCTAATCTGGAATGACAGATGTCATAATATTGCTATTGTTAGTTTTTCTGACAAACAACCAGAACGACATACGGACTCAGGTATAAGTAGGTCAAATGAAATTTTCATAAAATTTGGAGAACCCCAAAATATACACATACATAAACCTTATATCGCCAGAAACTAGAGTCACTGGGTTACATCTTTGCTGCTGATAGTATGGGTCTATTTTAATTCAAATTTCTGTATGGGTTTCAAAAACGCACATATTTTGAAACAGTACGTAATGCCCTTTCAACGTCGTTGATTTTGGTATCAATCGAAAGCTCGTATGCAACTTTATCATTGGTCATCAATAGTAAACTTGGTTCTATCTAGCTCTGTTTGAGAGATATTGCACGTTTTTTGCTAGAATAGCAACCCCACCCCTTCTCCGCCAGAATTTTGGAGGTGTTCCCGTTGGCTAGATCGACTATGTTGGGGGCTCTGAGAAGCCAATTACTCGTGTAATGTGACCATAAATCATCAACGTCACAGAAAGACGGACGGACGTACAACTTACGATAGCAATATCATGCTTTGCACTACATGCAGCGCGCGGTAAAAATGTACATTAATAGCAGATTACTGATTTACACTTAGAGTAGGCTACAACAGCATACATCTGAGACGAGGATACTGCGTTGAAAGCAATATGCCAATAACGACAGATACTAATATCCACAGAAGCATTAATAATTACAGAGCTATTTGACTCAAAAAAGCAGATACACAGTGAAACGCAAACCAGAAATAAAGACAATAAACAATCAATTAATCACAACAAAAAATTGCAAACCAAAACAATGCTATAGCAGCAAAAAGTCATTAGAAAACATAACATAAATTCGTTAATTACGGAACGACACTTGTCCGACAAAATGAAGGCCATGAACCAGTTATGGGGAAGTACCTCCTCTCGAGCCCTGCAAGGGCAGGGCTGCTCGTGGGCCAGGCCGGGCCTGAATTTTGATGAAATAAAACGTGCAGGCCGGGCCGGGCTTAAAGCTCAGTGGGCCGGTCCATGATTTTTAGGCCGGTGCAGGGCTCTAACCTCCTCTATCTGAACCGAAAGACAAGAACGTTAACAGATTGCAGTTGGGCTCTGGCTTAACACATAGCTTTACAAGCGTGCATACTTGTAGAAGGCACCATGGACAACTTGCAACCTGAGAATACATAAATACACTGATCAATAATTGGGCCTCTCGACGACACTGTGCTCTATGAACTTACTTACTTACTTAAAAATCATTCGACGGATCTACTGCACAACGCTGCACCACTGGTTCATCACAAACAGAAGTGACAACATGTGCATGACTCAAGATTCCAAACAAGAACAATTCAAGTGCTGCTTCTACGATGACGACGACGACGACGACGACATCCGTTTTATTATTTAACTGACATGCTTCTCCTGAGTTAACACAGGAAATAAAGGCCGGGTACCAAAGGCAAGGCGATCATCCATCCCAATATTTTTGGGACAGTCCCAAATTTTGATGGCCTGTCCCGGGAAATTACGAGGTCTTTTGGGACACTGAATTGTCCAGAATTCCAAACCCTGTCCTGATTTTGTCCCACTCTGAATGCAACGTAACGTCACACACTGCAGTTATTGCAGTTACCATTTTGATGGCCTGATACCTATAACTAATTCGTTGTCGTCAGACGCGTTCATTCAAGCTCAAAATGCACCAAAACCCCCTGGTCGGCTGAGGAAGGGATACCCCATACCACTCTCCTCGACGTCTTTGATGCCTCGTACACTGTCCCGAATTTCTATCGTAGATTTATGGTCACCTTAAGAATCTTTGTAAACTGCTGCAGCAGGTCTTTCAATAGGTCGAATGTCCTTCCCGTCTCCGAACCAACAGTATCATAGTACTGAAGGAAAAGATGCAAATACATAGCAACATATTTCTGTGATACTACACCACAGTGCGTGCACACTTGGGCTGCCGTTGCTGTGCTTTTGGTCGGCGAGGTTTTTGAGAGCTAATATTTCACAAGGTAGTGTAGCGACACCTTTGAGGTGCAGTGGGATCTGTAACGATTGCTTTATTGCAAATTTCCCGCTCGGTGTACCAACGAAAGAATTTTGAATACCAGTTAATATGTGGACAATAGTTTGGTGTCACGTTTCTTCGACTAGCGCTGTAAATTCTCAAACAATATCACACGGCTCCGCAGCTCACATAAGGACTTAACATTCAGCATGAAACGCAGCAATAACAGCAGCTGAAAATAAGAAGCACCATCAGAAATACGCAGTGTTTAAACTGGAAATTTAGGGACACTGGAACGTACGCAGTCCATGGCTCCCGTCAGTCAACTGAGGGTGCCTGCAAAGCGACTTTGTGAATGAGTCAGGCAGGAATTCACCGACAGAAAAAATAATATACCGTAAGTGACAAAAATGCTGCACATGCTAAGCAGTGTTTGGTTTTATCATAGTGAAGCACATGACTAGCGAAACAAACTTCCTAAATTTCATTTCATGACACTTCAGCAAGAATCTGTAAATCAGGCAGCCTCAGAACAGTTCCTGACAATTTTATGGGAAATGTGGAACTCAATTTTGACGTGTTTTGGTCCACTTGAAGCACCTGAGATGCGAGAATAAAACAAATTATCATATGATCGACGAATATCAGCCCTGATACATCGCTTGTGCAAGGGCTGTTATAACCTAGCAATGGGCTGTCCCGGGGCTGATATCAGTGTGAGCGCTTCAATAGACCGTAGCTTAGTTTGGAATTTCCATATGTCAGGGACAGCAGCAGACATCTCTGATTGGTTGTTGCAGCTGGCACTAGCATGCTGTATAAACATCGCATCAGCCGATCAATCATTCATCAGTTACTTTCAGCATATTCTAGTAGACTATTATGACAGACAAAGTAATCGATTCGTTGGCGAATAGGTAAGTTCGATCGTGTGATAAAGAGGTTATCACACGGCTGTTTCTGTATCGGTCTTATATCAAGCCCTCTGTCGATATCTACTACCCACGGCTACGCCTCGGGCAGTTATCGACAATCAGATTTGATGTATGGGCCGATACGAAAACAGCCGTGTGATAACCTCTAAATAACGACAACTCGACAACTAACAAAATATCACGTTGGTAATTACGGTGGTCACACAGTACAGCACTATGCATTCAGTCGTGGACTTGCTAGCTACACGTAGGTTCAATAATGCCGCTGTGTTATATCTCAAGTTCGCTGAAAACATGACGACACCAGGTGGCTGCGACAGTGGGTGGCCGATCAGCAGGTTGCATAGACTCATCCAGGCGATTGGCTGCATCGGCCAACGTCTTGCGGAACTCTATGTCATAAGACTCTGTTACAGGCAAACAGACAGTGATGCAACATTTACAGCTAATTACACACGACAACCGTTTAGCTGTAGATATGCTGAGCTTCTCAGCCAATGAAGCTGAGTACTTAAGTACCAAAGTACTTAAGTACGTAATTAAGTACTAAAACAGTACTTAATACTTACACTCAGCTACTTTCTGAGAACATACTTTGTACTTATACTTAAGTACGTAATGGTGGTATTCAAAGTACAAGTACTTAAGCACAATTCAAAGTACTCAACTTGGAGACTGTAAAAAATCTTTTACCTTATTTTCCCTGTCGTTAGTATTACAGTATCACTATCAGACCGTAATTGGGGCCACTCTTGGGCTATTTCGTGAATGACTTTCGGAGTTTTGTCCACAAATATGATTATATATTCTGCACAGTGTTTTTATTCATAATAGATCTATATTACATCACAGATCTCCATATAATGTCATTAATCACATAAGTACAATGTGCTGTGCTGCTGGTAAAATGATATACAGTTTTTACAAATGTTAGTAAGCACTGTGCTCTTTTAACGCAGATTTTCGCTTTACATTTCTATGTTATTCCAGTTCCCGCAAAATATCTGCCAAAGCAAAACTTTTTTAATACCTTCTCTGCTCACTAAGCAGCGGCAAATGTAATAATTTACAAATACGATGCCGCTGAAATTATTCCCAGGCAAGTGAAAGAAGAAAGCAAAAGGTTGAAAGTTGAAGTCACAAATAAGTACTGAAACAATAAAAAATACGTAACAAAATATATTTATACAATATGCAACCAAGAAACAGTAAAGCTGTCACAAAGTACAAAGCAAGCAGTACACAATTATACTAAGAGTCTTATGAAAAGGTCATGAGGTAATCACATGTAAATGAACTTGCCGATATGAATGTTGGACTGGCCGAGTGCAACAAACGTGAGGAAGAGAATGTCACGATAGATGCTACGAAACCTCGTCATCTTGCTGCTGCTGCTGCTGCTGCGGCGGGCAACGTGCTGTCTTCGTTGAGACACAATCTTTTTTATTGGCTCGAGAAGATCAATGCACATCACGCTTGATACGATCTGCTGCATCAACCTATAACAGAGAAATCATCACCGTCATCACATCATCAACATCATCTGTGTCATGTGCCGAATAAAACAAGATTTGGGATTTGATTTGGGATTTTAGCTTCGGGGATTTGACTACTACTGTTTTGATGACTAGAGGTATGACTGCTGTTGCTGCTGCTGCTGCTGCTACTACTACTGCAGCAACTACTGCAGCAAGCTATAACAGACAAATCATCATCATCATCATCTTCCTTGTCATCACTGTCATACGACTACTACAATTTTGACAACTAGTACTACTATTACAGTGTGAGTCAAAAAAAATCCCCCCCCTGAGGTTTTCTGACATTTTTTCCCAAACGGTTGGAAATTTTTAGTCCAAATTTTACACGCCTATTATACGTTCCTATCTATGCTAGAGTACAAATTTTAATTCAATTATCTGCAACTTTGACGAAGTTATGCCATATTAAGTGCGACCACCCAGCGAATTTTTACATTTCGCTAGAACTTTAACTTCTAAATTTACTTACTGAGCAAATGACGTCACTAGTGACGTCATGTCATATCCGACGTGTTTGTTGACATTATAAAAGTGTTTGTAGTTTGCCCGTCAGACGCAGGAATGATTGAAGGTGAATTGCACCGACTTCATCGCAAAGGACCAATGGCCACAAAACTCACCAGACCTCAACCCCTCGACTACCATGTGTGGGGTGCAATGCTTCAAGCATTTCACAAACTTCAGTCAAAGCCAAAGACCATCCCAGAGCTAAAAAGTGCACTGCAGCAGATCCGGGATGACTTGCCACAGACAACGATCAACAAAGCTATCAACGACTTTCGCAAACGTCTGAACATGTGCGTTTCGGCTGATGGTGGACATTTTGAGCACATGATGTGAACTCGGTGGTCGCACTTAATATGGCATAACTTCGTCAAAGTTGCAGATAATTGAATAAAAATTCGTCCTCTAGCATAGATAGGAACGTATAATAGGCGTGTAAAATTTGGACTAAAAATTCTCAACCGTTTGGGAAAAAATGTCAGAAAACCTCAGGGGGGGGGGGATTTTTTCTGACTCACACTTGTACTACTACGACAATGATGGCTGCGACAGCAGTAGCAGCTGCTGCTGCTACTACTACAACGACGACGACGACGACGACGACAACGACAGCAACAACAACAACAACTACCACCACCACCACCACTACTACTACTACTGCTACTAGTACTATTTCAAACTGTTTTCTTTAACCGGCCAATTTTCCCACAGTTACTCCAAGTTAGACTGGGCCTCCTGAAAGTAAAATTTTGGGAATCATTGGAGAACAAGTTATTACAGGCCGGACGCCCTTCCAGTCACCCAACCAACAGCGTCAAAACACTGAATTCCAATACAGCTACATGCAACTGTAATAACACTAAACTGTAACTTTAATGCATATTTTTATTTGCCAAAGTTTCTAGTTACCGTGTGAATTTGATTGAACGAGTAATGCTGCAAACATTCTGGTTCCATATCACAGGTGGGCAAAATCAAATCGCGATTCAATTATTTAAATCGCAATTTGACGCATGTTGTCATTCGATTTCACTGTCAAAAGATTCGATTTGACAGTATGCGATTGAGATTTGATTTTATTTGGACAAATACGTGATTCGATTTGGCTCTCCGTGATTTCGGCACCAAATCGTGCATCACGGTTGTTACCGGAGTATTCCGGCAACATCTTCATCTGTCGAATGGCTATTCAGTATTGCTGGTGCCATCGTACGTGTGAGACGCAGCAGTCTGTCTGCAGCAACAGTGGAATCACTGCTGCAGCGCCGAGACGTTGAAATAACCATAACCTGCAGGCTGTAGTCAGTGTAGTATTTTGACGCCGTGAATCTTACAACTCGTGTGTTATTAATTTTGTCGGCCTTTTTCGTTTGACAAATTTTGCGTGCAGAATAAAACAAGATTTGGAATTTGATTTGGGATTTTAGCTTCCGGGATTTGATTTGATTTGCCTTTGCGGGATTTAAGACTGGGATTTGCTTTGCAAGATTTGAGATTTGCAGCTTAAAGACTTGAGATTTGCTAATCCAAATTTGAACTGAGATTTGCCCACCAACGTTCCATATACATGCATCACGTTCTACGGAAATACAATGTTGACAGCAATGTGCCACAATTTGCACATCTTACAAGACACAGTATAAATGACTCAGAATTTTCTGACGATTATACTACAGACTCAAACAATCGAAAGATACCGTTTCTGAAATATCAGGGAGTCAGCGTGTACTTGAGTGAATTCATCAGCACCTGTTTTAGAGCAAAATCAAACGTACAAACACCACCAACCTTAGCAATTTTTACTCCTCGTGCACTACGTTCCTAACGTAGCGAAGAGGAGTACATGATATCAATGTATATATTTTATATTGACGACCGACGACTGACCTCGCATCTCGGAAAACATCGAACGGCCATACCTCAGCAACAGGTCATCCGATCCACTTCATGTTTGTTCATGTTTGATTCTAGGCTAAAATATAGGAGAACATAATGCGCGAGGAGTAATTAGATTGGTCACAATCTAAAATTCTTCTTGTATATATTATTATTCATCCGTCACTTCACAGATGGCACATATTAGCTGTCCGAAAAGTGGGAAAATACAACACATATATAACGCACGATAAGACAATGAGAAACGAGTGTATTAATCTGAATTAATATTAAATAATATATGTTTTTATCAGAGTAAATAATAAGATTTAAATAAAGCACTAACGCTGATTTCCAGAGAACAGTGACTTCACACGAATTAAGACAGAACGAAGTGAACTATCTTACACATTCTATGTCAAACATTACATATTCTACAGTAATAAGACGTGTTTACTGTGCAACATACCTCGTCGCCACAGTTCATACATCGGAGGATCAAAGTCTCTGTGAGTATGAGGACCGTCCCACAGAGCTCGGACAGCAATGTGCCGCCTGCCTGCCGACTTCCAGCACAGAGGCGGCTAAATAATTACACAATAACAATACACGTGCACAGCAATGTGCCGTCTGCCTGCCGACTTCCAACACAGAGGTGGCCGAGTTATTACACACACAACAATACACGTGTACAGCAATATGCCACCTAACTGCCGACCTCAGAGAGCCGGCTGAGTAAGTAAGTAAGTAATGTAACTTATAAAGCGCTATAATTCGAGTGAAATCACTGTAATCTTAGGCACTGAGTGACACTGGCTAGTTATAGTCCTGGCAGAATAAATATGTCTTTAGATCAGTTTTAAAGCTGCACAATGAGTCACGAACATGCTAAATTAATCAAGTTAATGCCATAGGCGCTACTAAACAGTTCAGTTTTAAGGCTTAACAGCGGAAAGAAAAATGTGATGAGGATACGTCTCGACTGGCTGTTAGTAGCGAATTCCAGGCTGCAGGACTGGAGACAGCTATAAGGATCAATGGACAGTGAGTGAAAAGCAGGCACAGACTCCCCTACAGTAAAGGACAGTCGACGCTATATAAATCTTGCCAACGTTATATAAATTTCGCATAGCCCTACTACCGCGTTGCCTTTCAACTCAGCTCGTAAGGGATAAGCAGGGTGGCAGGATCTACTTATAATTTACATCAGTGCCTAAACATCATGGACTCAAGAGCCCATTAAATCAACAGCACGTGTCAATATGACAACCGACACAGCATATACAGATATACACAATAGTAATGTTCCCTCATTAGGGTTGGAACAACAGCATGAGGAGCTGTGCTCAACATCCGAGGGGTAGGATCAATGAAGAAGGAGATCCAAGAACGAAACTGGCTAACCATTAAAATGGTGTGTGTGCATGTGCTGGTTCAGAAAAACTGGCACACAGGTTCCGCAGCACAAAGCCAACGAAAACGATACTTCTTAAACTTTCCTTCAGTTCACACACCGTTAAGTACACGTGACAAATCAATTGTAATTCCGTGAAAAAATAACGACGACACACCAACGCTTGGTAGTTCAGGCGTTTTGCCGTCAGAACATAAGCTTCTATGTGGCTCGGCAAATTCAGTCTTCTGAAGTACCAGACCTGGTGCGAATGTTTACAACAAGCAAGATCAGTAACAGAACAATGTCGTATTCACAGTGTTATACACACATTACAACAAAGCAGGACACATAACGCCGGTGCTCCGTTGACTACAATGGCTAGCGGTACGATTTCAAGGTTGCCACACTTGTTCGTCGGTCGCTGTCTGGAAATTCTGCGTCATAGTTAGCTGATGACTGTCGTCTTGTCGCCGACGCTCGTGAGTGACGACTATGCTCCACAGAGAGCCGGACATACGTCGTTACCTGGACCCACAGCACCTTTGCTGACACAGGTTTTGCAGCTGCCAGTCCCGGGCTATGGAACAGTTAACCACCACATATCAGAGATGCTGACTTACCGGACAGTCGGTTCTGGCAGTCACTAAGATATTTTTGTTTGGATAGTGGGGCCACGGCACAGTGTAAACTATTTTAAGTGCACCGTCTAGAAATAATCTTAGTTATTTACTTACTTAAATAACAAAACACACTGCAGGGCATGTTATACTACACATCAGAATAGCACTAAGAAAGCATTTCATTACTAATTCCTGCTTTTAGCAAGCAAAATAAACGTCACTGCAAATGTAACAGTTTATGATCTTCCTGAAACATCAAAATGACAGTCAATATACAGAAGTACGACAACATGCTGCTTAAAGAAAAATGAATCACAACTGTGAAATAAAAAATTCACATTTCACAGTCTGTATATGTAAGTAAGTAAGTACCACTGTACAAACAAAAACTGCACCATAACTTTTAGAGTCACAGACAGACAGACGAACAAACAGACATAAATACACAATCTGCTTAGAAAAGGTAACAACTACAACTAGACGGTTAGAACTATGACCTTTGACCTTTTGACCCCAAAAGTAAATCAGTTCATCTGTGTCCCAAGTTGCACTAGTGACAAAGGCTCGGAAAAAATCCATTAACGCATACGAGAGATATCACGGAAACAAACCCCAAAAATGGTATTTTTAACATATCTGTGACCTTGACCTTTGACCTTCCGACTTCAAAACGCAAGATGCACCACCACTGAGAAAAATTTGGTGAAAATCTATCAATGCATACCATAGAGATCCGCAGACAGATGACATGCAAGAAAGCCCAGCTGTCACTAACAAACCCGCGCGACGCTTGCGAAAAGTTTGCATGGTTTACGTAAGAGCAGTGGGGTTGTAAGCTGTATAGCTAGGTTGCCTATCGACAGCGTCCCTATGGTGTCCTATTACGTCCTATGTAGT
>Ga0209679_1000985_pt1 | contig 11415 bp, 6 predicted proteins | sample WorMetHEROISLAND_4_FD_187408 | JGI IMG/M metagenome (GOLD analysis project Ga0209679, IMG submission 187408) | Marine gutless worms symbiont microbial communities from Max Planck institute for Marine Microbiology, Germany - Olavius sp. 2 HERON... ...
GATACTGGAGATATCGCGGAAACATAAAACTACCACGTGAATCACGGACGCACGGACGGACGCACAGACGCACGCACGGACGGACGACCCGAAAACATACAGCCTCCGCCGCAGAGGCTTAAAAATAAGGTCTACTCGACAAGTAGCGAGTAGATTGCCTTATGTGTTATAAGACCGTGAAGGTCTCATCCGTCCTTGTCAAGGGGAGTGCTAACCTTCTCTCCTTTCTTACAACACAGCTAAATTCACAAACCGACACGTAAATAAGCCTACCGATTGTCGTACGGTTAAATAATGGTAGGCAAAAGCACGACTTTAAAAACTTCCAGAATTTATTTTGCAAAATAGCCACAAGAATAATACGTATATCACACACTGTTTAATGAGTAAAGGATATACTGTCAATATAATAATGTTTTCTGAGTAAACTGTAGACTGAAAGTTTGGCGTGCTAAACGACAGTATACTGAGTCCGTTTTATTCGGCAGGTGGCAGCACCGCGTACTCTCCGTACAAGGCGTACAAAATTGAGCCGACGTAAAGGGTACGTCCCAAAGCCCTGTTGACGGACGATTTAATTTTAAATAGCTTCAAAACAAGAAGCCGACATATACAGCCCCGATGGCCGACAAGATATGTGGTGCTGCCTCTGCCTGCAATATTGGACGACGCCCAATCTATAACATCTACCTCAAAAACCAGCCAATGCGTTCTAGAGTTACAACTTACAAATACAAGCCTGGCAGGCGAGGCGCGGTTCTACCAGAGAATATATAGGCGGCGAAGCCTACGTGGGGCGGGGGCACGTGCCCCAGATTCACGTGTTGCCCCCTCCAGATTTTAAAGCTAGCTGACCGTTCTGACGTGATTTCTGACTTTTTCTGAGGTCCCAAAATGCTCCAAATTCCAAATTTTCTGGGGCTCCGCCAGACCTGGGTGCTGTAAGCCAGAGCTTACAGCACCCAGACTCCCTAGCTGATGGGGAGGTGGGTAGGAGGCTTGCTGCCCCTCTCAAGAACCCCACCCCCGCTCTTGGGCCTTTGGGCCTCGTTTCTACGCGTGAAATTCGTATTTTTTCGGTTTCGGGGAACAGAGAAAATGGACTCGGTGATGAAGGGCTGATGGGGCAATGCCCCCCTCAGAATTTTTGGGCTAGAACCTGACTTGAAGCTTGGACAGAACAGACGTGAGTGAGTACGGACGCAATACAATATTCCTAATGCAGGTTTCTTACGACCACGATTGATAAGTCACGAAGTGCAGCTTTTGATTTTAAAGGCACTGAAAAAGTCACGAAAAGCCACTCAAATTAAGTTGTGGAGTCGTGAAAAAAAACAAAATAAATGATACAAGTATACCGTACTGATGCTGTTCAACAGCAATCAGGACAACGGTGTAATACTGTAGGGGCCTAAATAGCTTACAGTGTGACGCCAATGGTGTGAAAAAACGCAGTAGGCCTAGCTTAAGCAAAGATAATACAATAAGAACTAACATAATAGTTCTACTATCTTAGGCTGAAGTGCGCACATCAATGTCAAAGACAGCAGCAAAGTCAGCCTACATAATGTATGCTAAAAACTGATGAGCAGACATTTTTAGTCTACAGCACGTGGCCAAATCAATCAGAAATTCAGAATTATTAACAACAAGGAATTAAAAATAAAACCAACTAGCACAAATTCCAAAGTCTGTGAATCAAGGCGATACAGTAATGCAACGTTTGGAACACAAAATAACACACGTGTATATAGGCTCGGTTGCGTGGAATACCGTAAAACTTCTAACAGATGCAATAGAATACTGCAAAGCAAACAAAGGCCAAATTAAGCTTGTAAATATGCACCAAATTGCACCATTTCGTGCTGAAAGTGGTAAAAATTTTTCTGGGGAGGGCGCACAGCCCCCTCCCCAGACCTCCCCACTGGGGGAGAGGGACACCCCTCCCCACACCCCACTCCTGTCGCCACCTCCGGCGCCTCAATGCGACTAGTTAATTTTCCATAATTTGACCACTGTCTATATTAACAGCGTCATAAGGTGGCACCCGGCTTCAATTGAAGACCCGGCTTATATTGGAGACCCAGCTTCTATTAGAAGTTTTATGGTGTAAGTAAACGTATGCATAATGCTGAGCCAATTAAACATATTATAATAACAATACCTTAAAAACAACAAATAAAGCAATAACTAGGCCCTATGAACAGATAGTTGTGTGAATCAACACCATCACTATCTATACACTCCACTACCAAAATCTGGACCCGCAGATAAAATGGCTTCACTGTACAATTTATACAACAGAAATGAAATGTCGTCAAGTCACGCTGTACACAACAAATAACATGAATAACAAATTACATATCGCCGTGTTTAGTCATTATGCAGCCACCTTGTTGCGACCCTTGGCTCGCTTTGCCCTTGCTAGTTACCCTTCCCTCCAACAGACATCTGAGCTGTGATGAGTGTCTGGAGGATAAGAGCGAAGATTATCATATCTGTTCTGTGTTGTATTATGCACCACAGTTGTACACAGTCATAATCACACACACCTATGAGCAGTTCTTACAGGTGTACTGGGGCCTTCTGGTTTAGATGTGTTTAGTTTAGATTTTTGGGTTCTTTGTGCATTCTGCATGTTTTAAACCTACCACCAGTGGCGGGCTAGCCATTAGGCAAACTAGGCTGCAGCCTAGGGCCCGCAAATGTTAGGGTCCCAGATTTTTAATGCATAAAAAATGACATGCATACAATACATGCATACACTGTGGTCAATTGATTCTCAGGAAAATTAGTAAAACTGGTACCACCAGATGTCAGATTTTAAGGCTGAAATGCATCAAATTCGACTTCCGCTGGGGCTCTGCCCCAGACTCCCCTGGGGGAGCTTACAGTGCTCCCCAGACCCCTAGCTGTATTTAAGGGGTCTACAACGTGCTACATTGGGTGTAAGTTGAGTTTTGAATACTTACACACATATAGCCAAAAAAGTGGCGATTTTTGCGCAAAGAAATAGCAAAATTGCATCATTAATGTCTGCTCAAAGGTCTGATTTACGGAAAACATTGAAATGCGAAAGTGCGCTGAAGGCATGGCACCAAATGAAAATAATTAAAGACAGTTATGTGTTGCTGGCGCTATAAGCAAGCAGTTATTTATGTGCATTTTGCATGTTTTTAAAGACCTACCACCAGTGGCGGGCTAGCCATTAGGCTAACTAGGCTGCAGTCTAGGGACCGCAAATGTTAGGGGCCTGGATTTTTTTAATGCAAATAATTAACATACATACATGCATACAATGTGGTCAATTAATTCTCAGGAAAATTAGTAAAATTGGTGCCACCAGATGTCAGATGTTAAGGCTAAAATGCACCAAATTCGATTTCCACTGGGGCTTCACTCCAGACCCCGCTAGGGGAGCTTACAGCACTCCCAGAGGCCCTCTAGCTGTATTTAAGGGGTCTACAACGTGCTGCGTTGGGTGTAAGTTGAGTTTTGAATACTTGCACATTTATAGCCCAAAAAGTGGCGATTTTTGCATAAAGAAATAGCAAAAATGCATCATTAATGTCTTGTCAGAGGTCAGATTTACAGAAAACATTGAAATAATTTAATTTTTGAATACCCTACAATAAAAGTCAGACGCTGCCCCTGCCTTGTACTGCGATCCTATCTGCAAATGAATTACTTTACTGCTTTGTTAGTAGGGGGCCCCTACTAACAAAGCAGTAAAGTAATTCATTTGCAGATAGGATCTAGGGGGCCCGTCACATGCCTCTGCACAGGGGCCCTCAACACCTTAGCTACACCACTGTTTGTTTGCCCTTGTACACATCGTTTCTTTCTTCACTCTTATAAACGTACTTATGGTCGTTTTCGGCCCCCTGCAAGGTCTGCCCCCCTCCCGGCTGCTGCGGGGCTCTAAACACGGCACTGTTGAAAACATATCCTGTGTCTCCACATTGAGAAGCTCTGCAACACACAAGCACAGTCCATCTGCTAGTCTGAACGCCCACAAAATCAAAACACACGGTTTTTGTTTAACCGCCCATTTCTCCAGAGTTAGGCCTACTCCGAGTTAGGCCGGTCCCCAAAAGTAAACTAGTACAAAAATAGTACAGAATAAAATTTAAAAAAACATATAAAAACGGCGCAAAGTCTCTGTAAAATTATAAATGGACGGTATTCGGCGTTGTGTACACAGAGTGCACTCCTCTTTCTTACAGCGCGACGTCAATAATATTCAACTGTCATCATTTTACTGGGCTACATCATTATCGGATCACAGCAAACTCATTAGATGCAACAGAAGACGAAATACTGCTGCTGTTGCTGCTGCTGCTGTTGCTGGTGCATCAATCAATCAATCAAGACACATCAAAGGCCTGTCACTGCCGCTTGAGAGCACTTGCATTCTCATAGACCGGACCTGATGCGCTGTCACATATCAAAACAGCGTAATTTTCAGTAACAAAGTCGGTTCAAACGTTCACAAGTTGTGTTTTATTCAACCGGTATTTATAAGGCATACAGTAACGTTTACATCGTTTACCAGTGTCGGACCGGTTATCATGAGCGTCTGCCATACGGTACCCCACTCTTCCAGCCTCAAATCACCATTCTCGTGCTTAGCCGAAATTAAAAAAAAACAAAAACACAACCACAAGCACAGGAAAATGCGAAAGTGTGCTGAAGGCACTAAACGAAAATAATTAAAGACCGTTACGTGTTGCTGGCGCTATAAGTAAGCAGTTATTTTAATGCAACAAAATGACTTCTCTATGCTACACATGTTAACTGTATAGTCCTAATTTGCAGTGCCTGAGAACTAAATATCATAAATTCTTTAGAAGGCTAAGATGTAAGGACATATAAAATCTGCTAACATGCCATTCATGCAGGCCGCATCAACTTACACTCTTCTATGCATAAACGAGTCAGTTAATATTTAGAAAAAAACTGCAAAATTCTGCGGTGACAAAACTGACCCTGAATCATGCTGTGGATGTGAAGCAGCGGCCGCTGAGCCGTCTTTGTTTCGACGTGACGGTTTGCGTGATTTTGACGCTGAAGCGGACGCGTTCTCATACACGGGACTAGCACATATACACAGACAGACGATACTGCCGTGTTCTGATATCTTCATTTACAGTGTTCTATCATCTACGGCACGTGACTGTTTGCAAGGCGAACATTAAGTTTATCCATTCATCGTCATCATCATCGTCGTCGTCGTCGTCGTCATCATCATCATCATACAGAAATATCCTACCAAAAGAAGATTTACAGCACTGTTAACATCAAATCTGAAGAATGAAAAAATACAAAAAAGCACAAAAGTTGTGTGAATTTTCAGGTAAAAGATAAAGATAAAGATCGCAGTCAGGCTCCAGACCACGTACAGTCGTACTGTAACTGCAGCTGCAGTATCATATACTTACACACAAGTAAGCTATAACAAGTGCATCTTACTTGCTATTAGCCGCATTCGACGTCACAGACTTTGTCGGCTTGAGGCCGTTCTTACTGAAATACAAATTGTCGTATTCTTTGCCAAATTCGTCAGTGCTCACGTGCTACAACCAACAGACGTCATGCTCTATTCAGGGTGGCTACAAACCTGGAAAACCTGGAATACTCCGGGAATTTTTTTCTCCTACTTTGTGGCCACCCTGCTATTGCTATTATTAGTCACTCATAAAGCAACCTGCTATCCATGGTCACCAAGGGGTTGATCAGGTCCCACAGAAGAAACCTCTGCACACCGATCAATCCAATCAATCAATCAATCAATCAATCGTCACTTGTCAGTGCTCACGTGCTACAATCAACAGTGCTACAACCTTGGTCTCGAGGTGCCATGACGACAAAAAATAAAGTCTTGGTCTTGGTCTTTACAAAAAAAAGTTGAGAATTTCAAGACATTTTGTTAAATATAGCTGTTAATATTTTTATAGTTGATATAAAACCAAATAACTATTTCGTTTTGTTTGCCAGTACCTCTTGTCCAGGAGTGGCATTTTTGTAGCCTTTTTGTCTGTACACTGTCCTTCATGGTACATAAAACAGACATACTGGGATAAGCATAATAATAAATTGTATTGTATTTGCATTTGTGTTTCTGCTTTTGGCGAATAAAGGTGCTCATAAAAGGCTTGGATGTTTAATTCGCATGTCTAGTTGTAGTACTTTGCAAATCATTGATCTTTATTGTCATATTCATATTCACCACCACCACCATCATCATCATCATCAGCAGCAGCAGCAGCAACAACAACAACAACAACCAAAGGCGACGACTGTTATTCTCTCGGTGCAAACTGCCGCCGTTACTGCATCTACTCTGCGACGCAACGAGCTGCCTGAAACATCGTGAACCCGAGTAGAAGAGAACACCTGCAATTAGCAATGGCAGCAGGTAGATTACAAGGTGCTCACGACATGACACACCTGAGCGACGATTCGTGCTTTCTGAGTCTCGATGTAATGTTTGATGACGTCATAGATGAACTTGTACTGGTCCTCTGTCTGAACCATGCCGGAGCGACTCTCGCGTGCTTCCTGGACCGTCTTCTGAATGTCAATCTCACAGTCTAAACCTGCACCACGCATCGCAGCAATCACATTGTAATTGCCATTGTGTATATTGTTACTAATTTAATACTGTTTTTCTTATTCTGCTACCTTCGGGTGAATAAAGTTGTATATACATGTATATAATGCATAGTGTCCGCAGCATTTCGTCCCTACATATAACAACAACAACAATAATAATAATAATAATAATAATAATAAGAAGAAGAAGAAGAAGAAGAAGAAGAAGAAGAAATAGAAGAATACAGAATGGGTTAAAACATAAAATACACAAAACTTTATTCACTGAAAAGAATTGTAGCAGGAAAAAGACAAAAACAACCTTATACATACTTTACTAGCCTACAATAATGGGCAAATTTTTATTCTGAAAATCTGCTCGTGTTCACAGAGGGTGCTTGAACCCCAAAAACTCCCCAATGTGTATGAAATATAGTTGACTGTTTCAAAAATTACATGAAAATGCATTCACATATTTTCTGAGTAACGCTGCCAACAGAAAAACAAACAAACAAACAAACAAACAAACCAAGGCAAAAACACAACCGCCTTCGTGAACGTAATAACTGAAGCATAAAATAGAAAAGTGCAATACTAGAAGTACTGTACACTGTACTGATATTCGGATCTGTGTAAATCTTCAAGTTCAAGGTCAAACTGAGGATATCTCAAGGTCAAGGTCAGAAGTTTGTGCTATGGTCTGTAGTATGAGATTATGAAAGGTGGTTAATAGCGTCAGCAGAATGCCACAACAAGCAAAACACGAGATGCAGATACTGACGAGATAGTAAATAAACACATGTCAGAATAAACTGACAGTGACGAACCGAATCTCTCAATTTTTCTGAGCAGAGCATCGATGACAATAAACGCTCCAGTGCGACCAATCCCAGCGCTGTCAACAAAGTTTACCAAGATTATTTACATCACTGTTAGACAGGGCAAATGCTATAACTATTTGATAATCATCATTACCAAACTTTTCTCAACTGATCCTGGCGTATTTTTTCGTGCAGAATCCATTTCTGCTTGGGACTTTTGTATCGTGCATACTGCATATTTAATGAGATAATTTGCATATCTGAATAAATTATCAGAAATATTGTAATAATAAGGAAATACAGTAATACTTTGGCTGTAGATCCTCTGGAGTGGTACCACATTCTTCAGAATTTTGCTGCAAATAATACTTTTGACGTTGAAAGAGAAAAAGTTGGATTTCACTACCGTTGGCAGCAATATTTCAAAATGGCCGACCCCTAATCTTACTTTTGTCAACATCTCCACTTCTAATTGCCCCAGCAACATGATCTCGGTGCAGAAACCTACGTTTTCGTGGTCAAAGAATTCAATAAAACTATTTCTGAACCAGGTCTCTTGTTTACGGCTTCATCGTGCATAATCACAGCAATTTTACAGATTAATAAATAAAGGTGTGGTGAGCGAACAATGCAGTGGCGAAGCGGAAACTGCGGCTACTAATTACTTATTTTCTTCACGCAGGCACATGAGACTGTCGTATTTCCGGTATGACGTAGAGTAGACACCCCCTCCCCACCCTACCTCTCTCGGCGCCTCGACCCTTGGATTGTTGGAGAGAACAGGCTTTACTTCTCTTCGCGAGATACTAGTGTACCAAGTGCATTAGAGATGCTTCATGATAATGCGCTATACAAATTCAATATTGACATTGACACTGACATCTTTCTTGAACCACTTTAAGCACTGGGTGAGAGTGGACAATATTTGGGTCAAGAGTAAGGTCTGCATCTCAAGTGAGTCAGTCAGTCACAATGAGCTGAAACTAGATCAGAACTACCTGCAGTGGACGACCATTGGCGGCTGTTCAGCAAACGTCGTGCTAAGTCTCCACACTTCCTGAATGTACTCCAGCAGCGGGCCTGGATCTTTCGGTACCGACTTGTCCGGCCACTGCTGGAAATGAACGTGGTAAACTTTCCGCCTCCCATCGTCATGGTATTCTCCACTCTGCTCAGTTTAGCAAACACAAAACCGTCCTTTACCATTCTCTAAATTGTTTAATAAATATTTAAAAATTGTAACAAAACTACTAGAATGTGCTAGTTTTCTTCAACTGCTCTCCTGCTTCAGGGTTATTTTAAGTCGAGCTAATTCAATCAATCAACTCATGAGCAAACATTTATGATGCTGCAATGCTTTGAGTCAGTGACAGTTAAACGCAAGTAGCCAGACAGCAGGATCCGTTAAAAGACAGTGCCTTTAACCATCTAGGTCAGTAGGGCCAACAGCCCTGGTAACGAGGCCTACAGTAATAACGCAGACGTTTCTTCCCAGTGGTGGTCGAACCATCGCCAATACTCATTACGCCAATCCATGGAGGGATGGTAGGCTGAGTTGGCCTGAGTGGCTTGGTTAAATACCAAGATTTTATGCCCACAAACAGTCACCCATCTCAGCAAGGATGTGGCTTGAGTCCGAGCTCTTAGTCCCAAGACCAGTCTTAAGACCAAAAAATGTATCTTGGTCTTGGTCTTGGTCGTGAATGGTTTGTTCTTGGTTTCTGTCTCAAACTCTGTTGTCCTGTTCCTAGTCTGTCGCTGGTCGTTCACTCTTGGTGTGGTAAATTCAAACTTATTGGCTAAAGGATGTCCGGATTTATTTACTTTTTACGTACTCTCTTTAAGAAAATGCAATGCATTATTTAATATTCTTATTACTTAGATATTTTTTTTGCTGTTAGCAGTTGGCAACATTGGTCTTGGTCTTTGATCTTGGTCTAGTCTTGGTCTCAAGTTCTACCATCTTGGACTTCTTCTTGGTCTCGAGCAGCCTGGTCTTCATCTTGGTGGTTGGTCTTCTTCACTATTAACTAGGACTGACATAGTCTGAGAAACTACGTTGATGTGCCCGATGCCATTACCACCAGTGATGTTAACGAGGCCATAAGGTGCAAGGCCAAGGCTAGACACAGCAAGACCAAGGCCAAGGCCGTGGGAGGTGATGCCAAAGCCGAGGCAAGGGTTGCAAAACTGAGGCCAAGGACCTGAGCTTCAAGGCCAAGGCCAAACATTTTGGCTTTAAGACCGAGGCCTAACATGACTGGCTGCAGCAGTAATTTGTAAACCAAAATAATCGTACTGATGTCTGTCTGTGACCGTTTGTCATTTCTGAGCATGTGAATCATTATAAAGTAGTTTATTGTCCTTTACAGTAGATTTACAGACATCCGTTGAAGAAAATGTCTTATTATACAACAAGGCATAGGTTTCTAGCTCAAGGGTGGCAATGCCAAGGCCTTAGGTGTCAAGGCCAAGGCCAAGGCCTCGAGCTGCAAGGCCGTGGGTTAAGGCCCGTGGGCTTCAAGGCAAGACCAAAAATGTTGGCCTTATGGCCAAGGCCAAGGCTTAACATCCCTGGTTACCACTGAGCCAAACCACAGACCTGCTAGAGCAGCGACGTTAGTGAAGCAAAGCAATGACTGACATACAGCATCAATTGACTTCTTGATCATCTGCAACTCGTTGACGTCGAAGTGCTTGTTCTTTGTAACGTCGATGAAGTTCACGAAGAGCTGAGCGTTATGGATGTAGTGGATCTTTGAGCCGTCAATATCATCCGGCCAGTAACGAACACACTTGTTCTACCACGTACACACGGACACAGATGTATGTCTGGAACACTCTCATACACGCCATCACAGCTGCACACTCTCATACACGCCATCACAGCTGCATCTCTTCATTTCAACAGAAACTAAAACTTACCGGTAGGCGTTGCTTACTGTTCTTAATCAGAGGCGTATGCAAGATCTCGCAATGTGGGGTCAAAACCATCTTTGTCCATTTTGAGTATTCGGCCTGTATATCAAGCCTGAACGTCGATAACTGCCCGAGGCGTAGCCTATGGTAGTTGTCGACCGAAGGCTTGATATGGTGCTGATATGAAAACAACCGTGTGACTGATTACCTCTTTATTATACGATCGAACTTACCTGTTCGCCAACGAATCAGTTACTTTATCTGCCATAACAGTCTACTAAAATATGGTAAAAGTAACTGATAAATGACTGATCGTCTGTCTGCTGCAGTGTTTATTTACGTGACCAAACAATTAAAATTTACACCCCACAGACCTTGGAGCGCTCCATCGTCCTTGTCAGCATGACGATTATTCCAATTTTCTCCTGCCAGATCATTCGCCAGAAGTCCGCGACGGTGTTCTGGAGACAGCCCTGGGCTGCTATATATCGAACGCTGCCGACGTCACTCAGCTGGAAATTACCACAACATCTCCAGTACAATGAGTGCTTAGCCATCAAGTACATCAATTTCCCCCAAATGCAGCCAAACCTCAGCCTACCCCAAAACAACACAGCCGTTGGTTCTACAACATTTCCGTTTACTTACCTCTGCAATAAACTTCACAGCACTTAGCAATAACCGTGTAGTGAACAACATACCTATAAAGTGCATACTTGGATAAACTGATCATAACATAAACTAGAAAAAGATGCACAGGGCAAGTGTTGCCCAGTGCGAAGTATCGGCCTACGAGCCTAGTTGTCGACGATGCGTTGCGACCTATTGGAAAGACCAGACATGGCGGTCACAAAATTGCAAATATCTCCCTTAATTGTCAATGGATTTAAAAACGGATTTCACCAATGGAATCCGCGTATTTTTCTGGTCATAGTGGAGGCTAAAGAAATTTTTTCCGGAAATTTTTTTTTGTTTTCAAAATTTGGATGCACTTTACCGCCCTGTAGCGGGTAAACCGTTTGTGCTAGAGGATTTGTCCTTGGGTATGGGCACTTCTGTGGCATCTGCCCTAACTGCTGAA
>Ga0209679_1000986_pt1 | contig 11410 bp, 11 predicted proteins | sample WorMetHEROISLAND_4_FD_187408 | JGI IMG/M metagenome (GOLD analysis project Ga0209679, IMG submission 187408) | Marine gutless worms symbiont microbial communities from Max Planck institute for Marine Microbiology, Germany - Olavius sp. 2 HERON... ...
GCCGACTCCTGATCGGGGAAAATCTCGAAGAGAGGGAAGGTACTGATCGTGGATTTGCTCATGACGCACTCCCCCTTGCCACTCAGGATACGGTGACGAAATTGGTGGAGTCAAGTATATAAATCCCAAAAATAGAACCGTTTTATGGCGATGGATTGGGGTGTTGTTTGTGGATCACCTCGATCTCGTCTAACACTTCAGCGGAAAGTTCAACCGAATCGCTTTCGATGTTTTCCTTGAGCTGCTCCATCGTAGTCGCGCCGACGATGGTGCTGGTGAGAAACGGTCGGCTGTTGACGAACGCGAGCGCCATCTGCGCGGGGCTTATTTCGTATTCACGCGCCAGGTTCACATAGGCTTCTGTGGCAGCGACGGCTTGCGGGTTGGAGTAGCGGTCAAAGTAGCTCCACAAAGTCAGCCGGGCTCCCGCCGGTCTGGCGTTGCCCGCGTATTTACCGGAAAGCATGCCAAACGCCATGGGTGAATAGGCCAACAATCCAACGGACTCACGATGCGAGATTTCAGCCAGGCCGATCTCGAAGGTTCGGTTAAGCAGGCTATAGGGATTTTGGATCGATTCGATGCGTGGAAGATTGAGCTGCTCAGCCAACCGCAGATACTCCATAGTGCCCCAGGGCGTTTCGTTTGAGATGCCGATGTAACGAACCTTGCCGGCCTGCACCAAATCCTCGATCGTACGTAAGGTCTCTTCGATGGGAACCGGCGCTTCATCTTCGTGGTGCGTGTAGCCCAACTGACCGAAATAGTTGGCGGGTCGATCGGGCCAATGGAGTTGGTAGAGATCCAGGTAGTCGGTCTGCAGTCGCCGTAAGCTGGTTTCGATCGCGGCCTCGATGTTTGCCCGGTCGAGCTTCAGATTGGGACGAATATGTTGGGTGCGAGCGGCGGGTCCGGCCACCTTGCTCGCCAACACGATCTTGTCGCGGCATTTCCGCGCCTTCAGCCAACTGCCGATATAGGCTTCGGTACGGCCCTGGGTCTCCGCTCTCGGGGGGACGGGGTAGAGTTCTGCGGCATCGACAAAGTTGATCCCTGCTTGTAATGCGTAGTCGAGTTGCTGATGCGCCTCGGCTTCGCTGTTCTGTTCGCCCCAGGTCATGGTGCCAAGGCAAATTCGGCTTACTTCTAAATCGGTGCGACCCAATCGATGGTAGTGCATACTCTTCCTCTGCGAAGATGACGGCAAGACAACGATAAAGTGTAGACGCTGCGATGCGCAGCCGGCGGGTGAAGTCGTGACAGAATGGCCAACGTGTGTGAGATCGGCTTTAGTGATAGGTCTTGTATCGGCAGGGTTGCTGCTCACGGGTTGCGGTCAGTTGTCCTACTATTCGCAGTCGGTTCGCGGGCAGTTGGAGTTGATGGGCAAGCGGCGTCCCATTACCGAGGTGGCCGGTGACGAGGCCACATCGGACGAGGTGCGCAACAAACTGCTCGAGATCATCCGTATTCGGCAGTTCGCCAGCGATGAACTGAACCTTCCGGACAACGACAGTTATCGGATCTACGCCGATCTCCAGCGCCCGTTTGCCGTATGGAATGTATTCGCCGCTCCGGAGTTCTCCCTCGAGCCCAAACAGTGGTGCTTCGTTTTCGTCGGCTGTTTGGCCTACCGCGGCTATTTCGATGAGCGCGACGCCCGGCGTTTTGCCGCCAGGCAGCGTCAAGAGGGGATGGACGTGGTGGTGTCAGGGATACGCGCCTACTCCACATTGGGTTGGTTCGACGATCCCATACTCAACACCTTTATGGATCTGCCGCGCCACCGGCTGGCCGGCCTCGTTTTTCATGAACTGGCGCACCAGCAGCTGTATATCGACGATGACAGTGCCTTTAACGAGAGTTTCGCCACCGCGGTGCAGCTCGCAGGGGTGCGCCGTTACCTGCAGCGGTTCGGTAACGCGCACGAGCGCCGCGCCCACGAGTTGGCGATGGCGCGGCAGGTAGAGTTTTTGTCGCTCGTCGATACGGCGCGGTCAAGACTGCGACAACTCTATCAACGCCCATTGGCGCCGGAAAAAATGCGTGTCGAAAAAGAGGCGCAGATCGAGGCGTTACGTCGCGCATACGAGCGGTTGCGGGAACGGTGGGGAGGATATCGTGGCTACGACGCGTGGTTCGCCCGCGATCTCAACAATGCCAAGCTGGCGGCGGTGGCGACGTATCAACACTACGTTCCCGCGTTCGAGCTATTGCTGCGACAACAGCAAGGGCGGTTCGATCGCTTTTACCGCGCAGCCAAGGCGCTGGGCGAGTTTCCGTTGAACGAACGCCGCAACCGCATGGATCTTCTCTTGGCGGAGGCCGCTAACGGCCAGCGTAGCGTCGCCACGCATCGCAACGCGCGTTCCGGTTCAGAGCCCCCAAGTACTGCGGCACAACCGAATCGATTGCCGTAGGGGTGATGTTCAACTCGGGGGCAATGGGCCCCTGACAAACGCTATCCATCTGCGTGGATCGATAGTTGTCCATGGACATGGGTTTCCCTGGGGCGAATTCCAACATCCCGGCCTGCAGCCGCGAAAGCAGGTCACCAAATCCAATAATCCACCGCCGCGCACCGATCTGTTGGGCGGTATAGGCGACCAATTGCTTCAGAGTGAACACTTCGGGGCCGCATAAATCGTACCGCTTTCCCAGGGTGCGAGGCTCATCGAGGGCGTTCACGAATGCCTGGACGACGTCGTCCACGTAGATCGGAGCGAACCGAGCGTTGGGGCACGCCAGCGGGAACGCCAGCGGTGTGATCTTGAGCAGCGCTGCGAAGCGGTTAAAGAAGCTGTCACCGGGGCCGAAGATCACCGAGGGCCGAAAACTGGTGACGTCGAGACCGGCAAGCGCGTGGAGTTCTCGTTCCGCTTCTCCCTTGCTGCGCAGGTAGTGGCTCGTCCCTTCCTGAGCGTCCGCATTCAGCGCACTCATGTGCAGAAGCCGACGGACCCCCTGTTGTTGGCAGGCCGTGGCCAGCCGCAGCGGCAGCTCCACGTGCACTCGGTGGAAACCGCTTCCGTCGCGCCCCTTTTCGTTGAGAATTCCGACGAGATTGACCGCGGCGTCGCAACCGGAAACCTGTCGTTCGAGCGTGGGTTGATCGAACACCTCCGTGAGTAGGATATCGACGGAGGGCAACAGCTGAAGCTCGCGTACGCGTTGCGGGTGGCGCGCGGGAACTCGTACCCGCAGGCCGGCGGAACAGAGCCGATTGACCAGCCACTTACCAACGAATCCCGTACCGCCCAATACGTAGACCGTTCTCTGCGCCATCTGCCTTCATTCCATTTGCGAGTGATTAGTTTCAGTGTAGGCGAGCGCATTCGAATCTAGAACCTGTCCCTTGGCCACACACCACCGATCAAACCGTGTAACCTAGCGCCCACCGATCTCTCTTGGAGTCCCTGAAGATCCGATGGAGTTTTTACTGGTCTATCTGCTGGCGGGCGCGGTAGCGGGAGTGCTGGCTGGATTATTGGGTGTGGGCGGAGGAATAGTGATCGTTCCCGCGCTCGTGTTCGCGTTTCAAGCGCAGGGCTTCCTGGAACATCTGTTAGTCCACATGGCGGTGGGTACCTCACTGGCCACTATTGTCTTGACGTCGATCTCATCGGTGCGCGCCCACCATCGCCGGGGTGCCGTACAGTGGCCGCTGTTTTGGCGTTTGACCCCCAGCATCGTCGTGGGAAGTCTGTTGGAGGCGGTGATCGCCGACTGGCTACCCGCCGACGTACTGAGAACCGTGTTTGCGGTGTTCGTGCTTATCGTCTCCGCCCAGATGGGATTCGGCGCCAAACCTTCACCTCACAGAGATCTGCTCAAGACCTTCGGTATGGCCGCCGCAGGTATGGTGATCGGATCGATTTCGGCTATTGTCGGCATCGGCGGTGGGAGTCTCACCGTACCGTTTTTGGTCTGGTGTAACACCGCTATGCGCACTGCCGTGGCCGTTTCCGCTGCATGCGGTCTGCCCATCGCCTTAGCGGGTAGCGTGGGTTTTCTCGTGACAAGCCTCAATGAAACCGGTCTGCCGGAGTGGAGTAGCGGATACCTCTATTGGCCGGCGGGGGCGGGAATCGCGGTGGCGAGTGTCCTCTTTGCACCGCTGGGTGCTCACTTGGCGCACCAGATTTCGGCGGCTCGATTGAAGCGTGTTTTCGCCCTCTTTCTCGCCATCGTCGGACTACGATTACTGATCACTTAGAGCATCAATAAATCTAATAAAAACAATAAGTAATAACCTGGTGCTCGGGTACATAAGCAAATTATAGAGTTCGCTTATACCCGCAGAGATAATACCTGTTTGGCAACCCCTGCCAGCTTTCCTAAGGTTTCTCTTCCAAGCCGAATTCCCACGCCCACACTATACCTGTTGTAACCACGCAGTGGGCCGATGAAAGAGAATCGATAAATGTCAAAGCTGGTAAATCCCCACGGGGGGGGAGAGCTTAAACCCCTATTGTTGACCGGTGACGCCTTGGCGGAGGAGCAGGCGCGCGCCGATTCACTACCTCAAGTTCGCATCACTTCGCGTGAAGCGGGTGATCTGGTCATGATGGGTATCGGTGGTTTTACGCCGCTCGCCGGATTCATGACGCGCGCCGACTGGGCAGGGGTTTGTGATGGTATGAAGATGGCCAACGGTCTTTTCTGGCCCATCCCCATTACCCTCTCCACCGACAAGGTCACCGCCGACAGCCTCAAAGAGGGCCAGGATGTTGCTCTGGTCACCGACGAGGGCGATGTGATGGCCACCATGACCGTGACCGAGAAGTACACCATCGATAAGGCGCACGAGTGCATGACCGTCTTCAAAACCGCCGAAGACGAGCATCCCGGGGTGCAGATGGTGATGGGTCAGGGGGATGTGAACCTGGCCGGCCCGGTAAAAGTCTTGTCGCTCGGCGGATTTCCCGAAAAGTATCCGGGCATTTTCCTGACGCCTGCCGAAGCCCGTGAGCTGTTCACCTCCAAAGGGTGGAGCACCGTTGCGGCGTTTCAGACCCGCAATCCCATGCACCGCTCCCACGAGTATCTGGCCAAGATCGCCGTGGAGATCTGTGATGGTGTGCTGGTCCACTCGCTGCTCGGCAAGCTGAAGCCCGGTGATATCCCCGCCGAGGTGCGCGTGAAAGCCATCGACACATTGATGGAGAACTATTTCGTCAACGACACCGTGGTGCAGGCCGGTTATCCGCTGGACATGCGTTACGCGGGTCCGCGCGAAGCGCTGCTACACGCGCTGTTCCGTCAGAATTATGGCTGTTCGCACCTGATCGTCGGGCGCGATCACGCCGGTGTGGGTGATTACTACGGCCCCTTCGACGCCCACCACATCTTCGACGAGCTACCGGCCGGTTCGTTGGAGACCCAGCCGCTAAAGATCGACTGGACCTTCTGGTGCAACAAGTGCGAAGGCATGGCCTCCATGAAGACCTGTCCGCACGACGCCGACGATCGTCTGCTGCTCTCGGGTACGAAATTGCGCAAGGCGCTTTCAGAGGGCAGCGAAGTACCCGATCACTTTAGTCGCCCGGAAGTACTGGCCATTCTTCGTGAGTATTACGCCAGTTTGAAGGACGACGAAAAAGTGGAAGTCAAACTGAGCGACCATTCCGCGAAATAGCGTTTTTTCAGATTTATGGAGCGTAGCCGTTCCTGAGACACCCGGTATTTGGGGGGGTGTTGTTAATTCAACTGCAGTGGAGAGAAAGAAAATGCCTACATTTGTACGTACGGAAAAGTGCGATGGCTGTAAGGGTCAGGACAAGACCGCTTGCATGTACATCTGCCCTCACGACCTGATGGCGCTGGACAAAGACGGTTCCGCCACCGGCCATGCCATGAAGGCCTACAATCAGGAGCCGGAGCAGTGTTGGGAGTGCTATTCCTGCGTCAAGATCTGCCCGCAGCAGGCCATCGAGGCCCGTCACTACGCTGACGTTGTACCGATGGGAGCCAGTGTGCAGCCGCTGCGTGGTTCCGACTCCATTATCTGGACCATCAAGTTCCGCAACGGAACCATGAAGCGCTTCAAGTTCCCGATCCGCACTACCCCGGAAGGCTCCATCGAGCCCTACACGGGTAAACCCGAAGCCGAGATGAGCAAGATCGGTGAGGCGGGCTTTTTCAACCTGAGTGGGGTGCAGAAACCTGGCGATCGCAGCGAGTTGATCCGTCTCTGAACGGCACTTCTGTCAACCGAACTTGAAGAATACGAGGTAACGAACAATGTCTGAAGGAACATTTGGAAATCCAGAGGTTGTCGAGAAAGAGGTCGACATCCTCCTTATCGGTGGTGGCATGGCCGCTTGCGGCGCTGCCTACGAGATCGTGCCGTGGATCAAAGCCGCCAAGAAACAGGGTGTCGACATCAACGTACACCTGGTCGACAAGGCCGCTCTGCCGCGTTCGGGTGCGGTGGCCCAGGGCCTCTCCGCCATCAACACCTACATCGGTAACGAACAGGATCCCGCCGATTACGCTCGCATGGTCTCCAACGATCTGATGGGGATCACCCGCGATGACCTGGCTTACGACCTCGGCCGTCACGTGGACGACTCGGTGCATCTGTTCGAAGATTGGGGTTTGCCCATCTGGAAGACCGACGACGAAGGCGTGCGTCACGACGGCGCCGCGGCTCAGCGCGAAGGTATCCCTTCGCTGCGCGATGGTGCCAAGCCGGTGCGTTCCGGTAAGTGGCAGATCATGATCAACGGCGAGTCCTACAAGTGGATCGTCGCCGAGGCAGCACAAAAGGCGCTGGGTGTGGAGAACATCCAAGAGCGCATCTTCATCGTTAAGCTGATCAACGACAAGAACGATCCCAAGCGTATCGCCGGTGCCGTTGGTTTCTCGGTGCGCGAGCACAAGGTCTACGTCTACAAGTTCAAGGCCTGCCTGTTGGTCTGCGGTGGTGCGGTCAACATCTTCCGTCCGCGCTCCGTGGGCGAGGGTACGGGCCGCGCCTGGTACCCGGTCTGGAACGCCGGTTCCACTTACTCCATGGCTGCCGAGGCCGGTGCCGAACTCACCATGATGGAAAACCGCTTCGTGCCTGCCCGTTTCAAAGACGGCTACGGCCCGGTCGGTGCCTGGTTCCTGCTGTTTAAATCGAAGGCCACCAACGCGTTCGGTGAAGTCTACATGGAGACCAACAAGGAGATGCTGGATCAGTATCCTCCGTACGGTCAGGCCGCTGTACCGGCCTCGTGCCTGCGTAACCACCTCATGATGCACGAGATGATCGAGGGCCGTGGTCCGATCTACATGGACACCGTTACCGCGCTGGCGAATCTGCGTGAGAACCTGACGCCCAAAGAGGTGAAGCACCTGGAAGCCGAGGCCTGGGAAGATTTCCTCGACATGTGTATCGGTCAGGCCGGTGTCTGGGCGGGCGAGAACATCGAGCCGGAGAAGAAGAATTCCGAGCTGATGCCCACCGAGCCCTACCTGCTCGGTTCGCACTCCGGCTGCTGCGGCATCTGGGTCTCCGGTCCCGAGGATGTAGGTGCGCCGGACGAGTGGAACTGGGGCTACCGCTCTATGACCACTGTCAACGGTCTGTTCACCGCCGGCGACGGCGTGGGCGCTTCCGGTCACAAGTTCTCCTCCGGTTCGCACGCCGAGGGTCGTATCGCGGCCAAGGCGATGGTGAAGTACGTGATGGACAACCAAGACCTGCAGCCTGAACTGGATGCATCCGTGGACGATCTGGTTGAAGAGATTTACAAGCCGGTGCGCAATTTCATCGAGCACAAGGACTACAGCTCTGCCATCGACGTGAACCCGAACCTGATTACTCCCAAGATGCTGCAGTTCCGTCTGCAGAAAATCATGGACGAGTATGTGGCGGGTGTTGCGACCTGGTACAAGACCAACAGCAAGATGTTGGAAGTGGCTGAAGAGAAGTTGGAGATGCTGAAGGAAGACGCTCAGAAGATGCGTGCGAAAGATTTGCACGAGCTGCTGCGCGCCTGGGAGAACTATCACCGCATTCTGACGGCGGAAGCTCACATGAAGCACATCCAGTTCCGCGAAGAGAGCCGTTACCCCGGTTTCTACTATCGCATGGACCACAACTACATCGACGAAGAGAACTGGAAGTGCTTCGTCAACTCCACCTACGACAAAGAGACCAAGAAGTGGACCGTGTTCAAGCGCGAGCACGTCGACTTGGTCGACAAGTCGAAGCTGTTCAAGTAATCACGACCTGAACAGTCAGCCGTAGTGAGCCGGGCGCCGATAGGCGCCCGGCTTGTTTCCGGCGAGGCGTTATAATCATCGTCTACCCCGATTGCGAGATGTTCATCATGAGTGATCCCGGCTCTGCACGTCCCACCAGCCCTGTTGTTCCCGTGCCGCTCAGTGGCGACGCCAAGCTGAAGTTTCGCTGTTACCCGGGCATCTCCTGTTTCAACGCCTGCTGCAAGCATGCCGACATTACCCTGACGCCCTACGACATCGTTCGATTGAAAAACCGTTTGGGAATTCGTTCCAGCGAATTCTTGCGGGAGTACACGGTACCATTCGAGATGGAACCGAAGGGAATTGCCGGGGTTAAATTGCGCACCTTGGACGACAGCCCGCAGTGCGTGTTCATGCGTAAAGAGGGCTGTAGTGTTTACGAGGATCGCCCGGCGTCGTGTCGTTACTACCCGGCGGGTCTGCTGATGATGCACAAGGCCGACACCGCGGGCGAGGAAGAGTCCTACGTACTCATTAAAGAGGAACACTGCAAGGGGCATGAAGAGGATCATGAGCAGACCCTGGAGGAGTACCGCCAGGATCAGGGATTGGAAGAGTACGACAAACACAGCTTCGGTTGGCGCCAGCTTATTCTGAAAAAGAAATCCGCCGGGCCTGCCATCGGTACACCGAGCGAACGTAGCCTGCGGCTCTTTTTCACCGCCTGCTACAACATCGACGATTTTCGCGAGTTCGTGATCAGCAGTGGTTTTCAGGAGGCCTACGATCTGGAAGAGGCGTTTTACGATCGCATGCGTGAAGACGATGTCGAGCTGTTGGAGTTTGCCTACCGGTTGTTGCGGCAAGTGCTGTTCGGCGAGATGAGCATACCGCAACGCCAGCAACCCAACTCCCAGCAATAGCGTCGAGTTGACTGCATTGGCGCCGATGAATCCATCCCACATCGATCGCCAAATGACCTTGCAGGATGGTCGCAGCCTGGCTTGGGCGGAGTATGGGGATGCCAGCGGCGATCCACTTTTTGCGTTTCACGGCACGCCCGGCGCACGCAACATGATACGCGTCATCGACGCCGTCGCCCGAGACCACGGAGTTCGCATTATCGCCCCGGATCGCCCGGGGTTCGGCCGATCCGACTTTCTATCCACCCGCACACTGTTGGACTGGCCCGATGATGTCGCCTCCTTGGCGGACCATCTTGGTCTGGGGCGGTTCGCTGTAGCGGGTGTCTCCGGTGGTGGGCCGTATGCGCTGGCTTGTGCTTACCGGTTACCTCACCGTGTGACCACCGTCGGAGTGGTGAGTGGATTGGGGCCAGTGATTGAGTCGGGTCTTAAGGCGGCACTGTTACGCGCACCGATGGCCAGTTTGTTGCTCTTGCAGAGGGCGCCGAGCCTGTTGCGCGCAGTCACTGCATCGGTCGCCTTCGGCGTCCGGCGTTTTCCCGATAAGGTATTCCAGTCACTGCTGTTGGTCTCCTCCGAGAGCGATCGTGCAGTGTTGCAACGGGCCGTTGTTAGAAACACTTTGTTGGAAGCTTTCGAGGAGGCGTTTGCACAGGGCGTCGAAGGTGTCAGTCACGAAATCGCCCTTTTCGGTCGCGCGTGGGAATTCGACCTGGCTGCCATCACCGCGCCGGTTCATCTATGGCACGGTGAAAGCGATGGACAGGTTCCGGTCGCCATGGGTCGCTACATGGCCCAACGCTTACCACAATGCAGGGCGAGGTTTGTTCCTCATGCCGGGCACTACTGGATCTTCGATCATCAGGCCGAGCTACTCGCGGCGCTATTTCCCCGTCCCTCCTAGCCGGGTTTCGGCTGCCACTCAAATTGACGTTGAAGGACCAGCCATGCCAGCATGGCCACCCCACTTCCCTGTTGTCGATGAGTAAGGAACCGGTATGCAACCCAGCGCCCCACGACCACTGCCCGAAGCGATCACCTGTCTCGATACCGGGTTCTTGCAGCCCGAGATGGCGGCCAGTTATTTGGTGGAGTCCGCGGGGCGTTACGCTTTCATCGAGACTGGCACCGCGTTGGGTGTACCGGGCCTGTTGAGTGAACTGGAACGCATGGGGGCGACGCGCGAACAGGTTGACTACATTATTCCCACCCACGTCCACCTCGATCACGCCGGGGGTGCGGGTAGCTTGATGGCGGCGTGTCCCAACGCCCGATTGGTGGTTCACCCGCGCGGTGCGCGCCACATGATCGATCCTTCCAAACTCTGGGCCGGCGCCACGGCGGTCTACGGGGAGGAGGAGATGCGTCACACCTACGGTGAGATCGTACCGGTTGCGGAGGAGCGGGTGGTCGAGGCACTCGATGAGTTTGAGCTCGACTTTAACGGGCGCCCGCTGAAGTTTATCGACACCCCGGGGACACGCCAGACACCACTTCTGCGTTTGGGACGAACGGAGCCGCGGTTTCTTTACCGGAGATACCTTTGGAATGTCGCTGCGCAGTTTCGACACCGACAAGGGGGCCCTTCGTCTACCTCCCCAGTGCGCCCACCCAATTCGATCCCGAGGCCTGGCATGCGACCTTGGAGCGGTTGATGGGCTACTCCCCGCAATGCATGTATCCCACCCACTACAGCCGCGTGGACGATGTCGCCAGGATGGCCGATGATCTGCATCGACAGATCGATATCTACGTGGAGCTGGTGCAGGAGAATGCCGGCGATCACTTGGCGTTGCGCAACGTGATGGCGGAGGAGATGGTTGAGCGCTTGCATGCGCGCGGTTGTGAGTTGAGCGCGGCAGAGATTTTTACCCGGATCGGAACCGATATCGATATCAATGCCCAGGGGCTGGAAGCCTGGCTGGAACGGCGAAAAAGTGCTTAATTCTCAATGGCTAACGAATAGGCATCTATATGCTAATGTTTATAACTAAGAAGAATGATTAGCATGCCCGTATTTCATAAGTATATGAAATACTTGCATTTTTTTAATTTCTTCATTTAGAATCCCAATCCATGTTAGGGGTCGATACCGCCCAACGGAGCCGCAAATTCGACCTATCACCGAGTTAGAGTTGTAGCTTGATCGTTTGAGTTCTTGTCAAATCTGGTGTTTGGATATTGATCCAGCTGCTACCTGATTGCCCGTCGTCACCTCGATTCCATCTTTAAACTTCACTCCCGTTATCACCTTGGCCAGGTAGTTAAATCCCCGCTGCTTGCGC
>Ga0209679_1000987_pt1 | contig 11405 bp, 6 predicted proteins | sample WorMetHEROISLAND_4_FD_187408 | JGI IMG/M metagenome (GOLD analysis project Ga0209679, IMG submission 187408) | Marine gutless worms symbiont microbial communities from Max Planck institute for Marine Microbiology, Germany - Olavius sp. 2 HERON... ...
TGATTTACACAAAACAGCTTCTCACTAGTGGGCTCTTGAGTCCATGATGTTTAGGTGCTGATGTAAATTATAAGTAGGTCTTGCCACCCCACTTATCCCTTAGGGGCTGGAGCTGAATTGAAAGGCAGCGCGGTAGTAGGGCTACGCAAAATTTATATAGCGTTGGCAAGATTTATATAGCGTCAGCTTTCCTTTACTGTAGGGCAGTCTGTGTCTGCTTTTCGGGTCAAGCTCGGCGCTAATAACTTAAACTCTGGTGATGTGCCGTTAAACCCTACTCACTCACTTTATTGTTGGTTACTGTACAATATACGGCAGCATAGCACACATACACACTCGGTTTTTGTTCAGCCAACCCATTTTCCAGAATTGATGCAGGTTGGGACAGTCGCCAAAAGTAAACTTACGAGAATTGTTGTCGGCCCAATTTTCATGTTTCTGAGCGTACAGATTTTAAGGGCGTACAGATTTTAAGGGCGAAACCTCAAATTTCTGACCAGTTTCTCAAAAATTACGCTTACTCCCTAACACGTTGCAGAGTTTGATGGCAGTCTGCCGAGGAACCTGCAAGATTATGCTTTGAATATATTTGAAAAACAGAAACGACAGCAGCAACCATGTGGCATGTGCATGCCTATCCTGTGATTTGTTCACACGGTTATGCCTATGAACCATGCTGGTGATCATGTCTGTTGTCTGTAGGTGGGAACGTTGATGTCTGTTGGGATGCTGCTATTCTGTGGCAGCTGCTACTATCATGCATTGACTGGCAGTACAGTAATACGACGAGTTACTCCATATGGTGGCATGTTGCTGATAGCTGCATGGGCGTCTGTCATCCTCTAAACCAATACATCACTGGCTGTTGTTATTCTGTGCTGTGTTCTGGTGTCTAAGTCAGCAGTTCAGTGACAGTTATTTCAAGTGTGTGCATTGGTTTAGCGTCAGAGTTGAGAAATTCATTTGCTTTTTAGTAAGACAGTACGTTCACTCCATCATGTCTGTTAGCTGTGAGACTGTTTATGATGCAGGAATAACATGATCCAGCTGCCTGTTCTGTCTCAGTATAAATAGTGTCTTCAGTTCAGTTGTTGTGATATTGTGCAGTTAAGGATTTAAATCAACACAGTATAACTAGTAAATATATTTTTGGCACGTTTCAGATGTTGTTTGTATAAATATCAGTATTTTTTATGATTAAGAAATTGTATGCACGGTACAGAAATTTAAAAGTAAAAGTAATGTAGGCCTTGCTAACACCAAGTACATGTATTACAACTCGATACAAATAGCGTCAATAACGTCTCTGATAGAAAATAGAGCTGGGCACGTATAGTGAATTAAAACAATTTAGTAGACAACAAAAAATAGCCGATTGATGGCTACTCTTGCAGCAGTAAAATAATTAAGTATTATTTGTATCATTTTGACTTTGATTGCTTAGTGTGTAAACTGCAACTTGTTGCACATTTTGTGGATCAGTATCATTGAAGACATGACTCTTCTACTGCAATGTTAATTGTCTGTCCAATGCAATGTACAGGCATTGGACAGAATGCATACAGGGTGGGCCAGCTAAAGTGAAGCCAACTTACTTACAGTGTTATTTTACCCATCAAAATGCACAAACGGCGTTATTATTCAACAGTGCTATTTTATAAAAAACAGGTAGTTATTCGCAAAAATATTATAAACGCAAAGGCTAACAACCAGCAAAACCAGACGATTTTACTATAGAATTTTATTAAGTCGGTGAAAACGTAAAATTATAGGCCTGTGCGAAGTCAGTAAAATTAGAGAGGCATAAAGGGCGAAAATACCTAACGTTGGTGGCACCATCTGACAAACAATATTAAATATTAAATTTTTATGCTTCCCAAGGTGTGTGTCTAGCTAAACTGTTATCACATTTGCTAAAAAAACATTGAATTTTATCTATACATTCAAGTACAAAACATTAACAGCAAAAATGTAAGTTGGCTTCACTTTAGCTGGCCCACCCTATATACAAATGTAAATTCACTTTAGCGTCCGTCCGGTGTCCATCCATCCGGCGACTACAGATAAAATTGCGAGCCCAGTTTTGGACCGATCTTCACCAAATTTGGAACATAGCAGCCCCGGAAATGGGCATGGCCAGGGTCACGTGACCCCCTAAATTTTTGGGCGTTAAATGCTAATAGCTCCAAAACAGTTTAAGCTACAGACTTCAAATTTGATGGACATGTTTCCAGGGGCAGTCTGGACCCCTAAAAATTTTTCGAAAAGGGGGCGTGGCCAGGGTCACGTGACCCCCTAAATTTTTGGGCGTTAAATGCTAATATCTCTATGGACTTCAAATTTTACATGCGTGCTTCCAGGGACAGTACTTAGATGCACCAGATGGCCACGAGGTGGACGTGGCCTGCTCCCGTCACCAAATTTGTTAATTTCACACTTCCTTAAATATTTTTTTTGCAATCTTTAATGATAGACTATTCAAATTTTACACATAGCTTACGGGGCAGGAGTACAAAGGATTCATATACACAATGGCCCATAGGTGGGCTTGGTCAGGTAACGTTACCAAATTTGTAATTTTACATCCCCTTATTTTTGCAACAGTTGACAGTAGAGTATTCAAATTTTACAGAGTTTACTAGAGAATTACAACATTTACGTACAAGAACCTGTGAATAGTAGAATGGTCGAGTGTTACAAATTTACACGAATTTTGGCCTGTACTAGTTTACTGGCTCTATATGTGTACATGCTGTATGAGCATGTTTACTTTAACTGCTATATGAGGCATAGAACAGACTCCGTGTTCGTTCAAACATTATCTTGTTCGGATAAACATTTGCTTATTTTTTTGGTCTTAGCATCAGATTGGAGCACTGTTTTTTCTCTGGCACATATTGTCAAATGATTTATAGCACTTATGTATGGTAAAGCTTAGCACTAGCTTCAGGCACAGTTTGTGTTAAGCAGGCTATAGCGACAGCAGTCTTGTTGGCTCAGCAGTGAGACGTCATACTAGATCTGCCAGACCACAGGGTCAATTCCTGATCAGCCTATTATAATATTCTTCTGCAATGCAGTGAGAAAAGTATATGCCACTTACTCAGTGTGGGACACTGGCTTCAATTTTTTTGCACTGTTTCCGCAATAAATTTGTTACAGCATTGGTACTTTAGTGTTGCACAGCCACTTGACAATTTGCACCTGAAAAAATTATTTGGTTATCCCAGCTACGTTGGCAGCCATCATGTGTATTTGCAGCTGTGGGAAATATTAGCAGCCCTAGAAGAAACAAGTCTGCCACCTAACAACCTCGACTCACACTTCTGAATACAAATGTTGAACTAATGTGAAGCGAGTAGAATCAAGCAACAAAAACAATGAAAGTGCACATACACTGTTATTATTATTGTCACTTTCGCACCAATCATTTAATAAAATCAGTTATGCCGTCACCAGTCAGTTACGGCTCGCCGACTGCTCCTGTTACTGCCAGCTGTTTAGAGCATTATCAGTTTGTGCAGCTACAATTGGAGGGAGTTTTTTATATGAGGGAACAAGGATGCGTACGGTGAATTATTGAGATTAGTCGGCTGGAACGTTACTTAAACCTATTAGTTGATCTGGTAATGAAAATGGTCAACACACACAGCCGCAGTGGAAAAAATTGCAAGTGTTTAAGTGTACTTTCAATTTGCATGTTCCCATTCAGTCCATCTGTGCATATTTAACTAAGGCTGAAGCATGTTGAGCAAACTATATTCAAGAGCTGTACCGGTACAGGTCACTGGGGCATTACTGAATGGATTGACCACCTAAATTTGAATGCATGGACCACAAGTGCATTTGTCCCCTGAACTGACAAAGAACTCACATAATATATTTGGATAAATGTGATAAAAAAATAATTTAATGGCATCAGTGTTTTTTTTATTTGTAGATGGTCATTATCAGTTTTTTAGTACACATAAATGTTAAAAATGCTGTATTTCATGGGGGTTATGGGTACAGACCCACAAAAAATTGGTTGGGTAGAGCACTGCACATTGAAATGTGGGCAATCTTTGCACTAAATCCTGACTTGGAAACAATTGTCCTATGGCACCCACAATGTTGTAGGTCTATAACATACAGCCTGCTCTGAACAGGATTGAACGTTTTACCTCGTACAATAACTAACTGTTGCCTGTTATTTACAGACATATCCAGCAGACTACACTACATGTACACTCACAATGGTTATCATGCAACCAAATAACAAAGGTAATAACACTACAGGTTTATTCATATTACACAAACATATCTTTGATATTAAAAGCAATAATTTAAAATAAACTAATAGCATACACATCACATAATGGAAATATGCCACAAACGACATGGAACTGTTTCTAATTAACACAACTGTAAACTTATCTTGCTAACTCAGCTCTCTACTAACATGCTGAAAAGCCTTTCAACAGGCTTTCTGCACTTGTTTCTACAAAACCTTATCATAGAATGTTACAATTTAGCAAATTAATAATAGTATGTAATAACTGTATAATATGATAATAATAGAATAATAATGGCCTCAGTGTTTTGTCACCAATCGCCATTTGGCTGGCTGAACACTTTGTGAACAGAAGCTGTAAGTACTGCTAGTATCTTAATAACTAATTCATAACCCATACTGAAGCCACAACTAACATGATACACAGCATGTACTGTATCTTGTGAATTTAACGAATAACTGCCAGTCAACTGTATTAGTCTATGAACACATAAAACCAGCGTTGTAAAAGATCCGGTGCAAAATGCAACGATCTTTCTGCGGTCCAATTCTGTCAGCGTAATTATTTAATCACTGTCTTCATCTTCTTCTTCGTCCTCTTCCTCCTCATCATCATCGTCCTCCTCCTCCTCCTGTGGAGCAGCTTTCTTCGCTGGCTTTTTCGCTGCCGCAGCTTTGCCAGCGCCCTTCTTTGCACCACCGCCAGCCTTGTATGCAGTCATTTCCTGTCAGCACAAATCACTGCTACACAGGCACTGTGATACGTACAATTATTCACTACTACACAGTTGGCTAGTTAACTCTTTTTAAAACTTTACACGTATTATGGAGAGGACTCTTATACACAAAGTCCTACTGCAGGGGTCGGCAAAGTCCGAAGAGCAAAGAGCAGTTCACAAAAATTGGCCCCAAAACTTTTACGATAATTTCTGCAAACCACATAGCAATTTTGTAATAGTCTGTTTCGAGCATCAACTTGAGTTTGGCAAACTGTGCAACAAATCACAACAGTACTAACAATGATACAACGATACTTGGCAGCCTATATAAATTTTATATTACCAACATACCTTCACTTATGTGGATTCCTTGACATCAGGCCTATGAACATAAATTGAAAATAAGCTGCGGCTAAACCGCCAAACTTTTGTTAAGCGCCGCTGCTGCAAAATTTCTGGCTAAGCCAAAAATAAGCCAAAATTTCTGCTAAGCTGGACAAAATTTTTCGCTAAGACGGCTTACAGGTCTAAATTCATGCAGACAATCTGACTACAATAAAATAACAAAAAATGCAACGGAATAGTATGACAGCATATTACATTATTATTAGTATTATATGTAACAGTGTATCCAACATTTGGCTGATATCCAGCAAAACATTAGAGTCAAGCACATGAGTGTGTGTGCTTGTTAAACGAACTAACCTTCTCATATCGTGCTCTGTCTTTTGCAGCCATCTGTTCGTACTTGGCACGACTTGTGCATGCTTCCCATCTCTTGCCAAGTTCTTTAGCAATGTCACCGACAGCGTAGTTGGGGTACTTGGCTTTCACCTTTGGTCGTTCCTCATTGCAGAAACAGAAGAATGCTGACCTACCGCCACCAGTACAATACTCAGTAACCACATGATGTCTAAACATAGTGATAATTAGAGCTGTCGAATTAACGCGTTAATTATTATTAACGCACGAACGCACTAAAGAATTAATCGCGATTAAACATATTAATGTCGTTAAAGAATTTAGTGCACATACATAAATTCTATGAAGCAGGAGTTCTAATGTGCAAATGAATTGTGGTTATTTGACGATCGAATAATATTCAATTAATTATTAACAACAAACGTCGGTTAATTTGTCAGTTGTGCATCATTGTTTGATGGCAAGTTCGACAGCGGTCACATCTTGTAGATGAGTCGTGAACAGCAAGTTAATTAATGCGTTAACGTGCGATTAAAATAATTAATCGCTCGACAGCTCTAGTAATAATAATAATCAGGGCCAAGAGGTTTCCGAGGAATATTCTACCATATTCTGCACCTCGCCATGGGAAAATGCAGCAAAAATGTCCAAGTTCCATGACTCAACATGGCCTGTTCATGAGTAAACTGTACCGTACTGTCTGCTGTTCAGTTATTAAAGGCTGGTGTTGCTCTAAGTTATTATCAGCTAAATAACTAGAAAAAGTTGCACTTGACGGTAGCGTCGAGTGCTGTGCACCTCCGCTGCGATGGTGTGACCTTGAACTTTGACCTTTTGACCCCAAAATCTAATCAGTTCATCTCTGTCCCAAGATGCACCAGTGACAAAAGTTTGGCGCAAATCCGTCAACAGATACTGGAGATATCGCGGAAACATAAAACTACCACGTGAATCACGGACGGACGCACGGACAGCAGCACGGACGGACGACCCGAAAACATATAGCCTCCACCGGCGCCTACCGGCAGTGGAGGCTTAAAAATAAAACTGTCACTTGTTCTTAGCAAAAAGTGTCACTAAATATCGTGTATTATTAATGAAATCTGATGAATATAGATTTTTAAAAGCACCTGTCATTCCGTATCGAAATGTTTTCACTGAAACAGTGAAATAACTATACAAAACTACAGTTAGTCTAAATACAAAGTGTACAGTATTATGAAACATAACTGATCTCTCAAGTATCACTTGAAATCGCAAAAGCAAACAAAGAATCCTTCAAAAATTATTGGATCTTGATCACGACATGGAAAGCCAGCAAAATCTGACTGTTGCTTGGGCTACGCCTCTAACCCTCCGAAAAAGTTCATCAAAATCTGTTCATAAGTTTATGAGTAACCTAGCATATAGACAGACACAGGTAAAAACACAACCTTCTTTTGGTAACAAATTAAAAAACAGAAAATAAACCATTAAAAATATTTTAGGTATAACTTACAAAGCCCGTTTTGGAGCGTTGGGGTCCTTCTTGCGTTTACCACCAGCCTCTTTAGATGGTTCGTAGTTGGCCATCTCTTTGTCGTACCTGACTTTGTCCTTAGCAGCCATGTCTTCAAAACGCTTCTTGTCTTTAGCTGACATTGCCTGCCATCAAATGCACTCACATGTTCATATCGAATAATCGAAAACAAGTCACTTTACAGCACAATAAGTGCCAAACTCCACAGCAACACCACCAACGGACGAGATGCCAACAAGTTGTAATGTTGTACATGTTCGTACCTAGTTAAATCGTTGCAAACATCTTGTTGACATGCGTCACACTAGCTTAAAATGGATGAAGAAGAGAACGAGAAAATTTTATTTTTGTTCATTGGCAGTAAACTGTTGTCAACGTGTTATAGAATTGTTGACTCATCCGTTGGTGGTGTTGTACAACATGCTGGCAACAATGTTTGTGTAGTGGAGTATGGCATTAAGATAAAAGATATGCCACTTGCAGAAGAGAAACTAAAAATACTTATATATTCAGGGTGTATTTCACAAGAATGTTGTTACCTTTTTGCAGTAAAATATTATGAAATAACTAAAACTTCACGCACAGTATCGAGCTCTGTACATCTCCACTCTCCAGTCTCCACCCTATAAGCCCACGGTCATGCTATGACCCCGACCTTTGACCGATTGACCCCAAACACTGAAGCGTTCATCCTTGTCCCAAAGCGCAACACACTGAAAGTTGGGTGAAATTCAGTCCAGTAATTTTCAGACAGCGACCCTCCACTGTTTTTTTTTGACAAATCGAACACTGATAATATTGCAAATTTACCAGTACTGCTGAACGAGCCAGTGAAATAATTTTGAAAACCGGTCTACATCATGACTACATGTGATAAAAAATCAAAACAGGTACCACACGTAATTAATTATCAAACCATGAAAATTGTTGGGTTAGCTTTTTATGACCACTCTGTAATACTACCCGATATCACATTTAAAACAGGATTCTACAAAACGCATAATGCAAAACGTTTCAGTTTTGCAAACATAATATAAAAAATCTATTTCCACAACACTTGATAACCCTGTTTACTGATTATGGATCATCAGAAAAATTGTTTGCAACAGCTGTAATATGTAATCTTATGACCATTAAACATCAACAAACACTAACAAGTTTAACTCACTAAACTGCAATAAATTTATTGGTGTGAATTTTAATTACTAACTAGTCAGCGAATCATCAGCATCAATTTTTTAATTAACTTTTTACCTATCCATAGTTTCAGAAACATTTCTGTGCTTGTCTATCACATAAATCACTTAAAGTACATAGTACAGTTTGTGTTCAGATAAACAGATAACTTTGTCACTAATGGATTTAGTACATCAAGATCGGTAGTACCTTCCATTTTTCACCACACTTTTTCGAGAATTCTGCAAAAACCACAGATTCGTTTGGATTTTTCTTCTTCAATTCATCGCGGCACGTTTGCACGAAGTAAGCATATGCTGACATTTTGCCGCGAGGCTTTCCATCTTTCTTGCCCATGTCTCCTACATACAAAATACACTGCAATTTATTAACAAAACTGCCACAATGTTATCACATGCTGCATTAAATTTCAGACACATCAAAAAACAACTTTATTTAGCTGATTGCTGTTTTTAAATACATATAAATTTTTCACTAGATGTGCCCAACATTATGCATACCTGGTATATGCAGCAGCATGCACATGTATATGCTGCATATATGCCACATATATTTGGCACATAATTGGTCTGCAGGTCGGTCTACCTGTAGGCCTGCAATATAGGTTTATGCAAGAATGTAAAGAACCAGTGGAGATCATAAAAAACAGAATTTCTATGAAATGCTCCAAACATAAATTTCAGTGCTAAATAAAAAGAAAATGCAATTGCATATGCGGAAATATATAGGCTTACAACGAAGATAAGTAACACTCAAGTATTTTAAATGGTAGTGGCTATAGTGCCGTCAAGACGGCACCAGAACTGTTGACGCTATAGTACCGTCAATCGCTGGATTAAATATGTGCAGCAAACCACAATTACCGAGTGCCGCTCTGGCTTACCGGTAGCGTTGTGGTTAGCCACGCCGGTGACCGGGGTTCGAATCCCCTTCTGTACCATATTTTTTGTTTATTTTTCATAAACGTTTCATAAGATACTGTCTACGGAGCCGGTAACCGGCACGCTAGCCACTAAATATTGCGTGCCGGCAGTACGCTTTACGGACTATCCGTACCTCGGACTATTCATACCCTGGACTATTCGTACTATGGGTGGACTATTCGTACCTTGGACGATTCGTACGATGGACTATTCGTATGTTGGACTATTCGTACGATGGACTTTTCGTGGGTGAGAATACTTTGCGGAATGCGGAATTCGACCACGTATACTTCGCGGAATTACAGGTGCGGAATGTTCGGCTATCTGATAGCAGTAGGGAACTGTTGTAAATGTAGCCATGCGCTTATTCAGTAAACGGCAAACTACAACTTTTGTCACACTGCAAAGTATACTGAATTCTGAAAGTTTTTTCCGCATTCCGCAAATTATATGTGGTCAAAATTCTGCATTCCGCGTTCCGCATAATATACTTACCCACTTTTCGTACCACGGACTATTCGTAACATCTGTAAAATTACTGTTGTACGCTCACCCATCAGGCTGTCTATCAAATGCAAGTAGACTAGGCGCAAGACTAGTTATCTGTAAGTGCAGCTGTGGTATGTTGGGCTGGATTACACATGTTGTTGACAAATCCTTTGATGAAATCTCAAATACGTCTTGGCCGCTGACAGCTGCTGTCCTTCGCTGCCGACGTCCACAAGAGGTCGTTTGATCAGGCCAGTAGTTATGGCTAGTTAGCAGTTGTTAGCGGTAGTTAGCACAGCACCCACGTTCACATCACTGCCCAGAAGTTCTGCTCAGTGGGTAGGCCTACTGAAGTACTGTGTCCAACAAGGCAACAATGACCCTACACGTTTATTGGCACGAAATATCGACAACGAACATTGGTAATCTGTAACTCTAATATCACTTCAATACATGTACATAATGTTAACAGTGAGACACCTTATTTGCATAGGTTATTTGTGAATGGTACAAACAGTCCAGAGTACGAATAGTCCGTGGTACGAAAATTCCACCGTGCATTATTAAAACTGTAAATAGCTGTTCAATGCTTCAATGGTTAGTGCTTGTGTTGACATCTATGTGTTGGTAGAAAAATTTTGAAAAAATAAGTTATATGCGAAAAAACGTCTTGTATAGCATGCCGGCAGCCGGCCGCCTAACGACACAACTAGCCTACCGGCAGTCTATAGCATCGTAGGCTAAGTATACTAAAACTAAGTATCCCTAACCCGAAAAATGACTAACCCTAACCCTAACCGTATCCCTAACCTGGTAAACAGTTTATGAAAAAATAAACCAAAAAATATGGCAGCGGCTGGGATTCGAACCGGAGTCACCAGCTTGACTAACCGCGACGTTACCCATTACCGGTCATACTAAAAGCCATCAGGAGCCATCAGGAACCGCCAGGAGCCGTCAGGAACCGCTGTGATAAATTTTACTGCTGTGATTAAGATTTTACCGCTCTGATGAATATTGTTAGTGTTTTTATACATCGTTTCAAAGAGCAGTGCGGACGCAGGTTTACTGCTTCAATGTACAATACAATTGAACAGCTAAAAAAATACTAACTTCTTTGCGATTAACTCCTTTTAACTGACTGCGGCTGTGCGGCATCGCGTGGTTTAATGCTTGCGATAGCATGCGGGTTTCTTGTTAGTCTTACCGTACTTTTTTACCGTTGTGATACATGTTACTGCTGTGATACCTAAGACCTTTTACTTCTGTGATTAACTGGTTTTACATACTTTTTTCAGATTACTCTTAATGCGATGTAATATAATCCGACAATAATGTTTGAACTGTAATTTTCGTACACAAGTGTAAGTATTAGCATGCAATTCAATAAAATGATTAGGGCGATTAATTGTTTCTCAGACATTCAGATGCAACCTGCACAAAACACCAACACATTTTATTAAGCACGAAGCTAGGTTGGCGGAAATTCCGCCGCCGCATAAGCGAGTTTATTGCTACGTTGGCGGAATTTTCACCGGTCATAATAGGCCTACTGCTAGATGGCGTCAATTCTGCCTGTGTAT
>Ga0209679_1000988_pt1 | contig 11405 bp, 7 predicted proteins | sample WorMetHEROISLAND_4_FD_187408 | JGI IMG/M metagenome (GOLD analysis project Ga0209679, IMG submission 187408) | Marine gutless worms symbiont microbial communities from Max Planck institute for Marine Microbiology, Germany - Olavius sp. 2 HERON... ...
CAGTTGCGGTTTTTGCCGAAACTCGCATAGTGAGCAATGGAGTGAGACAACTATTTTTGTGACATTGTTACAGACCCATTGGGCTTTCCGACGCAACAGAGTGTATTATCATATCTACTTCCGGTTTTACGTGGCCAGTTTAACTCTAACGTCCACGTGACTGGTTTTGCGACTACCAGTATTGTGCGCCCATGAAGCTAAGACATAAACTTCACAGATGTGATATTTTTGGAATGTTAGAGACTGAAAATGGTAAGTTGACTAGCAACGAGTGTAAACAACGGTATTTGTACATTTTAAAGATGACGGACAAAACCGGAAGTAGTAATAGGTCATCATCTAGAACACAGTCATAGTCATAGACTCATACAGCTGAATAAATCTGAAGTAAGTATTATGTAATTCTAACGCGGTAAACAAAGTTATCGACGACGCCAAACTCAAAGAAAGTGTCCACAAATAAATGCGACATTAGTGGATAATCGGAAATACCAATGTCGCCATCTAAAACGGAATTACTTATATCTCCGACAGTATGACAGATGTCAATGCACTTCCAACAGCAAATCTGCGGTTTTCGACCATAGCGAAGATACTGACGCTGGACGATTGCGACAACGACCCTACAACGGAAACAGGGCGGAAACAGCAATGTAGACGTTTTGGCGCCAATATTGCAACTTTTGGTAGTCGATCGTTGTCGCTGTCATTTAGCTAATCTTCTGTTCCACTCGACGTCATCAAAAATCCCTAATTTGGTGTTGGAATTTAGACGCTATACGCTAGAGTTCCAGAGATGTAATTATTTCCGATTTTGGGAGCCAGACAGATATTTCCTGTAGTCGGTTACTGTTGTACTTACTTGCCAACACTATTTTACACATATACATGGTCTTATAGGCCTACCGCAGATTTGTCGTTGGAATTTTAACTATCTTTTGTAGCTTAAGAAATTTAAGTATTTCCGGTTCGGCCGCCACCTCCGGTTGTCGGTCATTGTTGGAATCGCTTAGGTACACTTCCTGCGAGTTTGCCGTGGCCGAATGCCGTAGATTCGCCGTTGGAATTGTCATGATATGTGTCATAATTTCGGATATATTACTACCAAGTTATTAGTACTTCCGGTAATTTGGCTGCCATCTTGGATTTCTAGCACACATCGACGTCCCACGAAATCGGAAGCACCACTACTAGAAACGTTGACCCCGAAAACATAGGGGTAGCCGTTGGAACTTTGATGCTATGTGTCAAAGTTTCGGAGATATTACTACTTCCGGTTAGTTGGCCGCCGTCTTGGGTTTTCGTCACGAGGTATCGTCGGCCATGACTGCTGGAGGTTTTGATAGTTTTGGTTATTGTTCTAGTTATTGCTATCGACTGTCATCAGTGATAACGTCGTCATGGTAACCGTTGCAGACGGACGCGAGTAGTTCGACCAGTCAGCAAGTAACACCCCGTGCATTGTTCAAAAGTCTGCTGCTTCACAAGGTGACTGCAACCGATTTTTTCTTTGACGTTTTGCGCACACAAACTGGATACACAGTAACGAAATTTCTTGACAAAATATTTTTAAATGCTCCAGGCAGTAAGGTTTACAATTCGAAGCATTAACGTATAAGCGAGTAATTTTCTTGGCCTAAAGTGAGTTCATGCGCTGAACAGAAGTCGACAACATTGCAATGCTGACGATGTCTTGTTCATTGCGCCTTTTTGTCAGGAAACTCAAGGCTGTTCCCCGACAGCACTTGTTAAAGAATACAGTTTGGTATGGCTTGAATAGGAGGGAGTATAAAAACGAATTAAAATGTTGGTATCGGCCTTTTTGAATTCCGGTGTCAATTTTGGTCAACCGACCTGTTTCCAGAGATAGCTCTTAATATTTCTACCAAATTTTGCCAATTTACCACAATCGGTGTCTGAGTCATTTCATTCTGCGGAAAAAAATTAAACATGGCTGCCGTCGCCATGTTGGATTTGTTGGAAATATAATATGACAACACATCTGTCTCCAGGATTCCATTTTTACGGGGCATCAGCATAGCGTGCTATGCAAGCCCTGTACTAGCCATCGTCGGGATGTCTGTCCGTCCGTCCCTCCATCCGTCACATCCTGGCATCTGTCACGTGACCACTGTACTATGTGCAATATGGGGGTTCCTATAGGTGGTCAGTTTGAACCGACCGTCTGTGTCGCGCGGTTTTTGCGCTTCGAAGATATTAGGGTCACGACCATGCCATGGTAATGAAAAGTTCGGAATTTTATCACAAAGTTGCAATTTACGCGGTTCGTGTGAGAGAAAGGTCTAACATTTACCTCGAAAATTTACGTATCGCTAAGTATTGCTGACGCTGAAAATGCCGCTTTCGGCAGAATGTAGCATCTAGGAAGCCTTTGCGATATGAAAAAAACAGGACAGTTGTTGACAAAATTCCGTAATAGAGATACAGAAGAATAGAGAAATTGGAATACATCAAAATTAACTAGAAAGCGTGGCAGAGCCCAGCGTAAGGGCCGTCCTTTGCTGCCAACTAGCGAATGCTACAGACTTGTTAACGCCAGTTCTGTGAACTATCGCCAGTGGGTGGATCTAAATTACCGTACGGTCCTTTTTAGCCTTTTGTGTTCCAATGTTTACCAGAATCCGTCAGACGCAGGAGCGATCGTAATTTGCAGCGCCGTTTTCCGATTGTCGATATCTTGTTCCTTTCCGGAGATACTCGCGATCGAAGTGAGAAGTCTTCCGAAATCGCTTCAAAAAGCACGTTTTTCGGCCCCCAATTTTTTGGGGGGAGGACCCCCAAATTTTGGACATATTTTTAAAAATTGTACCCATTTCCGATCACGTGGCAAAGTTTCGCGGCGATCGGCCGAGAGACCGCGGAGATCTCACGCTGAATGAAAAGAAAGAAAAAAAGAAACAGCAGCAAATCATTAGAGCCGCGTTTGCGTTATCGCAACGGGCGGCCCTAAAAATCAAAATCATTATGGGCGACTATAACTGTTCGATGATATGTGATTATGTGGCAGCACAAAACAGACGAGCAGAACGACGACATCGAAATGGAACCATACCGTTGTCTGCTGAACAGACTTACCAACGGTCTCTACTACAAAGGTATATGACATCGCGTTTTATAGTAAGTGAGTAAGTAAAACGTGTATTTATATTATAGCGCATATCGTTTAAGGAACCTCTTAAGCGCTAGCCTACTGCAAGTGACGTAGCAAACACGAGGCTATCTAAATTTCTCCGCCAAGCGTACTGTTTCTACAATATCGCTTACTCGAGCGCTGCGAGCCCGTCAGAACACTATCGAAGTTGAAATGCTAAACTATAAAGATAATTTAAGCTGTTATATGCAGAATGGTCGCATTAACCGTGCTGTGCCTGTGCGTATTAGAGGCAATTTGCGTTAGACCTAATGTTTGCTGCATTTGACGGGATTTAATACGCCCCGCCACACCCTCCTACTAACCCTAACACTGAACAATCTTACGAACTTTTCCGGTAGAGCCATGGTCCGGTGCGCTACGGACTATACGGATTGGATCCGGTGCGGTCCGATGTGGTAATTAGTCATAACTCATAACCGGTTAGGCAGACGCTTCGACGACGATAAACTCAACTAACCGATCGCGTAGACACAACCGAACAACGCTCCAGATGTAGAGTACTAAACTGTCCAACATTTACCCCAAAAATTTACGTAACCTATTACTTAATAAATCTAACGCTAAAACCAACAGAAAAACAAGTAACAATCTGTAATTTACGAAACGCAGCAACTAGTGATCACGTGATCGTCACAGCCAATCAGACCGCTCGTTCTAATATAGTTTGTGGTTACACGAGCGAGTTAACTTGGCAGGTATCGTAACCACTGGTTAATTTTCCATGGTGCAACACGCGCAAGGTTAACCCGAGACTTGAAGTTAACCTTTGGTTAGATAACCGCTTGGTTAACCCGCACATAAAAAAACCGGCGCTAAGTTGTGGATACGATTTTATGCTTGACTTTCTGCTTTACCATTTTTTCAGTGAACAAAGTTCTGTGTTTTTTACCACACACAACGTGTGTTATTTTTGCCTGAAATGTACCAAAATGCGTTTGCCGGCCGGGATGACAGTTTACGCTCCAATGCGAAATGCTGTACGCTGCAGTAACCAGGGACCAACCATACCGGGAGCTGTTCGTCTGGGCGGTGTTATTCAGCCGAATGCCTCTGGCTGAGTATTTCTGGAAAGACTGTCCGGATCAGATGGGATCGGCTTTGGTGGCCAGCATGATATTCAAGTCGCTGGCACATGAAGCGAGGTTGGAAGGCAAGCTGCATTTGGCTGACGAACTGGATTCTAATGCCGGGTTAGTTCTCATCAGTGCCGTCTTTTGTGACTTCACGCAAGATTTCATTTCGCAGTTTTTACTCCTCGAGCGCTACGTTCCTAACGTAGCGAAGAGGAGTGTGTGAGAACAATGAGGACCGACGACCGACCGACCGACCTCACATTTTGGAATACTTCGAACGGCCATATCTCGGCAACGGGTCATTCGATCCACTTCATGTTTGGTTCTAGGGTAGGGTTTTCGGGGACGGCGGATCGAATGGCGCTATTTCCGGTTTGCCGCCATCTTGGAAAATTCTAAATGGCCATATCTCTGGCATGAGTTGTCCGATCCACTTTCATGAATTACAGAGCAGCGTCGGAGGAATACAGGAGAAAATGCGCGAGGAGTAATTAGATTGGTCACAATCTAAAATATTTCTTGTGCAGTATTATAAACGTATACGTTTCATTGTTTTCTCTCCACGTGGTGCCTTGCAAATTTTGCGGAATCCCACAACTGCGGTTGTTGTCGTCTTCTGCCGTTCTGTAGTTATCTCGCGCAGCTGTTGATATACTTGTTATAAAACTGTAATGTACACGGTGTGCCAGAAAAAAAGCCGCACAATGCACAAAAGTTCAATGCCCCGTAATTTTACGACCATGAGTCACAGAGTCACGCGGTTTTCACCGAAATGTTCAGGATGTATTTAGTTATACAAGAAACAGCAGTTTGAACAATGCCATTAAATATTCTTTGTTTTGCGCCTGCAAAGTGAACCACTCAAAAACGTCAATACCGACAACAATGCAGTTCGTGAAGGAAATAGTTTGCAACGAGTACAGATCACAGAATTAACAGAAACGATGTTCAATGTGTCTGCCGTGCGAATGAACGACCAACAACAGTCGTTTAGACCACTGGTCAATAACACCGTTGATTAGTTCTTGACTGGTCGTGTCCCAGCAACACTGTTCAGGTCTTGTTTCAGATGGTCGATGTTTTTGAACTTCTGACGATACACCAGCTGATGAAGTGCTCCACGCATTGAATAATCCACGGGACTCAGATCAGATGAGTTAGCCAGTTTTGACGGCTATTTATCGAAGAATATTTTATACAAATTTCACCTTAATTGGTAAACAGTAGTCTCTGGTGAACTTTTTGGTGCAACAATGTCCACCTAAAATTTAATGTACCGCATGTGCATGTATAAAGAGAGGACTATGTATGTCTGTATGTAATAGTGAATTTGAGACGATGGCGTCCGGATTGCTGGGAGAGATGTATGAGACTGACCAAGACAAGTCACACGAGTTGCTGACGCAAGAACTTCAAACCTGGCACAAGACCACTATCTTGGAACTGGCTGACGATGCTGAGCTGATGGACTTCATGAAACACGACTGTTGCCAGACGAAACTGGACGCCATCTGGCACAAAAAACTGTCAACACACACAGCGATGTGGCAGGTGCGAGTGCTGTACTTGACATTTTTCGTTCCAGACATTTCCCTCTCCGACGTTTTCCACTTCCGACATCTTTGTCTGCATCTCCGTTTTATTATCTGTCCCATTGCTATGGCATAGCATGGGACAGGTTATAAAATCACTTGCGTCCTTCTATCTGTCTGTCTGTCTGACTGTGTATCCGCGCTCGTACGGTTGCGGTATTTGTTCGATTTTGATGAAAATTTGCGCAAAAGTTGGGGGCCTGAAACTCGACCGCAGCTTTAACCGTTTTGGAACTATTAGTATTTAAAGCCGACAAATTTTAAGGGGTCACGTCACCCTTGCCACGCCCCCTTTTCGAAGAATTTTTGAGGGTCATACCTGGACTGTCCCTGGAAACGTGCGTGTGGGTCTATCTTCATTCAGATTTTTGCGGTGGGCTCCCATAGACGCACCTTTTGTGCAACAGAGTGCGTATGGGCCGTTTAAGGTCATCAAAGGTCGTTGATGTTGGCACCAATCAAAAGGGCATATGCGACTTCCTATTAGTCATTAATGGTAACTTTGGTCCCATCTTGCACCGTTTCTGAGATACGTCGACTTATTTGCTGAAAATTGTGAATTTTTCCTACCCCACTCTCATTTAACGCCCTCGCTTGGGATGAACCCTTTCGAATTTCCGGATAAACTTTATATTTCGAAAACTAGAGTCCTTGTGAGGATTTCATCGTGAAGATTTCGTGATCCTAGCTTGGGTCGTTTCGACATAGTGCCAGCGTGTATCGAACAGAAGGACGGACAGACGGACGGACGGACAGACAACCCAATCTTAGCTAATAGAGGGCTCTGCATAACAAGCTATGCTGACCCCTGTAAAAACGGTGTGTGACAATGTCAGATACTTGTGTGTCTGGTATGTCCACTGTTCATTCCGTGGCTCATAACAACGGACGATGCAATGGACAAAAACAAAACCAGCGACGACGCTGCAAGAAGCAATGACAACGATACTCCGACGATGAATGTGCGTGTGAAGAACAAGGTGAAGAAGATATATCACTTCTACACGGCACCAATCGTCAAGTTCTACGGCCACTCGGTAGCTACGCTCATTCTCAAGTCCACTTGTCCTCGTGGTATTTGTATTGTTTCGCCGCAAACTGTTTCACTGTTTCACAGCTCCGACCACTTTAGTACTCTGACGTTGTTCGTCTGTAAAGTCGTCTGTCTAGTTGTTCACTGTTGGAGACGCGGTCTAATAGACCCTCACTGTTAGGCCATAGATACCAGGATTCTCCCAGTGCATTTTAGACCACTGCAGCTAATGTCACCCGTCGGCATCAACTTAAACTTTAAACAGCTGACGAATCTCGTGTAGATTGATGTGTACTTTTTGTAGTGCACTCATTATCAAGGCAACTCTGGCATGGTTTTCGTTGTGGTTGTAGGTTTCGTATCTGGTGCTTCTGTGGCTGTACAGCTACTTCATGACGGTTGAACTGAAGCCGGTCTCTCCAACCACTACTGAGATACTCGTCTGGATCTGGGCAGCAACGATGTGGCTCGAAGAACTCCGCCAGGTTAGCATTCAATCATGTTGGTGTATTGTAACAGCAACTTGCATGTGTTCAGATCAACTGTTGGTGTTATGGTCTGACAGTTTCTTTCCTTCAATGTCATTCAGTGGCGATTATCTGAAGAATGAGACTGAACAAATTATCAGAACAGTTACTGTTCATTGTTGTGTCATGCATTGCGATATCGTCAACACATTATCTTCGTGAATCAGGACAGTTTGTCGGTGATAGATTCCTCGTTATGTAGGTTTGTGCACGTTTTCTCTTAGGTGTTTCACCGTAGCTGGAGCCTGGCGTTTGAATGTCTTGTGGTTCGCCGAACCTAAACGCATCATGACATTGTAATGACATGATAGGAAATTTACATGTGACAATATGATACGCTGCACCTAGGGTTACCCAAAAGATTTTTGCTGTTTTAGATGTCTAAGGTTATCATGTCGTCCTTACACGGAGTTTTAAACTGACTAAGTTTTTTTACATTTATCATCCATATAAACGTGCATATTACTCGATTTTCCCGAACTGTGTTTGTCAAAAGTGTCAACATAGCACTGGGACTGGCATTGAGACAAAAAGACTGATTTGTATTGAAATCTTAATCCATTAGGCGCGGTGGAAGAAGTCAGGGGACGCGATTCCCTCTGTAGCTTTATCTGGAAATATCCATTCCATAAATCAACGATCGACATATATTTACATTTCGATGACATTACAGAATCAAGTAATTCATTAATTTTAGGTAATTGTACCAACTTAGGCGATACTAACTTATTTATGCTGCGAACATCGACAACCAATCTCTTGGATCCATCCTTTTGCCTACTAAGAAAATCTGACAGTCTGGGCAGTCTCAATTACTCCAGACCGATACATTTCCGTTTTGTGCTGTGTCAGCATCACCAGGATGCTGACAAAATTCTCGTCTGACCACTTTACGATCAGACTGTAATTTTACTTCCAGTTCATAGTGTGTCTAACGAACGAGCAAAATCATATTTGTAATCATATGCAAGGTTAATTTTAAATTTGTATTTTTTTTCTAAAAAACTTATCCAACTCTTTGCAAGTATTCTCCGGCATCGTATCTAACGATACTCAGTTCACATTATTCTCTTCTCTCAATATACGGCGCACAACTAACCAGCGTATTCATATTCTCAGTGGATGCAATTTTCACATACTTTCGTAAAACCAAAGTCTTTGGATTGTAATTTAAAGCTGTACATACTGTCTTTCCATTTTGACATCTCGATATGGATCGCAGGACTGCAAATAAGCGGAACTGAAAGCTGGGAATAGGTTCTAGCATGAACGTCTTCCGGTTATAATAATGTGGCGAAAATACTGAAATTGTCGCTTCCGAAAAGGCCAGCATGCAAACAGAACACAATGTTGCTGTTTCTGTAATGATTGTAATGAGACTTGTACTAAATCATCAGCTATACTAACCACATTTTCTCTATAATCAATCATAACCTGATTTTGGCTTAAATAGCCTTCCCCTAAAATTAGATCATGTTGTACTGTACCTACAATTTTAGTCGTATGTGGTATACACAGTTCAGAGAAAACATCAGTATATCGGTTTCGCTATTGCTGGCATCACTGTCCCGTTCGTCGAAAATAAAACCAATGGTTTATCTAAGGGTTCAAAAGTTAAAGCTAACTGTTTAGCTATTCGTACACTAATAATTATTGTCGTCACGGAACCCGTATTAATTAAGACTCTAATAATTTTTCTTCCGAGTTTAACAGTGATGTAATTACTATTAAGTATAATTAAGTTTTTTTCACTATTGTCTTGCAATTATCCCTTTGGTCTCCGTAGTCAGCCATAGAAGACCAATACCGTCAATTAAATTACCTTTAGCTTGTCGCCTGCCATCACTCAAGTTACATCATCGAATCACGTCGCAACTACCCAATGGCAGCAGGCCAATAGGCGGGACCAGTGGTTTCACGACAGTCGACTGTCATTTTGTATTGTAGATGTTCGGTGGTGGAGGATTTGAAAGTTACATCAAAGATCTCTGGAACAGATTCGATCAGGCAATGTACATCATATTGCTGGTTGCCATCATACTAAGGTACACGCTGACCAGTGAGAACTTTATGTATGCAAGATACGTCTATGCCATGGACCTTGTCCTGTTCTACCTGAGAGTTCTTCAGTTGTACTTGTACCACAAACGTCTTGGTCCTAAAGTCGTCGTGATTGGGCGTATGGTACGTATGCGGTCTGCAATAAAGTACGGTCTAACTTCGTGCATTCGAGGATGTTGTAATTGCATGTGTGGCGATTCTAAATTACTACGTGGTCGCAGCAGTAGGGCGTTTATCCGCTTTGTACGTATGTAAGTAAGTAAGTATGTGCACTTGTATTATAAGTATGTATGCATGTGCATATGTCAGCATTCTAAAACAAAATCCACTGGGCGTTTCATCACAAAACTTGGCGGGTGGATAGTACATGACGTCCTAAGTCACGTGTTTTATTTGAGGTCATAAGGTCAAATGTCAAGGTCGGCGTGAGCTTGCACTCTTCTAACTGCTAGTCTGGTCCTATTATGTGTAATTGTATTAACATACTATGTAAACAGTGTATAGAGTTTTATTTAAAGTAATCATTTTGCACTTTTAGCATTTTGTAAACATTAATACAGTAATACGACTCAAGATTTAGTTAAATAGAGGGGTAGTAGCTAAAAGCTCCGCGTGTGTTATTATAGCTCTATTATATAGTCATTAATAAAACCACGCATATTATTTACATAAAAACTGCAAGAAATTTATTTAGTGCTGTACAGGCGTTGATATAAAAACAGAATAAGCAAGAACAATGCACTATCTTAGAGATCTATATCTGACATGTTGATGTATAAGCTAACGCATTAGTTCGTGCTTGTGCTTTTCGATTGTGTGTTCCATAGCTGACAGTGTCAATGCTACTGTATGTTGCAGGTGATAGAACTGCTCTATTTCTCTCTACTGTGCATCGTTTTTCTGTTCGCGTACGGCGTTACGGCGCAGGCTCTGCTCTATCCTCGCTCTGACGACGACTGGTGGGATATTCTATACAGCATCTTCTATCATCCGTACCTCAGTATGTTTCAAGACTTCGAGTCTCACCTGGACGAGCTGCAAGGTAAGCAACTGTACACAGTTTGATGCTTCTTTGTTTTCTCGGCAGGAAGATAAGGGAAAGGAAGAAGGGGAGGGGAAGTCAAGGAATGAAACTTGCTTCTAGTCCACACACCTAAAAGCGAAATTCTGTATAAATTCATAGCATAATGTAGTTATAATAAAAAAAGAAATTGGGCTAGTGGATGTCAATGGTTGCAAGATACAGAAAACAGGAATAAGTAAATGACAGGGAACTGTAGATATTGTAGTTATGTCCGTATATTCCCACCAGAGGTCTACGCTCTTCCTCATCAAAACTTCTCCAAGTCCCTCGTACTAACCTCCGGTTTGGTTCGCGCTCTTTTCGTGTGTCTGCATCCACCATATGGAACTCCATTCCCCTCAGCGTTCGTTCCTGCGAATCTCTAACAACGTTTCGGAAACATCTCAAACACTTTATTTTCAATCTGCATTTTCTGCCGCCCCGTGGCGCCTCAGATTCAACTTCTTGATTTTGGCGCTTTATATGTAAGTAAGTAAGTAAGTTTGTTATTTCAATAGCAGCAATAGCACCACTAGATTACACAGTCTACTTACTTACTTACTTACTTGTGGTCTGCCATTGGCACGAACAGGGGAACTGAAGTCAAGAAGTCACACTGCTATAGTTGGAACCGCGAAGCACTTCAAGATAAACGACGATGCTTACAAAACTAGACCTAGCGAAAGCACCGTATGATGTGTATTTACGGGCAACAGCATATATGCTATAGCGCGTCTTTGCGACAGCGACGTGTCTGTCCTTTCGTCCGTCCGTCCGTCTGTCTGTCACACGCCGGTATTGTGCCTAGCAAAGCGAAAGCAGGATCGTGAAATGTAACCTTCTGATAGCCCCATGATTCTGGTTTCTGGCAAGGTATGAGT
>Ga0209679_1000989_pt1 | contig 11401 bp, 16 predicted proteins | sample WorMetHEROISLAND_4_FD_187408 | JGI IMG/M metagenome (GOLD analysis project Ga0209679, IMG submission 187408) | Marine gutless worms symbiont microbial communities from Max Planck institute for Marine Microbiology, Germany - Olavius sp. 2 HERON... ...
CTTCCAGTAAGCGAGCTGAAAACTGTTCCATAAATCCGGCCAACTCCGCTTCTACTGCTTGCTGAATCAGCTGAACTGCCCCTGTTCTCAGTAATTCAGTCAGGCCATCAGTGAGTTCCTGTCGACCTGAAAACGCAACAACGTTATTCTCTTTCTCCATAGCGGTGTATCCCTGTTGGTTGAGTGATTGGTTTGGCGACTACCCATCAACCAGATACACCGCTATTTTTCACATTCTTTAAACACCAGATTCAATTATAGCTCCACCCGGTACTCTCCCTGGATGAGTCCGAGGTGCTGGGAGCAGTGGACGAGCTCAGGAGAAAGCACCTGGTTCTGGAGAAATCAGGCTTCGGGAGTCGCGTTGCCAAGTACCAGCACCGATTTTGCAACACCGAGTTCAGTGACCTGAAGCTATCGGAGCAACAAAAGGCCATTGTTTGTGAACTGATCTTGCGCGGACCACAAACTCCCGGTGAATTGCGGGCGCGGGCCAGTAGAATGGCCGAATTTGCCAACGTATCCGATGTAGAGTCCGATCTGGACTGGATGATGAGCCGGGAAGAGGCGCCCTTAGTAAACAGGCTGGCACGCGAACCGAGTAAACGGGAGTCGCGATATGTGCATCTTTTCGGTGACGTAGCGGAAGTCCCCGGGGAGTTGGCGGCAACCGGACCGGATGCCCTCTCACACGCCTCTTCAGATGAAGAGAGCGTTGCGCAGTTGGAGACGAAGGTACCCGCCCTCGGAGAGGCGCTGTACGATCTGCGCGCGCGTGTGGAACAACTCGAAAACGAACGTCACTAGAAAAGCAAACCAAGAGGTGATCATGACTCTATGCACTCCCGATCTATGCGATGAATACCCCGAACAGGTTCGGGTAATGGAACCTCTGTTTCGCACTTACGGAAGGAAACGGCAGTTCTACGGCCAAGTGGTGACCGTGAAGTGTTTTGAGGACAACTCCCTGGTCAAGGAATTCTCGGCACAACCCGGCGAGGGAAGAGTCTTGGTGGTTGATGGCGGTGGCTCGCTGCGACGTGCACTGCTGGGTGATTTGATTGCCGAAGCGATGGTCAATAACGGTTGGTCGGGTATCGTCATCAATGGGTGTGTTCGCGATGTCGAGGCGCTGAACGAATTGGCGTTGGGCATTCGCGCGCTCAACAGTATCCCGGTAAAGACAGAGAAGCGGGGTTTGGGCGACGCGGATATCGCGGTGCGCTTTGCCGGCGTCGATATCGAGCCCGGCCAATGGCTCTACGCCGACGAGACAGGAATCATCGTAAGTGATACGAAGCTAGTCGAAGACTAGCGTGGTCAGGAGCTAGCGATTAGCTAGCGCACCGCCAGTTTTGGGTAACCGCGGTGCGATGCTGTTGGCGTAGTAGGCGAGTATGGCCTGCGAGGTTTCCGGTACGTAGCAACTGTTATCGTTCTCCTGAACGACGATATGCCGCAGTACCAGCATATTCAGCGTAAGCCCCAGAGTATGCGCGCGGGTCTGTTTGGGAAGGGTGACAAGCTCTCCCTGCCTTTTCAGTGTATCGATCCTCTGGAGTGCGCGGTCCACTATCTCCTTGGCGGGGAGACGGTTACCCGACTCTTCGAGTAACACGGAACAAATAACCGCCGTGGGCAAAATGGGAATGACGGTGTCTATATTCGCCAGCAATCGAGTCGCCAGCTCGTGTACCTGGTTGAATCGTTCCTCCGTATCCAGTTGATCGAATCGAATACCTCGCTCTTCGCAGAAGCTGCGCGCGGAGACGGGATGGCCGAAATTGACTTGAGCAAAGCCCAATCGATACCAGCGACTCCTCAACATCAAAAAGAGATTGTGGCTAATAAACTTTGTGGTCGTGCGCAGCACGAAACTTTTGCTGCGCCGTTTTGCGTTCTCGTCCAGGCTCCGCAACAGCGTACGGTCTTCCAACGTCCGATCGTAATTGAGTCCGACCGGGACAAAAACGATTTCCCGATCCTGCGTGTGATCGTAATTGCGTAGCATGTAATCGAGAATACCCAGTTTCGGATCGCGCAATGCGCCGTCCCGGCTCAATCCACCTTCCGACACCGCCTGGCAGACACCCTCTTGCGTGGCCATGGCGATGTATCGCTCGAGAACCCGTCGATAGAGAGGGTCGCCGGAATTGCGCCGGACGAAAAAGGCCCCCATCGAGCGAACCAGCGACTGTGGGGGCCAGATGCGGGCCCACTCGCCCACTGCGTAGGAGAGGGCGGTCTTCTCGGCGATCAAAAATGAGACCAGCACGTAGTCCATGTTGCTGCGATGGCTCATGACGAAGACGACGGTCGCTTCCGTATCGATCTCATCCAGACAGTCCGGGGTTACGAAACCGACGCGAATGCGATAGAGCAGCCGGGCGATGCGCTTGGCAAACCAGTATCCGATACGAAAGTAAAGGTAGGCGTTGAAGGCGGGCACAATCTCGCGCGCATATTCGAACACTCGACTCTGTACCACCTCGCGTGACATCTACTTGTCCTGGGCGTATTGATTGACGGCTTCGACCACCTGGCTGTCGTAGACCAGTCGATCGATCAGCACTTGCCGTTTGGTGAGCTGAAAGGGCCGGATTCCTATATCGAGCACCTTGCTGATCTCGTCGAGCACCCGATTGACCCGACGCCGCAACAACCAGCGTGCACTGGGAAGCAGAAAGCGCGTCAGTAGCGCCCAGAGAGTCGCCGCCACCATCAGCAGTAGCAGCCAGAGAGGAATCGCGTAGGTTTGGGTTAGATCCATATTCTTGTTGGTATCTGCTCCCTTAAGACCACTTTAGGGAAGGCTGCATCGCTGCGCAATCGATCACCTTAGAATTCAAATGATAGAACAATCCTCAAGGGAGAGCGCGGTTTAACCCATGCGGGCTATTCAGAGCCTGCGTGAATAGGTGATTTGCTGCCGCTTCGTCGTGGTTTGCCTCTGGAGCGGTTCAAGCACCGAGGCGGGGGAGCTCTAGAAGCGTCGTTACTCGAAAATCCGCGCTGGGATGAGCTTCGTCGCTGTTGGTGATCCAGACCGTTGCCAATCCCACGCCACTCGCGCCTTCGATATCGCAGCGTAAACTGTCGCCGATGAACAACGCCTCCTCCTTGTTGACACTCAGATGATTCAGCGCTTCGTCGAACAGCTTAGGAGAGGGTTTCATGCTGCGTGAATCGGAAGAGAAGACCAGCGTTCGGAAACAGTCCGAAATCCCGGCGCGCTCCAACTCCTTCAGCCAACATGGCTTAGGCGCCCAGATGTTCGCCACCAAACCCAAACGATGGGTTTGTGCCAGTTCGTGGATACACTTCGCGTACTCTTCCGGAACGACGCCGCACTCGTGATGGGCAAACACCGCTTCCAACAACGAGAGTTCGGCAGGAGGAGTATTGGAAAACCGTTGGAGTCCTTCCCGCAGGCCGGGGAAATCATCGTAGCGCGCAGGTTCTTCGTAGAGTTCACACAAACCGTCGTAACAACGGCGAATCGCCTGTTCGACTTCTCGAGGCGACAGGGTGTTACCTCCCAGCGAGCGATAGGTCGCGTAAAAATCGGCGTCCGTACCAAATCGATCCTGTCGAAACATAAACGTTCCGTTCATGTCGAGGAGCAGGCAGGAGTAACGGTCTACGATACGCACGGCGCGCCTTTGATCGCGAGGGGTTATCGCGAATAGTAGACCGAGTCGAACAACCGTTGGGTGAAACCATCCAGCTTCCTGGTTCCGCCCGGAGTACCGATGAGCATTAGCGGGGCACCCAGGCCGCCATACGCCACGAACTCCCTTTCCGCCGATTTCGACGCGATTATATCCTTCTCTCGATAGGGAATCCCTTTGCTTTCCATATACTCCTTGGCGATACCGCAAAAGGTACAGGTCGGGGTGGAATACATTACGACATGACCCTTCCGTACGCGTGGGAGTGTAGTGCCAGCCGCGGGGCCTGTTGGTGGATCCTTGAACAGATCCGGCGGAACAGCCACCGGGGTCATGGTATTCAACGAACCCAGCTCAACCTGCTCTACCTCGGTGTGGGGCGCGGGTTGGTCGCTAAAGTGTATTCGTCCCTGAGCGTCGCGCCACTGGTAGATCTCCGCCGAAGCGGTGTGGGTGACGAACACGGCGAGTACCAGGGTGAGTACCGGGTGGTGCATAGTGACTGTACATTGGCCATTCCCACGCGTATCTAAACATTTACGGTTGTTGTTGGGAACCTTTCCTCCCCTTACCGCATCTCTCCCAGTATGAGCGAGAATACCAACCGCGAGGAACTAGCTAACGAGCGTCTCTCCGAGCGCGATGCGAGCAGCGCTTACATCGACGATGCCCCCGATCAGGAGCTGGTGCACCGTGTTCTCACGGGCGAGCTGAAATGCTTCGAAGCCCTCATGCGGCGCTATAACCGGCGTCTGTTCAGAATCGCACGCTCGATTCTCCGGTCCGAGATTGAAGCAGAGGATGTGGTGCAGGAGTCTTATGTACGCGCCTATCTGAAACTGAGCGAATTTCGCGGTCCGCGGGGGTTCGCCTCCTGGTTGACGCGGATTGCCGTCAACGAAGCCTTGGGTCGGCGGAGGCGTGCGGATTTCGTCACCGAGGCCATGGCAGAAGACGACCTGGAGCATCTCTCGATGGAGGAGTCAGGTATGCCCCATCTCACATCGGCGGTCGGGCAACCGGATGAGATAGCAAGCAATGACGAACTCCGGCGACTGCTCCAACGCGAAATAGACGCCTTGCCCGCTCCTTACCGGGTAGCGTTCATGCTGCGTGAAGTGGAGCAGCTCACCGTCAAGGAGACGGCGGAATGCCTGGGGATCCAATCCACTACCGTCAAAACGCGCGTACATCGTGCTAAAAAGCGACTGCAGCGCGCGTTACGCGAAGAGATAGAGAGCGCCACTCGCGACACTTACCCTTTTGCCGGTCAACGTTGCGACCGTATCGTCGACCAGGTTTACCAGAGAATAGCCTCCCTGACCGGACAGCAGAGAGGTTGCGGTGATCACCACTGAGCAGACGTGCTCGCAGTCCGATCCCATCATCCAACCACGGTAGGAAAAACCGATGAAGATGAAAACATTGGGGATAGGCGCTGTGCTCACCACACTGGTGGCGTGTGCCAATGCCGGGGGTTACGACTCATCCCCGACGATGTCGAAATCCCGACCGGGCGGTGATTATCAAAAGGTAAGCGATCTTGTTCCCTTGCCTTCGTTCATTCCCGGAATGGGCGAACTGTTCGTGCAACCCAAAACGCTTCCTGCAGGCCCGTTCCTCGCTTACGACCGTAAGGGCCAGTTGGTGTCCACCATCTATATGGTGCCGCTCAGTCAGATGGAGCGACAAACGCCGTTTTCCGATCTGGCGGTGGGAGACCCGCGCACTCTCAAGGTGGATATGATGTACAACGCGGGTCACCCGGGTGTGGCCGAGCCTCACTATCACGTGGTGTTGTGGCATGTCTCGCCAGAACGGGCCGAACTGAAGTAGCCGTGCCCTTTACTCGACGACAATGGCTACAGACCGGCGGGCTTGCGCTCACCGGTCTGATCTTCCCCGGTATCGCGGCGCACGGGCGCGAAGAGCCGGTTATTCAGATACGAAGCGATCCCCACGGTGCCCACGTGACCTTCGATCCCATCGGACTTTATGTCGAGTTGGGGCAAACCGTGTGTTGGATTAATCGGGAAAACGTTCACACCGTCACCGCTTACCATCCGGTGAACGACAACCACTCGCTTCGAATACCGGAGACGGCCGAACCCTGGGATTCGGGTTACCTGGTCAATCCCGGTGACCGATTCGAGCATCGATTCATCGCACCTGGTGTCTACGACTATTTCTGTGCACCCCACGAGGCCGCCGGGATGGTGGGTCGCATCGTCGTGGGTGAGGTGGCGGGCCCGGGAGCGCTCCCCTACAACTACTTTTCATCCCACCCTCAAAAACAGCACTGGCGAACGGTGCCCTTGGCCGCCCAGCGTCGATTTCCAAGCGCCGAGGCGGTCGTGCGCTTGCGTCGCATCGCGGCCTGCGTCTCTCTTCCCCGGTACGCCATCGATAGGTTTACTCACTCTCCGCAAGGGAGGCGAAACGAGTGGAGCCTTTTAAAACACCGATCAATCGCACGAAAATCATAAAGTGGGTGACGAGGAGAACGGGTACTATCATCGTTGGGATGTACCAGGTTGCCCCTAACAGCGGCGCTACCTCGAGCTGGCGCAACGCATTCAGCAAATCGAGCGTCCCGAGTACGTTGAACAGCCACACCGCTCCCAAGGCGTATGCCCAACCCTTACGCAACGCGAACAGGGCGATGAGTGCCACCACGCCGGTCAATAGATCTCCATAAGCCGCAGCCAGAGCAAAGTCCGCGGGTAGTGGCTGTGCCGTCACGGAGGGAACCAGAAACACCAGACCCAGGTAGCGGAAGGCGTGCGGTAGGGTCAGCCAAAACAGCGCTTCTCGGTTCGAGAGTTTTGCCAGCGCGGGAGCCAACAACCACCGTGCCAGCAGTCCCACCATAATCAGACTGGCAACGAACTGAATAAGAAAGATCGTTTGGGTGCTCATCATGTTGTCCTCCTAAACGGCATTACGTAGAGATCCGGTACTCATCGCATCCCCGGCTAGGGGCAACAGATGTAGTTGTTGTCGTTGCGCACTGGCCAACCACTCCCGGTTAGCCGATGCCAACAGGGGTTTGTTCAACAGCGGGTGATCCCTATCGTTCTCCCAGCGCTCCAGATCGGGAGCGGGGGTGAGCATCATCTTCGCCAGGAAAGCGAACGCGGCCTGCCTGCCTTCGTCGGACAGTCCGTGATGAATCAGCTCCGGGTTGGCGAAGTAACGTTTCGCGGTGTTTTCGAATGTCTCGGGTGGGTGTCCCGTAACCTCTTCCACATGGCTGGTCGGTGCTCCGACCTCGAAAACACCGTTGCGCAGTGCGTCGGCATAGTGGCGCAACTGGGCAATTTCGAAGAGCGGGAAACCCAGCGCTTTAGCGGCCTTGGAAAATGATTTGAAAGGTACGTCGCGATAGCTCACTTTACGCCCCAGAACGGACGAATAGATCGCAGCGATTTCCGTGGGATTGAGAAGTTCCGGTCCGGTGGGGCGATAGCATTTCCCAATGTGCGGCGCTGGGTTCACCAAGACATTGGTGGCCACCCGGGCGATGTCCTCGTTGGCGGGTGGCGCGTTTCTGCCCTCCCCAAAGGGTGCCATCAGAACCCCCAGGTGCAGGATGGCAGGCAGGCCCAGCATATAGACGAACGCAAACAGACCTGGATTGATGTGGATAACGTCCACCGACGGCATCCAACGATACAGCTGGTTGGCGATCCAGTGCTCGCGCGTAACGAATGAGGGATCCGCCGGGTGGGGGTGCCATTGACTCATAAGCGCCACCACCTCCAGTTTCGCTTCTACCGCCGCCGAGGCGAACAACATGGCTCCGTGCAGCAGGTTAGGGGTGAACGGCGGGCAGTGGTAAGCACGCTGTATGCCGGAAAGGGCCTTGCGCAGATCGCGGAAGTCTAAAAGATTGCCCACCACGATTTCGGCTCCTGCCGACTCTAGCGCTTTAGCGCGGGCATCGGATTGTCGGACGAAGGCGCGTACCGGAAAACCTTGCTGTAACAGCTGCTGAACGACGGCGGAGCCGGTATGTCCGGTTGCCGCGGTGACAAGTATCTTGGGTTTGTACATAACGATCGCTCCTGGCGGTTGTTTATCAGACTAAATAGTCTGTAATAGGCAAAAAATTAGTGAAGTATCTGTAGGGCCGTCTCGAAGTGTCGCTCGATTTCGCGTCGCGGCACACCGCTTGCCGCAAGCATCAGGCCGGCGCGAAACTCCGTCGCTAAAAAGCTCGCCAAGGCGCGAAGATCGTCGGGCGCTTGCATCTGCTTTCTCGCTATCGCTCGCTCCAGGCAAGCCTCCAGTACACGGGTGAGATCGAGAAAGAATTCCCGAACAAAATCCCTGATTTCCTTATCGCGCGCACCCATCTCGATGCCGGTATTGCAGATCAGACAGCCCGGGCGCTCTCGCTTTTTGGTGACCAGCTTGGGGGTTTTACGAAAAAAGGTAGTGACTTCAGGTAGCGCGGCATCGGGCTTGCGAATGGGTTGTTGGCTATCTCCGTGGCGGTCGAGGGCGTATTGGCGCAACGCCTTGAGAAAGATCTCACGCTTAGTACCGAGCACCCCATAGATACCGTACTTTGCCACCCCCGAGCGGCGGACGAGCTCATCGACCGCGCTGTCGTAATAACCCTTCTCCCAGAACAGCTCGATCGCGGTCTGTAGGGTTTGGTGGGGGTCGAACTCTCGCTGCCTGGGCATAATTTCGAACCGAGTGGTCTGGAATAATATTCAGACTAGACAGTCTGCTATCGGAAATCAAGAGCCATTTCGCGCCCTGAGTCAGCCAGGGGCGAGAGAGTATGGTGGCTTCTTGGTTACACTGCCCAGCGGACATGATGCGCTTGCTCACTGTGAAAGGATCACAAAGTTGGCTACCCTCAGATCTGACAAAATCGAAAAGAGAGCCCGTCGTGTTGTTTGAACCAGCAAAGAACCTCGTACTGATCGGTGGTCGCGGCTGCGGTAAAAGCTCGGTCGCACGGCGAATCAAGAGGCTCAATAAGCAGTTCATACTGTTCGAATTGGATGCGCTAATCCGCTACGAGGCTGGCGGTCTTACCATACCCAGGATCGTGGAACGGCACGGTTGGAGCTATTTTCGCGATTTGGAGTATGAGGTCGTGCGCAAAATTGCCGCCTTTCCCAGCGGCCTGCTAGTGGATGCCGGAGGGGGTGTAGTGGTGGATCTCGATGAACACGGCAATGAGGTGTATAGCGAGCGTAAAGTGGATGCATTGCGCGAGCATGGCTTGATTGTCTATCTGCAACGGGATACGGAGTACCTGTTGCAGCGTATTGCCGGTGACAGCAACCGGCCTTCGCTATCCGATACCACCTCGTTTACCGAGATTATGGAGCGACGCGACCCCTGGTACCGGCAAGCCGCCGACCATGTATTCGAGTGCCAGGAGCTCTCTAAAAAGCAGATCGCCTACACAGTCTTGGAGTGGTTCGACACCAATACCGATATCGACTAACCCCTCTGCTGCGGGGATTCAAACGGCTCCTGCTTACGCAGGTGGGATAATCGCCGATTCGTCACTGTTTCAACAGCTCGTATACAAGGTGAAGTGAATTGAAACATCTCTTTGTCCTTTTTATGGCATTGATGGCTTTTTCTGTTTCCGTGCTCGCTGGTGGCGAAGTGCAACCAGGTCAATCCTATACGTTCCAAACGGTTCTCCAAGAGCCCGACTACCTATGCCTGGACAGTCAGAGCGATCGGGTGGGACCGGGAAGCGGTGTACGACTCTACGATTGTGACGAAGATACCCAAACCAACTTCAGTCAACGCTGGGCGTTTACCACGCTCGGGGAGTTGATCGGAAGCGGGGCGACATGTCTCGATGCGTATCACAAACGAGGTGTGTCGGGTGCTCGAGTAAGAATGCGGCCGTGTAACGGTTCGAACTTTCAGAAGTGGACGTTTCATTACCCGATAGGTGAACTTTCCCGAAACATGCCAAACGTGGTGCTAAAAAGCGCAACGGGACACTGCATTGGCGTCGCTGGAGGAAAGACAAGAAAAGCAGCAGCGTTGGTGTTATTGGAGTGTGAGCGCGAGAGCATTGTCATTTGGCAACAGCGTCCGAGCACGCCCACTCTCGAAGTGATCTGTGCGAACAAAGTGCGTGCGTTGAACGCCGAATATCTTACTCGGCTGGGGGGCGTAAATGACGGCAGTGTTGTAAGGGTTTGTCGTGAAAAGAACAATGACGTGCTCGACGTTTTCAAGGTGTACTTGAAGCGGTCCGTTGATCGGTTCGAGCGAATTGTCATCAACAAAGCGCGTAAGTTCTTGAACTAGGTTCGAGTCTGAGTATGAGACATGTTGTTTGAAAACAAGAACTATTCTTAGTAGGGAACTTCGATCGTGGCCCGACTCGGCATCGGTTCCACGATCAATGGGCATCGGGTTTGAACTAAGCGGGCGCTGAACAGTCCATAGCTCTACAACACCCCCGGACCCGAGAAGGCGATGGCTAAGTACCTCCCTCAAACAGTGGTGCGTATTCTCGTTCTCATAGTCCTGGCGGCGGGAAGCGTCGGGTGTGGAGATACGTGGACACTGCTCAATTACGAAGTAGTGCGTGTATTCCCTGCGCTGACGTTCAATCAGCCCCTTCTGATGCTTCAGGCTCCAGGGCGTACCGATCGCTGGTATGTGGTGGAAAGGGCGGGTCGCGTACTCCATTTTCAGAATACGCCCTCGGTGACGACCACCAGCGTATTCATCGACATCGGAGCCGGCGTCGATACCAGCGGCGAAGGCGGGTTATTGGGGATGGCGTTCCATCCCAACTTCGCCGGCAATGGCTACGTCTACTTGTTTTACACAGCCCCTTCCGGGTCGGCGGCCCTGGAGAGCCGGGTCTCTCGCTTTACCAGCAGTGATGGTGGTTTGACCCTCAACCCGGCCTCTGAGTCGATAATCCTGAGCGTCGATCAACCGTTCACTAACCACAACGGCGGTCACATTGCGTTTGGTTCCGATGGAATGCTCTACATTAGCTTGGGGGATGGAGGTTCGGTAGGCGATCCCCTCGGACACGCCCAGAACGTCAACACGTTGTTGGGCGCGATGCTGCGAATCGATGTCGATAGCGGTACCCCTTATGCCATCCCACCTGGAAATCCGTTCGCTTTTGGTGGCGGTCAAGGGGAGATTTACGCCTGGGGTCTGCGCAATCCCTTGGCGTTGGAGTTTCGATCGCGCCAATGGTTCTCTGTGGCTGGGGGATGTGGGGCAGGAGGACTACGAAGAAGTCAATCGTATCTTTAACGGCCGTAACTACGGGTGGAATATCGGGGAGGGGGCGCACTGCTATAACGCCGCATCCTGCTCGACTGCTGGTTTGACCGACCCGCTGGTGGAGTGCTCGCACGTGGTGGGTTGTTCGATCACCGGTGGTTATGTCTATCGTGGCAACGCCATCCCCGAACTGGACTGGGTCTATCTATTCGGGGACTATTGCAGTGGTCGAGTTTGGGGCTACGACACCTGGGGAGCGGGTACCATCGATCAACTGCTCGACACCCATCTCTCTATCGTGAGCTTCGCCGAGACTGCAAGGAGTTCTCGTCAAATCTGGTGTTTGGATATTGATTCAGCTGCTACCTGATTGCCCGTCGTCACCTCGATTCCATCTTTAAACTTCACTCCCGTTATCACCTTGGCCAGGTAGTTAAATCCCCTCTGCTTGCGCCAGGTTTTCTCTGCACATGCTGATAATT
>Ga0209679_1000990_pt1 | contig 11395 bp, 8 predicted proteins | sample WorMetHEROISLAND_4_FD_187408 | JGI IMG/M metagenome (GOLD analysis project Ga0209679, IMG submission 187408) | Marine gutless worms symbiont microbial communities from Max Planck institute for Marine Microbiology, Germany - Olavius sp. 2 HERON... ...
GTCGCGCTTAATATGGCATAACTTCGTCAAAGTTGCAGTTAATTGAATAAAAATTTGTAGTCTAACGTAGATAGGAACGGATAATAGGCATGTAAAATTTGGACCAAAAATTCCCAACCGTTTGGGGAAAATGTCAGAAAATCTCAGGGGGGGATTTTTTTTGTCTCACACTGTAGTGTAGGTGTGTGGTGCAAGTCGTCACATATACCACGTCGACTGGGTAACTCGGGTTACGTCTGTGACACACAGCAGTTATCCATGTGTGATTTTAGTATATCTTATGTTGAACGTTTGAAACGGCTCAGTAAATCAGTAAATCCGGCAATATTCACTGCAGTTCTGTGCATTTGGTATACAAGGTGCTGGGGCTGCTAGGAATGCTGCAGAGTGAATGTATGTTTTTTGTGTCGCTTGCTGGATGTTAATGCTGGGGCTGCTAGCAATGCTGCAGAGTGAATGAATGTCTGTGATGCTGACGTCATGGCTTTGTGTGCTGAAGAACTGATGACGTAGAACAAACATTGAACTGCTGTGAAGTTGCTGAGCTGACGTTGTACAGTTGGAGTTTTAGTACATTAAATGAAATAAAAGCCAGTGTGTCTGTCTGTGTGTCTGTGTATATCTCTGTCTGTCTGTCTGTCTGTGTGTGTGTAGAGATGTCCAGTAACTTGTCGGCTACTGAGCTTCTTGTCCAGCGACTTCAGCAAGAAAATAAACGTACGTACGTCTTACTTACTTACTTTACTAGCAGGTGCCCGTGTGCAGTGCTGTTGCGGTCAACATGTATGAAGCAGACAGACTGGTGCAAGCACGTGCGCCATCCACTCCATTGACTTGTTGGTCCAGCACAGCCTGAGCCCGTTTAATAACGTGATCTCTAGGCACAGCCCGGCCCGTCACAGCCCGGCCCGGCCCGTCACGGCCCGGCCCGTCACGGCACGTTTCACTGTCTAAGACCCAACTTAAGACTGAACTTAACTATTCTTAGACCGAATTTTGGTCTTAAGACTTTTGTCTTAGTCGTGACTTAAGTCAAGAAAACTGCTGAGACCAAAGTTAAGCTGAACTCGGCAGCAATTGGCTGGGAATTCCCAATGATAAAGTAATGCATTTTGGTCTTAAGTCTTAGTGCTTAACTTCGGTCTAAGACCAAACAAAGGAAAAGTTAGGTCTTAAAACAAAATACATCTGCGGTTGAAGTTCACGGCATGTAAAATAAGAAATACTGAATGAAAAATTTAAAAAACAGATTTACGGTATTTTGTAAATTTCTTTCTCAGTTTAAATTAATACTACTGCTAAGACTAAAGTCTAATCTGAGCTCTGACTTAAGTCGGAACTTTAGAGTTCAGCTAAGACTTTTGTGTAAGCATTTAGTCTAAGACGTTTTGCTTAGTGGAACATGACTTCAGCCACTGACTTTACACTAACTGAATTACCGTTAGCGTTGTTCAGAATGAAGAGTTGTAGACCTGACTGTTGGCTTACAGAACTCTGCGTGCAGCATGGGATCAGTTGCTCCAGTCTCAAAGTTGTTGTTTCTAGGCGCAGTGCGTGTGTGTCGGTCGGTCCGTGCACCTGTCTGATGTGAACTGGTGTGTCTGTGTGTGTGTCTGCAGTACTGAGAGATGAGAATGAGAGAATGCGTCAGTACATGGAGTGTCTCGTCTCAAAGGCAATTGCAACTTGTCCTCAGATACTCTGCGTTGACACCAGCAAGATCTTCTAACACCAGCAGCAGCAGCATCATTGCCGTTGGCGTCTGCAGCAGCAGCAGAAAGTCATGTATTGATGTCACTGGTTGTTTGACTTGACTACATCATCGTTCGTCGTCGTCGTCCTCGTATCATTATCCATTATCCTCATTGCAGTGATTGATGCTAAACTGATGATGATGTCACTGGGTGAGCTCAAGTTCCGCTAAGCGAAAAGTCTAAGACAAAAGTCTAAGACCCAACTTAAGACTGAACTTGACCTCGTGACAAAGAATATTCTTAGACCGAATTTTGGTCTTAGACTTTTGTCTTAGTCATGACTTAAGTCAAGAAAACTGCTAAGACCAAAGTTAAGCTGAACTCGGCAGCAATTTGCTGGGAATTCCTAATGATAAAGTAATGCATTTTGGTCTTAAGTCTTAGTGCTTAACTTCAGTCTAAGACCAAACAGAGGTCGAGTTAGGTAAGTAAGTAAGTAAGTAAGTAAATGAATATTTAGAGTGCGCAATGTGAGCCAGTGGCCGAATCTGAGGCACTTGGGTGAGCCGCTGGGGGAGCCGAAGGCCTGCTGGAAGCAGTGAGTTTTAAGAAGGCGACGGAAAGTATGGTAGAGGAAGAGTCGCAAATGTCAGATGGGAGTGAGTTAGGGAGTTAGGTCTTAAAACAAAGTACGTCTGCGGGCAAAGTTCACGGTATGTAAAAAAGTAAGTACTGAATGAGAAATAAAAAAGAAACAGATTTACCTGTATTTTGTTAATTTCTTTCTCAGTTTAAATTAATACTATCTACAATAGCAATACAGTTTACTGCTAAGACTAAAGTCTAAGACTAAAGTCTAATCTGAGCTGCGACTTAAGTTGGAACTTTAGAGTTCAGCTAAGACTTCTGTCTAAGCATTTAGTCTAAGACTTTTCACTTAGCGGAACTTGAATTCACCCAGTGAGGATGATGCTGCTGCTGCTGGTGCTGTTGGTGCTGCTGCTGCTGATGCTGGTGATGGTGGTTAATACGGTAAATAATGTTGAACAATTATCCGTTGAATTGATGTATTTATTTGATGAAATCTCTGATCAGTTTGTCATATTCCACGTACGCTCTTCTCTGTTATGTATTAGGCTGATGAATATGTATATATGTTAATATCTAATGAATATGTATGATGTGTATATGTTATTGTGAATATGCTGAGTGCCTATTAACTGTGCCTTCATTATCTCTACTAGATGTCTGTTTGAGAGTGGCTGGGAAATCCCATGGGAATGGGAATCCCATGTAGACCGCCAGCCGTCGGACGGAATGTAAACAGTAAAAGTGATTCTAATATCTGCTTTGCTCTAAGTCTACGCCGCTGTGCACTCGGACTGTTTTAACCGCCATTATCCAGCTAAACCTGAGTTAGCCGGTTAACCCCTTCATGCTCAGTCTCCTTTGTTGCCATTTAACCCCTGATCCTCGGCCTCCAGGCTTTGTTTCTTTGCCTGAGCTTCTCAGCACACGCCAGAACTTCATATACACCTTGACACAATGCCACCCAGGCACCCACCAAGTGTTTTTGGTCGGTGGTTACACTTGGTGGGTGTTCCAGTCTCAATAATTCTCCAGTTTTTCTTTTTGTCTTTCAACTCCAAACTACACAATCACATGCGTCTGAGCAACTCGGTCGGTTCATTTCTGTCTTCAAGCTCCAGCTTCATCGGCCAGGTCTCGCTCAAGTTCCAGCTTCATCGGCCAGGTCTCATTCAAGTTCCAGCTTCATCGGGCAGGTCTCGCTGCTGCCGTAGATCAAACGATTTCTTGTACATACTTTACCTTGCGGTTTGAACGTGCTAAGTAAGTAAATACTCGTGAAACTTTCTCCACAGACATCTAGGTGTTGCTGTTACTGTTGAATGAGTGGAATGACATCCTCCCTCTGTTGTTAACACATCTCCTAAGTAGCAGTTTGTCGACTATCAGTACTCCACTGCTGAAATGTCATTATGTCAATGTTCATGTTCGTCATCCATAGCTAAAGCCAGCCTTCCTACTGTACAACTGTTTCATACAACGGATGTTCTAACCCTACACAAACTTTCCTCAACTCATCTGCGTCATTTACACACGCATTTCTGACAACACGTGCACAAGTTGCCGACTACTTTCTTACAAACATGACACGACCTTGCAGTGAGCTTGCTCGTCTAGTCTGTCTGTTGTAGAACAGCTAAGCATCACTTTTGTTTTCCCGCTATTCATCTTCAAGCCTTTCACTTCAGTCCAGCTTTCCATCACTGTGTCAGCCAGCAACATCAGATCATCTGCGTGTGTGCATCGCACGACATTCCTAGCTGTAACTCGTCGCTGGTAACTTATTAGTCACAAACAGCAATGGACTGCGTCTGCATGCGTGACAGCCAACTGTCCACGCACATGTTACCGTAAAACATATTTTTCACGTGCATCAAATTTTCGCGAATTTCGCGAGTAGGATAAAATCGCGAAATTAAATATCCGCGAAAATTCAGTTTGCCCATCAAAGGCTTGGTAAATACTAGTAGAACACTGGGAAAACGCCAAATTAAAATGCAGCGAAATTTGTACATTCCAAAATCGCGAAATTAAGATGCAGCGAAAATATAATGTTTTACAGGTATTGGCCATACTGCTGTTGGACGTGATTTTGTATCATACTGCGTCGTTTCTAAGAAGTTTTAGAGATGTTAGTTTGTAGTGTTGGTGTTTGTTACAGTGTAAGTAAGTAACTGACTGACTGTCAGTGATAACTATTATACTTGTTACATTGTATCATTTCAAACATTCATGGTTGCGTCAATAAATATATCTCGTCTTATCTTATCTCAGTGTGCAGTGCAATACATAGCATGAAAATTTTTAAATATTTCAAGACCCCTTCTTTGAAATATTTCATGAAGTTTTTAATTTTCATTATAAAGTGACTTGAAACTTTTAGAAACATTATTAAAGTATATGAAGTTAGTAGAAAATACATAATGCTATTCATGCATAACAACAGATACTTACCTTTAACTGGTTTACTTACTTACTTTGTACTGCCCGAAAAAAACATTGTGAAATTTTGAAATATTTCAGAAATATTTCACGAAATATGCCCAAAAAATTCATGAAATTTTACATCACTAATCATGACTGCATTGGCCAGTTGATCTTTTGAGTTAATGTTGATTCGGAGCTGTTACGGTAACTGACAGATAGAGGGCGCTAGTTGCGGATGTAGAGTAAATAAACACGCTGACAGACTGCACACACACACACACACACACACACACACATACACGTCGCTAGAATAGCATGCAGGCACTAATGATGAAGATGATGATGACGTTGATGATGACGTCAGTTGTCCAGCATCAGCAGCAGTCAAGGCAAGCTGTTGGACTGCTGTGACGATGACGTCGACGCTGACGTCATTGACCGTACACAGTTCATGACGTCATTCTTTGTCAGTCTAACAACAACAACGTTCCTAGGCGAAGTTACTACTACTAGTACTACTACTACTACTGCCTGTCAGTTATGTATAGGTTGGCGCAGTACGTGACGTGAGCTGAGCATTGCGCTGTTACGTGTCCACTCAGTGACTCAGACGAGGACAGTACGTGTGGCTGGCCGTATATCAGGCAATCTTGACAGACAGACTAACAAGTAAAGAGGTGAGAGATAGAACTGGACAACGAAGCGTGGATAACATACCGAGAGAAAGAAGAGTTGGTTCTCTTGGACGCGTGATACGAATGAATCACCGACGCGTACCACATGAAGTGTTGTACTACTGGGAGTTGAGAGGGTACAACAGAGGACCACGTCGACAGCGAACAAACAGCACAGATCAACATCTCAGCTGCGAGCAAGCAGACACGGCTTTGACGACAGATAAGAATGGCGTCGAAATGTGGCCCAGTGGCCCACTTGTATGCAGGATGAGTCAAGGTCAAGGTCAAGGTCAAGGTGGGCCGTGGCCCAAGGAATAGGCCTAATCGATTATATTTTGATGGCGATCCGGTCGGAATTTTTTTAAAGAATTCTTTATTTACTGTTGCGATCATCTAGACAGCCAAGAAGACAAGACATGACAGGACACACCTCATCATCATTTCTACAACTGTGTGAGAACACTGATCATGCGAATTGTTCTTGGACAAATACGCAGCCTAGGAACGGTTTACAGAGATATCCGTCACTGTCAATAATTACTCATCAGTTATTTTACAAGTAATTTCAAAAGTTAAATCCAGTCAGACATCCAGTGGGTGGTTAAAAGTGCGCGTACTATGTAAAAGTGCAATTACCATCTATTGATTAAGACTCAGCCTGCGCAGACTGAGTGTTAATGATTTTACCTGACATACAGCAGGACAAGCTAGACAGCAGGACATAGGCTCAGACTCCAGCAGACAGGGCCAGTGGTGTAGCCAGGGGGACATGGCTGCATGTCCCGCGTCGTAGCTGGAAATTTTTCCAAAGTATAATCGGACTCTGAACAGTACGCGATTTGTGACGATCTATGGCTTTGTTCAGTTGAATATTCAGCATGTGTCTCCGGCTTCTGGGGGCTTCGCCCCAGACTCCCACCGGGGCTCTGCCCCTGGACCCCGCTAGGGGACCCAGACCCCCTCTTGTCCCCTCAGCAAATTCCTGGCTACGCTCCTGGGCAGGGGTAACCGAAACTACAGCAGGGTTTTCGCCCCCACTAGCCACGCCCACTTTCACCAGTGCATGCACAGCATTGACTATGTCATGCAATTAGATCTATCATTGCTATCACGGACCTGTGAGCGGCCAGTGACGTCACGCTGACACGGTTCATCTGCAGTGAGAACATTGTCAAGCAGATAAACAAGTCGACTGAATGTCGGACGTAGGTGACGATCATGTTGCCAGCAGTCAGTCATCAGTCTCTGTACCGACAGTGGACAATTCTGAAACAACCATCTGCAGCCTATCACAGCAGCAGCAGCAGCATCGTGACGCTACTGGGCACGACTACTATTGGTTCGCGAGCGCTCAGCTTTAGCGACCCTTAAAGTTGACATTTGCGTCTGTCTGTCAGGATGTCTGTCCGAGTTTTCAAAATGCTTCTTCTCCTGCAGTTCTTGTGCGATTGAGCTATTTTAACACTTGGGAAAATTAGTGGTCCACACGGATAGTGAATCCGGACCTTGTGACGTCAGTAATTACGTCATGAAATTTTGCATGGGACCCCTACGTAGAACGGAGTGGTAGCGTCAACGCGCATTGCACCCAAGACCGGTGGATCAGTCTACTACTACTGTGAGGGGTGATACGTACGCACGTCGCACACTGTTACAATGAATCAGAAATGAATACGTCGTACTCGTATATGTCCAATGCTATACAATTGGAGTACAATTCCCGGCCCAGGAATAAGTAAGTAAGCCCAAATGTAACTACTGACAATAAGTAAGTAAGTGTTTTACCTATTTTTGCATGCTATCTCGCTTAATATTAGTTGTAGAGCTTCAAAAACCTCATTGGCTCATTGCAATGATTATTAGCTCATTCCAATGAGCTTATACAATCATGCGGCGTCCGTCGTCCGTCCGTCTGTCTGTCTGTCCGTCCGTCCGTCTGTAAACTTTTACGCAAATCGCTTTTTGGGTCAATTCGGGTAAACCGGGCATCAAACCACAGTGAAGTAATCGAAAATGTCGATTTTTCAGTGCTTTCGGACGCTATACCTTCGGAACTTTAGGAAATATAAGGCCAACATTATTATAGTATTATTTAGTCCCTCGTCGCCTGATCGTTTTACCACTGACCCCAAAGTACGTAACTCTCCAAGTCCAAGGGGAACACCCCTAAATTCGTGTACAATAGTGGTGGGGTCGCTGTTTTCAGCAGAAAACCTGCAATATCTCTGAAATTCTGAATAAAAGATTTTCATTATCGCAATAACTTTGTCTACTGCTAATCAGTTCTCAATTGCTTTTGACAGTCTACTGTGCAATAATGAAAATCTTTTATTCACCAAGAATGGTAGATAGAATAAGACAAACAAAATAAATACAATAATAAAGTGTGAATCAAAACTTAACTAAGACATAATTACTGTATATACAGAGATTAAAGCAATTATGGTCTAATTCGAACTGTTTGTATCTGGCCAGAAATTTGTGTCTACGTTTTGTAATCAATAATAACTAGGTGATACTTCAACATCCAAGCGTCGATGTGCTTGCCTTCACCCGCCGCAATAACTCACTGAAACATTTGACCTTGTAGCGACCTTGACCTTGACCCATCGACCTTCAAAACGTAATCAGTTCACCTAACCGTGGAATAGAATATTTGAGTAAGATTTGGTCAAAACACTTCAACCCGTTCCAGAGTTATCATACGCACGGACGCACGCACTCACGGACGCCCAACCCGAAAACATAATGCCAGGCGACAGGCGAAGGCATAAAAAGGTTGCAGTTTTTATTGGACCACCGTGTAGCGTATATTACTTAAGTGCTAGAGCAATAACACGAGTAACAGACTACCAGAGGCGGCGGTAACCGGAAACCACGTGTGACGGCATGTATGACGTCATCATCCGACCACGCCCAATATGGCGGCTGTTGCGCGTAAGTAAGTACTTGCCAGACGAGGACAGCAAAACTCCAGACATCCGAGGAACAGGAGAAGAGATGATGAGCGATGACTTCAGGGGCTGACCAGCGAACTGGCGGCGTCACAGCCTACAGTCAATACGTCGAGTAAAACGAGTCGTTAATCACTAGAGGGCGCCAGCGGTTGACCCGGCTTAATTGGACTGTCAACTGTTGCAGCCGAGTGTTGCCGCTGTCAATCACTGTTACACTCTAATTCTCTCATATACGTTATGACTAAATGCAACTGTTTGTGTATTCCTGGCGGCGCTGACGTTCTACTGAGACATGTTGTCACTAGCTAGAACCTAGAACCAGCTGAACACGTAACGTAATGACTAATTTCAGCTAATGCACACACTGTTGCACAACGTCGCTGTGCAAGTAAGTAATCAATTAGGAGTTTTCATCTTATCTAACCTACGTCCATCACATCATATCCTTTTTGCAACCAATGAAACTCTGTCTAGCAAGAAGACAATTCAATGAGACAGACAGACAGACAGACAGACAGAGAGACAAGTAGACTAGATGGACATACGTCATCAGTGACGCTGTCGGTGTCTGTAAGTCTGCGAGTCTTGCTAAATGACGTCAGTTTACAGACGACGTTGACGTCCATGAGAACGCTAGCAGCCGACACGTTCTACAGATCACAGACACACTGACACGATTAACACTTGAGCGAGCGGTCGTAACACAGACAGACAGTCCGTCCGACGATAACACATCAACAGCAGTCGTTCAATAATTCAATCATTCCATTATGACAACAAAAATGACATTGTGTACAACATTAGTTGATAATAGCAGAAACAGTATACGACTGTGTGCAACACTGTCGAATGTCGATCGTTCTGTGTTACATAATAGATGTTATATGACAATTTTTCGAGATATCGACCCTGAGAACTCCAATTAGCTAAAATAACAATGAAGGTCACCCAAGGTCATCGGCAGAAATACTGTTCAGTAGATCATACGTACGTGACTTTTTATTAGTGTTCTATGAGCTAATGTTCTATGATAATAGTCGTAAATCGCGAATTGTTCAGAGCCGGCGAAGGTGGCTGTGTGCCAATCTGCGTGCAATGTTGTCTGCGCTCAACTAGCACGGCGCACAGCTTTGAGATGGCAAAGAAGTCGCACGATGTATTGTATTCACACACCACACAGGTCACGGCTATAACAAACCGCACCAGAGAATAGCCATGGCGTATAAGACTTCACATACAGCATACTGAGTATAGAGTATAGCACAATTAAATAGCGTCGTGCGGTAAAAAAAAAAGTGAAGAAGCTACTCGATGAACAAGTCGTAAGTGAGATAGATGACGTAATGCTGACGCCACGTCACGTGACATTGACACTAATAAGCTGATACTCAACGCGTTCTTGTTTCTCTACACACGCACACAGACACACACACACAGACACACAAACCTATACATTAGTATGTACCGTCGTCAGTCAAAAACGTTAGCCACTAAGTTGTTCACATTTTCCTCAAATATTATTGACATATTTTCAAAAAAAAAATTATTGGCGCAATCATCAGTAAATTTGCAACAAAATGATCACTAAGAGTCCCAACAAACCTCACCTCAAGCGTGTCTCTACACTACCTTGTAAAATATCAACGTCAGACAAGTAGCATGTCAGCCGTGCGGATTGAGGCAGCGTCGCTGACAACTCAACAAAGTCAGAGAAGCAGATGCAGCAACACCGACATACATTGTGTTCAACTGCGGCGTAGTGGCTATCTCTATCTCTGTCTCTCTCAGAACTCACAAGTTAACAACAACATTTTCTCTCAAGTCCAAGTGACGTCGTTTTATATGCCTCGAACGCACCTAGAACGACGATCTACGAGGCCTACACAGGCGGCCAGTCAATGTCGTGTTGTGCTTCTCTGGCAGCCTTCCGATTGCACTGATTTATTTGTGATTGATTATATTTTTTGTTATTCTCGGAAAATAAATAAATATGATGATGATGATGATGATGATCATTTGATGTCTAGAAGAAAATTCAAGAAATACACGCTTTGCATTCAACATGAACCTAACTATTGACGAATATGCAAGTTAATGCGCGCCGGGCGCACCGAGAAAGCCGCAGCATTAGCTACCAAGATCGGGCTTGCCATCAAAGACTATAATAGCGCTGAACTCAGTCGAGTGAATGTTATGTCGAATGCAAAGAGTATGTGGAGCAAAGTCCGTCAGCTGACGGGCCGCAGCAAAGATCAGGCCATCAGTCAATCTACGTTGTCAGCTGAATTATTAAATGACCACTACGCTGCCATATCGACTGATGCTCATTATACAGCGCCCTGCGTCAAGAGCACGTGTAACAACATCGATGCTTCCTCGCACGTCTCGGAATGGCGGATCTTCAACATCCTGGACACTCTACGGCCAACATCCACCGGGCTTGATAACATTCCTGCCTGGTTTCTCCGTATCGGTTCTCCAATTTTTGCTGCTCCATTAGCTGATATAATGAATCTCTCGCTCTCTTCATCAACCGTTCCTAAACAATGGAAATCAGCTTCCATCCTACCCACTGCCAAAGTTCCTGCACCTTATTCACCTGCTGACTACAGACCAATCTCAAATAGGCCTACCTCTGTCATTTCTAGAATCTTGGAGCGTGTCGTCGTCAGGGACTTTATATCTATACCCTTCCTCACGTAACCCACCCCCTCTTTGTCCTTCAGTGATCAGTTTGCTTTCCAACCTTCGGCTTCCACCACCGCTGCTCTCATTCACATTCTCGAAACCATAACCACCCTCCTTGAAACTAATCCATACGCTGTTGTCCTGGCACTTGACTTTTCTAAGGCATTCGACAGTGTCCGTCATGCTACAGTCCTGGATAATAAGTTCTCTCGTCTGGATATCCCAGATAATATATACGACTGGGTAGAGTCATTCTTCCGCGACCATTCGCACTGTACTAGATTCGGCGACAAGGTTTCCACATTAAAGACAATATCCGCGAGCATTGTCCAGGGTTCCGCGGTCGGCCCTGTTTCTTACGTCA
>Ga0209679_1000992_pt1 | contig 11394 bp, 5 predicted proteins | sample WorMetHEROISLAND_4_FD_187408 | JGI IMG/M metagenome (GOLD analysis project Ga0209679, IMG submission 187408) | Marine gutless worms symbiont microbial communities from Max Planck institute for Marine Microbiology, Germany - Olavius sp. 2 HERON... ...
AGACTGAGACGGGGGACCCATTAGATGTAGACTGACTGCTGTCTGGTCAGTCGCATTTCATCTCACATAAACACGACAGCTGCCATTTTCCCATACACTAATTCCTATAGACTTGTAACATTAAACAGTAAACATGACTTTAATTAGAAACATGTAATCATTTCTTTCGCCTTACAAACAGATATACGAGGTGTCTCAAAAAAGTGACCCCAACGGTGTTTCGTCGTTATTTCCACAACAACTAGGACTTTTGAAAATCTTTATTCACCGCGAACGGTAGACAACAGAATAAAAAAAGAAAACAGAGCAAAGTTTTTACCGCAGCACTGTCAACACTGACACTCAAATTATGTAGCTTTTGTTTATAAAATATTGACTTTGTAGATTTTGTTTTCGCTTTTATCGTCCGTGCTGGCAATTTTACAAGTAAAATTTTTAGCACCAAAACATCAACTAAAGACTACTGAAAAAGCACGTGCTAAAAGTGACTAGCAACTAAACACCTGTTTGAATGGTAAATTATGATCATTGAAGAGGTAACGAATGTCTGTCATATGTAATGTTCAGTGTCCTCCAGAGTCCAGCCGTGTCCTGTCACGTCTACAAACGCTTGTGAAATCTCTGAACAGTCGTTGCCACTGAGGAATGTCGTTTCAGATCTTCTGCAGTGTTGCGATCCAGTTAACGTAATTTACCATCCAAACAGTCATTTTTCAGCAGGTGCGTTTTTGCAGCTTTCTGTTGATGTCCTGATGCTAAAAATTTTACTTCTAAGAAATTAAGACAGCCAGCAAGGACAATAAAACATGGCCCAAAATCTGCAAACTCAAGACGCATGAACGGAAACTATACAATAAGAGTATTAGTGTTGACAGTAGGCGTACTCTGGCAAAATTTTAGCCTCAAAATTTCTATTGTTTATAGAAATAATGATAATAATGACCCTGTTGGGGTCACTTTTTTTCTGGATACTTTTTGTATTCGAAAGCATTAACGATGAATAATGCCAAATCGGATGCAAACCAATGGTAATATACATAACATTATACAGAAAAGCAAAATATTTTACATGGAAATACTGCACCGATTATCACTGATGCATTCACATTCCAAGCACAAAATACACAGAAATTGAGAGACATTGAAATAACTTAGAATAAGTTTCCATAATAAGCATCATCCGTAATTAATGTCTACGGCATATGTTGGATGCAGTATCGGTTACCTGAAATTTCACAAGAACTTTTTACGAGCGCAGTGACATAACATTTATTGCAATTAATGTAACTTCAACACACTCACCACAGAAAAGTTCTGTGTTACTATATCGTCATGTAAGTGACGTGAAATTTTAATAATTTCAGTGCAACGTTTTACTGGACGTTAGAACGATTGTGCTCGCAAGAAAAGTTTTATTTATTATTAGTATTAACGTATAAGCTATTGTAACGAGGTCGTAAAAGTGGCCAAGATTTACAATAAATGAGACGTGCGACAAAGACCTGACAGGCTCGGCTGTTGATCATGCAGTGTTTGGCAGTGGCTTAAAGATGCATGGAATGTCGCTAAATGTGCTAGTACTCAGGGGCGTAACTCCCGAGGGCGAGGGGGTTAGGGCTTGCAACCCTTACATTATGAGGTGCATACCAGTTGGTGAATAAGAGTGCTTATAGTACAAAATAGTTGCAGATAAGTTGTCAGTGCATTAAATCTAAGGCAAAGTTTATGCCGATATTCAGCTGCAATCTGTCAGCTTCTGGGGACTTTGTCCCTCAGACTCCATACCAGGGCTCCGCCCCTGGACCTCGCAGGGGGCTTCCGCCCCCAGACCTCTCTCAGAACCCCCACTTTTAGTCACAGAGTTACGCTCCTGCTAGTACTTGGAATGCGTTATTTCTTCGATGGAAAAAGAAACACTGAATTAACACTTTCCGACAAACACTGACAAGATACCAACTCAGATGAACGTGTGAGTGATCGCAATCGACGCAGAACATGCAGAACAAAAAAATCGGCAAATTGTGACACGGTGAATACACGGTGCAAACTGTCGCAGCAACCTGTTGCAAGATTGTGTCGTGTATTCATAACATTACACTACGTAAATCAACGACGGTTAGTTACTACGGAACAACAACGTAATGTGCACGGAGATCTTGAGTGACTCGTGAGCGACTAACAAAAACGCGCACCTGCTGCTGATATAGAGTAGGCCTGTAGTGTACACCCACTGCGCAGCTGCGACATCATCACAGCAGTTCACTGAACTCAACTATTCGTTCACATTCCACACTGCCCGGTTTACTATCGACGAAATGACCTACAGAAATCGTCCCCCCCCCACACACACACACTCGGTTTTTGTTTAACCGACCCATTTTCCGGAATTATTCTAGGTTAGGTTACTTCGGGTTAGGCTGGTTCCAAAAAGTAAACCTTTGGAAGTTGCTGCGGCAGAACTTTTACATGCCGGATGTCCGCTTGTCGCCCAACTAACAGCGTCAAAGCACTGAAGGAAAATCTTCTTCACCAAATGTGACAAAAACTGTACCAGTTGCCATAGGCAGCACAGTAGACAAATTGTCATACGAAATTTTTGTCCTTGAAAAATGTGACTACAGTTTGCACAATATTTTGATCGAGTGTGACTGAAAGTTGACCTTGTTCAACTCATTCATTACCAAGTGCAAAACCAAATAGGCCACCAGCTTTGATGGGTGCCCCCTTCTGGTAGCTTGCGGTTTGTTATCCTTATATTTATGTACGTTGACTGTTTTGTTGCTAGGGCTGCTGCTAACGAGTAATTTTGGAGTCGAGTACTCGGCCGAGTAGCTTAACGAGTATTCGTTAAGTTCTTGAGTACTTGTTAATACCGGAAGTAGTTAATATGAACTACTGAACTAGTAATACCACTTAGTTTCGCCCCCTTACTTTAATTTCGGCAAAATGGTACCAGTATAGGCTACACGCAATACAAAAAAGCTGCAATGAAGTTGGAAGTTGAAACTAATTAAGGTACAAATCGCAAAGTCCAAATTTGCACAGATGGCAACAAATCAGTAATTTAATTTGCAAAAATTGAAGCCAGAAGTGGAAATTTGCAACCGGAAGTAGAATTTAACGAGTACTCGAGTAGTAAAAACCTACTGGAGTAATTTTTGGAGTCGAGTACTCGCCAATCCTTAGAAATCAAACTATCGGCATTATTATAACACGGGGAAATCTTGGGAAATCGAGCGGGCAATGCTGCACGCAGTCTGTGGGCGTTGTCAGTGAACACGATGAAGGTCTCAGCGGACGCCGGTGTAGTTGAACGTTCAGAAGGTGAAAGCTGGGTAGCGATGGGTCCAGGCGTCATCCCACTGTCCGTTAGCGGCGGCGTCGACGTGCGGTGCGCCGGTCAGCGGTCCGGCGTAGCTGTTAAACCCGGAGCCGACGACAGCGGCAGCGGCGGCTCCTGGTGTAGCGGCCATCGCACCGGCGGGTGAACGGGCCGCCGTCGGCAACGCCAGCTGATTGTGACTTCGTGGCATGCTGTACAGAACTTCCGCTAAGTCTGCTGCTCGCTTCAGGATCGTTTCCTGCAATTATACGAAATCTCTGTTGCGCAGTGTTAAACAAGAAGCTCAGCTATCAGTGGCGACGCCAGGATTTGTTGCGACGGGGGCACGAAATAACAGAAAATAATTTAAGGGTGACATGCAAAAATATTACAAAATTCCTGCAATAAACAGTGACAAGGCTGTAGGCCTGTATATTCGCGTATGAAATGTGAAACCATGTCGACAAGGAGTTTGAGTTATATTAAACCTGAAACAACAAAACAGTAAACACACATCCACACAGTTGGAAGTCGAGGGGGCACGTGCCCCAGTGCCCCATAGCTGGCGACGCCAATGTTAGCTACCGCTTAGAAACAGGGCGTCAGCTATGCATTTCTTTGTAGCTCGGTTAATTTCTATTGCCGTAATTACCGAAACCTACGTCCGTCACGTTCGAAACCTACATCCGATAAAACCGCTGATTTATTACACATAGAACAAATAAAATTAAGCTACGCCAATGTGCAGCACGTATGTTAACGGACGATCTCATTGTCGTTTCGTTTGACGCCTTTGACTTCTGCCAGTTTCATTTTAAGCTGAAAGCTTTAAACAGAGACGTACAATTGGCTGAGTGAAGTGACTCTTTGTGACTATTTGACTTCTGCGAGTTCATTTTTAAGCTGAAAGCTTGAAAGACATTGTAAAAGTTAACTTATATTTTGTGATGACATTTACGTCCTCTAATAGACGTAACATCATGCACAAACGTTTTTTTTGCTTTCAAACATTTTCAGTCAGTGCTAGTAGGAAGTAAAAACCAAGTGTGCTTCAGGGGCGTCCACTCAATAGGGACATGAATGCAACCTGCATCCTGTAAAAAAGGGCACTAAAATTATGCAGATTTTCACAGAAGTTGGGGAAATACTTAACTAAGCACATATTTCAATGCAAATATGTGTTTATTCTTTACTTTCACCCATATTTAACAATTTTAGAAAGAGAATGTCTGCGTCCTGGTCTTTGGGGATGGACGGCTTTGCGCCCTTGCCCCTGCTGTGCTTTGTGGAAATTCAGTGGATACATGTACACAGAATAGGCGTCTATGGATATGGATATATCCATGGATATCCACGTAAAATCTGTGGATATGGATATGGATATGGATAAGGATGGGAAATTTCATATACACGGCAAGCCTAACTTAAACCGTTTGACGGATTAATTTTCAAAACGCATCAGCATAAAACAAGTTGATTATTACGATCATTCACATTTTTAAACACTTTGGTTTGTTCTCTTTTTATGTGCCTGTATGACCTCATATGCGTTACCGTGTGCATTTTGTAATCGTGTTATGTTAAGCCACTTGACGCCGCATGAATAGTCTCGGTCTTGGTCTCGTTTACATCACTGATTTGATTTCACAGAACATCATTTACAACACATGAAGTAAACAGACGTGTTTGTTGGGTACCTTTGGCAATCGCTCGGGGTCGCCCGGGTGTCTCGGCACCAATTTCATCAACCTCTGAAAGCCGTAGTCGATGTTCGGTTCTGTCAGAGCTGCAAAATATTAATAAAAGAGTAAACTAGTATAATAAAGAGCTGATAAAACAAAAAACATTGCTCAATTTCAGTTCTCTATTTCGTTTCTTTTTTACACTTTGTTTGCCTAGCCCTTAGTATTTTATTTTTATACAAATACTTAACCTCTTCTGCTTTTATACAGCTTTATTCACCACAAATGGTAGACAAAAAAGGGAAAAAAAGAAAAAAAGAAAAGCAAAACAATATGTACCGTATAAAAAAACTTGACTATGACTTAAGTAAACAGTGTCAAATGAATGCCAATAATAATGTTACAACTTGTTAATGTCAACGAATTTCGCACGCTTTCGCAATATCACACTGGGTAGATCACAACCAAAAAACTCTTGACAGTATGAAACAATTTCCATATTAGATGTCCTAAACAGTTTCATAAAAAATCTATTCAATGTAAAATCAAGTGACTGCATAGTACTCATATATATTTAAATTACAGACCTCTAACGCATACAACAGAATAGGCAAGCATTTACATTTTATGAGCTTTTATCCACTGTCCAGTTTGCTGCAGAAAATAAAAATAAAGGTAAACAAGGCCAATAATTCATCATTCACAAAGAGGCTCCTTTTCTATAGCCCTTCATCAGGCACTAGCATTAGAATAGTGCAAAGTTATTGTAAAGATATACAGCAAGTTGCAACAATCGTAGCAGCTGCAGTAGCAGCAGCAGTAAAGCTTACAAGATCAGATGCTGAAGTAAAGCTCACCTATAGCATAAATCGAGCGAAATTAATGACGTAACGCAACACACCGGTATAGACGAATCGTCCAGGTGCGCCTTTACAGAACTGCTTTGACTTATAGGACAACGTGACTTCTACGACGCCCGGGATATGTCTAGGTGGCGTGTGTACCTTGATAGCGTGCGACGTAATCAGCTGTAAACGAAACACACAAGTTTTATATCGATTTGTTTAACACTAAATCATAGAAAAAAGTAGCAACACGAATTCAAAACATGAGCTGACCCTTAGAAAAAATTGAGGGTGTGCGGTCATCTGGGTGACAAACCAGCTGGGCAAAAGTCAACTTAGCGACACGCCAACTCTGCGACAACCAACTAGGCGACACGAGTCGGTCAACTTGGTGACAGTGTCTCAATTTATTTTATCTTGTCTTTTGTTTATTAGAGATTCACCACTAACATAAATCAAAATAAACAGCATGTGGTAGCGTTAGCGTATTGTAACTTCATGGGCGGTTCTACGTTGGGACAGAGGGGACCACGTGCGCTGAATAGCAATAAGTAATTGCGTCTATGTTACAGAATTTAGCTACCAGAAGGTGATAAAATACAAACTAAAATACTAGAAAACCGCAACGTAGTATTAACTTTCGTGTTCGTTGTGTTCTATATTTTCATAACTCACTTATTACACGATGCGACACGAGCGGCTCAACAGAACGAGTAAGGTGTGAATGACACACAAACAATAAGATAAAATAAATTGAGACACTGTCGCCCAGTTGACCGACTCGTGTCGCCCAGTCGGTTGTCGCCCAGATGACTGGTGACCGTAAGTGAAACCCAAGTAAGCATCACCCTATCATCGGTCTGCGACGTATGGTATTACACCGCTCATTTCTCTTTCACAGTGGTAAGCCCGCCGTGAGTTATGGACGATGGACTTTACCCCTTCATCAGCTGTCGTTAATTTTTCCGTTTTTACGCTGGTCTCAATTTATACTGCTTGGTGACAGAAGCACAAGGTGTGAACAGTTTGCCGCCCATGGTTGTTATGCAGAAGTAACCGGACATGGAGTGGAACCTGTGATCAATCGATCGTAGGTCAAATTACAGCAGGCGACGCACGAATACGCAGACTATGTGACTACTAAATCAATGATTATTTAGTTGCTTACTTATTCTGCGCAATGCTTGAACTGCACTGAGTGCAATCTAATACTGGTTAATTCACAAATAATACCTTTATGAACTAAACAACTCATCATAACGTTACGCAGCGGTAGATAGACGGTGACCATACAACGTGAATATATACGACCGCGAGCAGAATGCAGTTACCTCGCTCCAGACAAGCATGCTGCCGAAGACGACCTGAAGACCATCGAAGAAGTTGTCGCCGATGATGATGACCGTTGTGCCGCCGGTCGTCCATCCTTCATTGGGACAGATCGCTTTGATCGTCGGCGTGGCGGTGCACAAGAAACCTGCACAGTAAGTAACCACTCTGCTTTGTGCTGACTTCACTCGAAAAAAGCGCCGTTCGGAAGGCCCACACGACAGATTTCGCCAATCCTGAATCAGTTGCGTTTTCTGTTAAATTTGCAGGTTTCATTTTGATGAGAGATTTATGTAAAAACTAAGATAATAATGTATCAGTAGAAGCTGTTGAACCATTTTAATAAGTCCTAATTTGTGTTTTTTTTCTAGAAAACTAACAACAGCTCAAGGTCAATAATTCATCATTCGAGTGCAACTGCATAGACGCAAAATGACTTCCGGTCGCTGTTACTATTCAACGACGGAAAAGCTAAATGCTCCAAGCTGTTTATACTAGATACAGTAGTATTAGTTACGATACACGAATTTCTGCTTGCGCCTCTACACGCAGACTAAAGGTACTATCTATCAGCCTGTGTTGTCTTCCACTTCACAGACAGAACTGACAAGGAAAGTCACATCATTTTACATCCCTTTATTTATCTCGAACGCTAAATAAAACAAAGCACCATTCTGCGTAACGTCACTAACGTGTAAAGTCAAGCAACTAGGAAATCTTTCGACACCTAATAGCAGCATGTTTTATGCCAGGCCTCAAACGCCAGCATCAAAGTTAGCAGCAACAGACTGTGCATAACTTTTTGGCATTATGGTTTCGTCGAGTTTCTGATATATGACAATCTTTAATTCACCAGAAATGGTAGCAACAAGAAAAGAAAAAAACTAATAACTAAATAAATAAAAACAAACTAAACAACTGTACAATATGCCGTCTTGTGTACCTGCTTAGCATTAGATAATAAATTCACACGGCTGGCAGAGTATCAGTGCGAGTTTGACGCGTTCTGTCATTCATATTCAAAACCCATCGTCGTCCGTCGACAACATGCGTCGTCGTGTAATAAAACTGTGCCGAAAGTTTTAGTACCGCGAGCGGAAAAATCTCATTTTTCTCGCTCGCTCGCTGGCGCGAAATCGGGCGACGGGCGCGGCAACCTGCGCAACGAGCATCTGCTAACCGGGATGACAGTCGCCAGCGTGCGCAACCGGACGTGCACGGGCGTCGAACTTAGTGAGGAGGACTCTCCGCCGCATCTACGCATCGCACTGTATTCCCCAGCTGCAGCAATTGACTTGCAAACTAGAGCGCCCAGCCGGATTCCCCGATGAATCGCTCGCTGCGAGTGTTGCCTGTCGGGCGCTGTTTGTGCCGCCGTGCAGCTCAGACCCTGAGCGGCGGCGGCCGCCACCGACGGAGACGCAAGCAGCAGGTGCGACTTGGAGCCAGCAGAGTCTACCGGGACTGACGGCGCCTCAGCGGGGTCCAGCCGGCACATTTTGTAGGGCCAGTCTGCCCGAAACAGACTGAAAAACGCTGTTTTGTTAATTTGACGTAAATATCAGGTCTAAAATTTAGACACTTGTTAAAATAATTTCTTCAGAAAGAAACCGACCTTTAAGTTTACAGGTTATGCGATAAACTATCTAAATCGAGTTAACAAAATTGTGGCATTACAACTGTTATTATCCTTCCAGACGTTTAAAACATTTATCCAAAAATGCGACTGTTGAGAGTTGAAAGAACGACTGTTCTACATGTATTTTGAAACAAGTCTTGAGTTTGAGATTTTGTACCTGACTTTTGATGACCATAGTCACACTCAGATGGTGACGCTAAAACTAAACACACCAATAAGTCAACAAATAACAAAAATGTCGTCAACAAATAAGACTGAAATTAATATAAATCATAAAACAATTAATATAAATTAATGCAAAAAACGCAAACTAATAACTCGTTACGAACAATTTTTGCTAGTAATGCTTGTAAGACATAACTGTAACTTGACAAATAAATGATATGTGTTCAACATCAAATATATCAATACATAAATTTAAGAAAAACTGTGCATTTAATAAATTCAATAAACACAATACAACTTGATAAAAAACTCTCTAAATTGCAAGGCGAAGAAGAAGATAGAAGCAGAAGAGATCAGCGGAGTGCTAGCTAGAGTACTGGAACAGCCTGTAGGCAGCAGGTTAAACAGATCAGAGATGAGATGATAGATATTCTCACCGGCGTCTGATGGGTCAAGACGTCGCGCTCGCCGGCCGTGCTTTGAATTGTTGTGTACAAACATGTTGTCCGAGAACGCCAACAGTGGACCGTCCACGTTCGGCGTCGACGATATCGCCACCTGGGGAACGTACACAGAAACACGTTGTCACATTTCGTCACAACCCTAACAGCACAAAGTCAGCAGTTACCCTGCTACTGTTACTGCACAGTTTTTCTTTACTATTCGCAATATGTGCATAATTTAAACTTTTCATCAATTTCATGGCATACTAGAATAAGCCACGAGCATTTCAGCTGCATGTGATAAAATTTAAAAAATAATTTACAAATGTACAGAGACATTTGGGACATTTGGCAAAATGGGAAACCGGTGGAGAAGTCGCTCTCTGATGACGCGGAAGAAAAGTCGAGTGGTCCGCGCCATAAACAACTTCGACGATTGCACAGTTTGTTCACAACGCCTGCGGTGTGACAAAAAACGAAAAGTGTCAAACCCGATTTTATGGTTGGCTAAGGAACATCTTTTTTTGGGGGAGACCCAGACATTTTTCCAAAATAATGTATCCCTGATGGATGGTAGCCTGTTTTCAAAAAATCAAGCTCGATTTGCCAAACCGTTTCGGCGCGGTTCTCAAATTTAACAAAATCAAAATTTTCAAACGTCCTTCGCCTCAAAGGTCGTTTGAAGGTCACCGCAATTACTACATTCCGAGTTTCCGACTCAACGAGCGCTACAAAACGGCATAAATACTGTTCAAATATCTTCAGTAGTAGTTTCAGCTCTATCCATAGCACCAAAAATCGAAAAACACAGAACCCCTAATTTTGAGAAAACCCGACGCTCATCTAACACGATGTGACGACCTAAATCAACCCCATTACCATTATTGTCGACTTAACGTATTATTTTATCCATCAATGGAAACATTCGACGACAATTTAGCATCAACAGTTTACTTGTTACTTAATCGAACATTATTATCATTATTAAGCATTATTATGCGGTATCGCTAAAAGTTGTGCGTCTCGTGTCGTCTGTCACACTCGTGCACCCTGCTAAAGCCACAGGACGAAACGAGGTGCCATTTGGCAGGGACATTCGTTCGTGTGGTCCCAAGTAACACTGGGGCCGCGGTCCCCCACGGGAAGGGAAGGGGAGATTTAGGGGGTCGAAACCCCCAGTCAAAATTTGCATTGCAAATTGTGGCCAAGCCATTATAGATAAGCGGAATGGTTATAGGAACTGAGCAACGCCCTATCCAATGGTACCATCGCCGACCCCATACGACTTCCCCTTCCCTCCAAATAACATTGTTCACAGCGATGACTTTGGCCCTTATTACATTTGGATTCAGCTAGTTAATTAATTGGCAATGATGCCACAAAGACCCTGCACGAAGCATTGTCATGCATGACTGAACCGCTGACTGGGTACGTTCAATGCCGTCACATGTGTGCTTCGGTCGATGATAATAATCGTGGCGCGCCACTACCAGCAGGTCACGCACTGCATGCATCGAAGCAAGGATTTTTGTGATTAGCAGCGGTCAACGAGACGTTCTGGTCATGTGGTCAATGTCCGCGGTCAGTGGGAGCAGCATCTATCGGACACGCATCAACGAGCAGCGCTCGAGTTGGCGGCGTGCTCCAGCAAGCGTGACGACAGCCTACCCGACCGCCGCGCATCAATGATCGCTCAGCAACCCCGGATTATTATTGTTTTCAGCAGATTAACGCTCGCGCAGCAGCTGCAGCATTGGCTCCTTCGGACGTCATCTGATCCATAACCGCGAGGCTAGACTGCACCGCCGGCCGACAGCGGCTTATCATGGCCGGACACCAGTGCGTCGGTGCCGTTCCTCATGGGCAACCAAGGGCGAAGGAGCGGCGAGTAGGTCGCTGGCCCCTCTGCTCGCCACCGATAGTCTTCCGAGTCTCGCAGTCGGTCATAAATCAACGGTCGACGCACAAA
>Ga0209679_1000993_pt1 | contig 11394 bp, 13 predicted proteins | sample WorMetHEROISLAND_4_FD_187408 | JGI IMG/M metagenome (GOLD analysis project Ga0209679, IMG submission 187408) | Marine gutless worms symbiont microbial communities from Max Planck institute for Marine Microbiology, Germany - Olavius sp. 2 HERON... ...
CTGTGACAATACAGATCTGGAAAATGACGTACAGTGTTGTCTAAGTCAACCAGTATAGCAGCATAGCAGAGAGAACCTTGAGATGTTGGTGAAGTGATTGGCAGGGTTGCCTGAGCAATGCCAACATCAACCATCAGTTCTGAACGATCAACTCCAGACACTGGGTCTGCCGCTAGCTTCGGAGATGGTAGACATGCGAGCCACTGATGCAGCCGGAGGTCACAACAAGCATACAAACCAGCAATCTTTATGTACAGAACGCTGGGCGCTGTCAACACAATCAACCACAGAAATTACTAGCTATGTCCACAATTAACCATCACAGAATGACATAAGCTCTCAAGGTAATATAACTTTACTTTGCATATATAATGCTGACACAGCCCACACAACTATCACAGTGTTCCTGACATATGATGACAGCATGCTGTCCCTAGACAGGAACATCTGTCATCGTTCAGTGCTTTGGTTCAGTGACAGGAAGGGCATCTGGACTGTACAAAGTTCCACCACAACAATTCACAACGGTTTACTATTGGAGCAGGAGTATCCAGCTGGAGTAATTCTGGGCTGGCTAGACAAACACCAAGTGAGTGAAATATAGAGTTGACAGCAACATCACAGTAAATGGTCAACACTAACAAAACACATCCAGAATGACAGCGGTGACCAATCTCACACCAGTTGTCTTGAACAAGTTTGCTGTTCAGTCATCTCAGTGTTAGTTCTATACAGCATGACTGACATTTCCAGTTCATTACTGCTTGTGTGTACTATATTTATGCATGCATGCATGACGCATACTGCTGCAACAATAATGATGATGGTGATGTATAATATTCACAGCAACAACGGTTAGGCAACACACATACAGAATATTACTGTCATTGCAGTCATCACATCATTTTTGTTTAGCCGGTCCATTTTTCCCGAGTTACTCCAAATTATGCCAGTCCCTTTTACAGGCCGGATGCCCTTCATGTCCCAAACAACAGCGTCAAAGCACTGAAGTATGATATTATTGTAGTTACTGTACCTTGTATGTTAGTAGTTTTTGGAATCTGGCATGTTAAACTGAAAAGACTTTGATCAGTCAGCGGTGGACTGCAGCAGTGTTGAGTCAGGTATTCAGCCACGTGTACATTCCGTACGTCAACGGGTGCAACAAGCAGTGGAGACACAGACTTCTGACCATTCTCTGCAGCAAACACATAGCAATATGCACATGGTATGGACTTAGCACACAAACACACATTAATATAAAAGTTTTGCATCTGGTAGAAAGCAAACCTGGTTGATGAAACATTAGAGTGTAAACTGAAGATAGCAAACCGTATGTTTTATTATTTTCAATTTAAACTCTAATGCAACTGCATTACAGAAAAGTTATCAAAACACGAACTGATGTTGTCCTACAAACTTCGAACCCATTGCTGTTGACACATTGGGCATCATCAACACATCAGCTTGTCACGTCCTGAATGATCTTGGTAAGAGGATGACTGTCAACTCTAGCGAGGCTAGAGAGGCCGGCTTCTTGTATCAGCGCATCTCGGTCTTGATACAGATCGCAGTGCTGCTCCACAGACTGATATACCACTTCTTTGCTTACTTTTGCTTAATTTTTTAATTCCTTCAGGATTATATACATACCGAAGGTTAAAAAATAATAATAAACCACTCCATTTTTCTGGAGTTACTCGAGGTTAGGCCAAAGTACACAAAAGTGAAACTTTTGAAAACTGTTGTACAGAAATTTCTACAAATGAGATGCCGTTCCTTTCACCCAACCAACAGTGTCAAAGCACGGAAGGCATAGCAGGTCATAACAGAAAAAAACATTAACTGATGTATTCACGTACCACAACTATCAAGTGTCAGCCTTGCTGATCCTAGAGATACTGTAACGGCTAATAACACAATAAACACTCAGTGACGTATTCACGTACCGCAACTATCAAGTGTCAGCCTCGCTGATCCTAGAGATACTGTAACGGCTTCAGCAGCTTCAGTTATACATCGCTTGGCATTCAATGCAGACAATGACAGCTCCAATACAGACCGGCTTGATCGCATCTTTGCACCAGCTGATAGTAAACACGCATTATACACACTTTCTCAAAGCCAAATTACACTTCAGAATAAAATAATCACAAAAAACTGTTTCTCGGAGATATTCTGACATAACAGTGATGTGATGTTAACGTTCAAAAGAAATAATTCACAGGCCATAAACCAACTCCAACTTAATGCTGTACAACAGTATAATTTCATATGCATTAACTGCAGTAGATGTAATAAGAAAAAAAATTAATTAAACGTTCATTAACTGTTTATCTGGTTTACCTAAGTTAACCAGTAATCTCTCAAGAGGTCGGCAGGGAACTTTTGAATACTGCTGCTGGAGTGGTACTATCACAGGCCAGATGCCATTCCTGGCGTTAAACCAACAGTGTAAAACCACCACTTAGTGCAAGAATTATGAAATTTAAACAAAAAAGACATCAATTTTTACTGATAAAACTAACATGCTTACCACTGGCTCGGTTAAACACATCATCGACCACGGACAAGTCAAGAAACCGACCCGGGCAAGGATTTGACTGAAGCCAAGAAGCTCCAACATACGCAGCAAACAGCAACTCTGCTAATGAAAACTGAATCATTAACCGCGGCAACTCAAGCTGCTGCTCAAATCTCGGCTGCAAAGCATTCTTCCTGCAAGACGAGCAGCAACACACAAAGATTAACGTAATCACTTGCACCGTGCAGCAGCTGGCATCACTGAACACCGATTCATCACATGCATTCTCTCCATTCACACTGTCAATAAATTTACTTGGTAGAATATCAAATATCAGCTGTCGATCTTTTCATCTAATGTACAAGCACACACCAGTTTGCTTGTCTTGCAAAGCCCGTCAACTGCATCAGAATTATTCAAACAGAGCAGACAGACAGAATACATTGTCAAATTTACCCGTTCTTTAATTATAATCCTCAACAGGAACTAGAAAAACTTCTCAAAGTAAAAAACTGATTTGTAAAAGAAAATCACACAAATACAGTACAGATAATGACTCATGAAAATGTCACAAATGACTGACTGACCAGTATTCAGGAAAGAGAAGAGTGTTCATGCCAGCAGCCACTGTGAACGGCTGTACTACACGACAACTGTCTGTACGACTGTCAGACATGTACATCAAGCTGCTCTCAACATCACACAACTGAAACACAAAGCATGAGTGTCTATGTATACCACGATGTATACCACGCTATCATTACAGTTAATACTGGCATCACACTATATAACAACTGGAGTTAACCTTGAAAATGTCTTGGAACCGCAAACAATGTCTAAAATGACGACAGGAAAAAGGCCACATTTCAACAACTAACAACAAATGTCAGTCACCCACATTGTAAAACAAACGAGAAAATAAACTAGATCATACTTTGAAACCCAAGCATCGATGTGGATGCCTCCGCCTGCCACAATAACTCAGTCAAATATATGACCTTGTAGTGACCTTGACCTTGAACCCACGACCTTCAAAACGTCATCAGTTCATCTAATGGTGCTATAGAATATTTGCATAAGATATGGCCAAAATCCTTCAACTGTTCTGGAGTTGTTGAAGCAACAAACTTTTACAGGTGACCTTGGTCTGACCTTTAACTGTTTTGGTTTGCAGTTCACATTTTTACGGCACTTAAAAGCACATTTGACATTGCAGCGGTTGTTGTGCATTATGCACCATTATGTTGTCAATAGCTCTTCTTCGCTAACACATTTTTGCAAACTACAAAACTGCCTGGTTTGTATGCATTATTTGAGCTGAAACTGGCTGGTAAGCTGAAAGTCAATAACTGAATGTCGACAATGAACATAATCAACAGCACCTGAACGCTTTGCAACAACATGAGCATGCAGATTATCTTTGCCAAGCTTTGACAAAGGGGCGACCCGGGCGAAAGCACAGAGCCATAGCTTACAGTGACTAGATAGATTTTACTGTTTCATAAATGGTGAAATTAAAAAGGAGTCCGAAAAACCTTGCATTAGATATAAATGTAGCAAAAATGGGCAATTCTGCATTTTTCCGCGGCGACGCAGCAAATTCTGCGGCAACCAGTGAATTCCACGGCATGGCGTGAAAATCAGCGTGCTGCGGAATACCGCTGGCCCTGACGTCATGTTCACATATTGTACACAAATTAGCAAAGAGAACTGTGACAAACAGACAGACAGACACTGATGACAAGACAAGTGGGCTGACAACAGACCTGAACATTAAAATGAGAATGACAGTGATACAGAACGTGCTCAGTTGCCGACGACAACAAGCTGCATGCCTTGGCCATTGACTTGGCGTACATCGGAGAACACATCTGCAGCTCGACTCTCTCCGCCTTTACCATCACAGCTGGTACTACGCTCAACTTTGGCACAGCATCCACCGGGCCTGAAGACTTTGACTTGCGCTAAACATTCCCATTAAACACAGATAATACTGCAAACTGAACAGACTCCTGGCGTAAAATTGTTCTGAGAACTGTGCCTTACAGCCCAATCATACGTTCATAATGAGGTTCAGTTACGTCATAATCACTGTTGCCGTAACTCTAACTCTAACCCTAACAGTAACGCTAGGTTTTAATTTTCCAGACTGTGGCGTGTCACCCCAAACAGAGCCACTCAAACACATGCACCTCTCCAAGTACCACGTCTAAACGGACCAGTCATAAGCAACTTTTTGACAACTACAAGTAAGTAAGTAAGTAAGTAAACAGTTTAATAAACACACGTCAAATGCACATGCTGAACAACGGAAGAAGTTATAAGAAATTAAAACATTAAAACAAGTACACACTGCCAGCTGGTTATGGATGAAAACAAACAGGCCTACTATTAATATACAGAAATACTGAATATGCTGACAAAAACAATAAAACAAAAAAAGACAATGCAAACATCACTGTATTTACATGTGAATCTCTAACAGCTCATGTTAAGAATAAAAAAAATCAGCTATGATTCGCATCCCTCAGTGTTATTACGCTGTTGGTTGCGTGACAGGAAGACTGAAGGGCATCCAGTCAGTAAAAGTTCTGCCACAACAATTCCCAAGAGAGGACTGGTCTGACCTGGAGTAACTCTGGAAAGTGGGTGGAGTCAACAAAAACTGACTGTGTCTGTGTCTGTGTGTGTTGACATTCAAGATTGAGTGACGTCAACAAATCAAACTCACTCTTGAGAGTTTACGACGTGCAAACAGCTTCTTGGACACGTCCGTTCTTGGCTCACAAGCACACTGGACAGTGATGACAGGTTTCAGATAACTGACGTGGATCGTGCGCGTTGGAATATGATCCTCGAGCTTTGCTACATCATCGGCAGTCGGCGGCCTGCGTTGCTGCGACACTGACGTATCTGTTTCACATAAACACAATACGTTCACAATGTTTGCAAAAATTTAACGCAAAAAACAAGCAGCAATCATCGTTTAGTGCTGACAGCAAAAGGTGACGTCACCAAACAAGTAAACACCACTATATTGTAGTGTAGACGCTTTCAGACCGGATGACCTTCCTGTGACCCAGCAAACACCATCAAAGCATTGAAGCACCACTGTAAAAAGAACAAAATATAACACAATAATGTAAAATTACATGTTACCTGTCTTTGGCTTTGAATACGGCTCATAGTCATGGTTTTGTGCACATTCTACAAATTTATTAATGCAATCCACCATATGACTGGATACAATCAGGTTCACTGGACCAAACAAAAACGTCATCGTTGACTTCTCCTTCAAATCGAGATTCTCAAATGCACTTTTCTGTTTTGTATGTGCATGCTCATCTGTACCTAAACAAAGCAGACAACGGCATTAATTATTTTAATGCATGACATGCATTACTTACTTACACCGTGTCAGGTGCAGCCACACACTGTGTATGTCAAACTACAAGCATACTTTTAGGTTTTATTACCTTTGCTGAGGTATTGTCACGCTCGACGTCACGCTGTGTGTGTGTCCGCCGATTAGTCTCGGCGGCAAAGGTAATGCGCTGTATCCAGTGCCCTCTAGTTCTCTTCTGTGAAGTTTACTTACAGAAACCAATGCTGATACAGTTTCCTTAAATAAGCTATTTAGGATGTGGCGGTTGCAATAGCCAAACAGAACAAACATATTGGCACAAAAATTAACAAAAAAAAATGATTTACAGTCAGCCCGTTCCATTATTCAACAGTCGAGTAACTGGGTCAACTTTCGATTAATCAAAAGCTGCATTACATCCTTATAATGAAATAAGAAAATCTTTGAGATTAGTGAAGTGGATTTTACAGCCAAATTTTGTTCAACTTAAAATCACAAAATCGCGAGAAAGTTAACAAAACTGCTAAATTACCGTCCATGATGGCACCACTCGCTGTAAATAAATAATCCAACCAAAAGGCGCCGTAGCGGTCACACACGTATGCCTCAGTGTACGTATCAGCATGTTCCAACAAATCAAAACTGTAAACAGTCGGAGTCCCACAATTCTCTGCACTGCTGTCGTCAAAGAGAGATCCAGTGATGTAATTCTTCTGTAAGCTTTCAGACAGAGCCGAGTTGTCCAGACCTAGAGTTAAAAATGTTGAACCTCCACCAGTCACAGTCGTCTGTAACAGCAGCCAACAACCGAAGCAATGAAAGGCAGCACAATGCCTCGCTATGTTTAACACAATCAACTGCATCATCATTATGAATTAATAGCAATCTCTGACAGGTGTAATACTATCAGAAAACGTTACAAGCAAGCAAGGTTCCTACGTCTCCAGGCTCCTCAGTGCAGCTGAGGTCCTGGTACTTTTCGGGCAAATATAGTGCTAAATTACTACTGCCGCTCTTCTTTCAGAGCGATGCATGTCTTGGCACCCTCTGGCAAACTGTTATAAAGTGCGCAACGTTCGCACTGGTGACGAACTCTCCTGGAAAAAGTAATCCACACCCATCCACAAAAACAGCTGGAGATTTTTGGAATGAAGGATAACAGCCTCCCACCCAATTCTACCTACATGCAACTGCATAGTTTCAACTTCAGATCATTTGTAGATCTGAGATATCACTTCACAAAAAAGCATTATCAATAATCACCCAGCCAGCCACCTACCTACCCAGTCAGTCAACCACACAGCCAGCCAATTAGCTCAACTGACAACACAGAGCCGCAGCCATAACTATATTTGTGTTCCGTAAAATAAAATGACTATAGACAAACCGAAGTTTTGTCTGTTGACTTTGCTAACTCGTCAACGTTGCTCATTTCCACACTAACGCCAGTTACGCCATAGTGAACGTCAAAGAATGAACAGCCACCCATCATAATCTCCAGTCCAATACCAAATGCTGTCATCTGCATCAGCTGACGAAATATCATCTTTGTCGCTCCGAAATATGAGCTTTCCCGGACACTGTCACTCAACTACAAGCAGTAAAACAACTGAATTGAATAAGATACTTATACAGTAGCCATATAAACAACAATTAACATCAAAAAATCAAAGAAAAACGTCTGACATTGTGGTGTACAATAATGTTACTAGCACTGCACATACAGACCTTGAAAACAACTGACGCTTGCATGATATAAACTCCAACACGTTACTAGCATGGCACACACAGACCTTGAAAACAAATGATGCTTGCATGATATAAACTCCAACACGTTACTAGCACTGCAGATACAGACCTTGAAAACAACTGATGCTTGCATGATATGAACTCCAACACATTACTATCACTGTACAGACCTTGAAAACAACTGACGCTTGCATGATATAAACTCCAACATCAAGAACACTTTGCTCCACTCTCTTCATCGACTGCTGGCTGTCTGATTCATTCAACTCAGGCAATTCACTGTCAGTAGAAGCCAACTGAGGAACAAACGACCACGCCCACGCTGCCCAGCCTTGATTCGCTTCATCTGAGATTTCAGACTCTGTAAAACACTAATTCCATTTCATCAACAGCACTCTGACTACACTCGAATTTTTGGCTTCTGTTTAATCAGCCTACTAATCCATAATCAGTCCAGGTTAGGCCGGTCTCAAATGTAAACTTCTGTTCATAGGCTGGATGCCCTTCCTGTCACCCAATCAACAGTTTCAAAGTATTAAAGTGACAGCATAAATCAGTGGTCTTGTTCTCGGCCCCCTGCCACTCTAACTAGCTATCAGCTTGAGCCAAATGTGATCATCTTTTTACACACTTCTGCTGCACTACAAATGCAACATCAACTACTTTGTTTTTTATCTGTTTGCCGTGTTTTGTCATTAATGAAAGCAGCATCTGCTGATGGACAACTCAGTAATCGCACTGATCTGACCAACGGTGGCTTCAAGACCACATTAAGTAGCCCTCGGCTGAAAAATTTGCACAACACAGGCACACATACAAACACAATATAAACACAACAACTATAAGTTTGCTAGTAAGTTGGCTAGAAACTTCTTCGCATATTGCTGTTAGTTACAATGAATACAATAGTATAATACAATTTCTGCAATGCATAACAGTGTATTGAGTCCTATTTGACTTCAGCAGTTTATAAACAACTTTCTTACTTACTCTTCTGTTCAGTACAGCAGCCAAAATCTGCTGTTTTTATTCAGTTTGTTAAACATACCTTCTTTGTGTTCCAGATTGCTGTCAAAAATTTCTTCAGTTTCAGCTACTACAGAGAAAGCCGGCAGCTCAAGAGTCCCGTAGTACAGTGCAATGCAAAGCTCAATCAAACGACAAAACATCGGAAGCTGAGTGTCAGTCAAAGACATATCCAGCTTCTCACAAAGAACGTTTAGCTTTGTGATGAACGGCAGCTTAGCAGACAGGCTCTCATAGCGCATATAGAACCGACATGTCAACGAACAGCTAAAAAATGCCACAACATCTGTAAACACAGAAACTGTACAAGACAGCACTTGGCAGACCACACAAGGATTGTCATGTTTTATTCTTGTTTGGCTACAGGAATAACAGCAATAGTAAATAAAGAATTGTGCAAAATTATAAACTAGAACTTAATGCACACAGCACTGAGTTCTGTGTGCCTCCACCAGCACGGCCCTTGGTCATGTTCTGACCTTGACTTTTGACCTTTTGACCCCAAAAACTGACACATTCATCCTTGTCTAAACTGCATCATAGCTCAAAGTTTGGTGAAATTCAGTCCAGTAATCATGAAGATATCACGTTGAGAAGGCCAAAAAGTGCATTTTCCAGCACGTTTGACCCTACTGCGAACTTGAACTTTGACCTTTTCATCCCAAAACTTCAAACTATCATCCTTGCCCCAAAATGAACCAATGCTGAAAGTTTGGTGAAGATAAGTCCAATACTTGTAGAGGTACTGTGTTAACAACATGCAGGATGCATGGACGGATGCACGGACAGCCCGAAAACAATTTCTATGGCCACATTACGTTTGAGGAGGCATAAACATTCCTGGCTCTGAATCTGGATCATAATTCAGATTGCCACCAAAATCTAATAAAATGGTCCCTGGGCTCTACCCCTCCAAAAAATTTCATCAAAATCCATGTATAACTTTCTGCAACATCTTGCACACAAACAGACACAGACAGACACACAGACCACTACGGAAACCACAACCTCTTCAGCGCAGGTATAAAGAAATTTATACATAATAGGAACTGAGACATACTACAGTCAATCAATCAATCAATCACAACACAGTGCAGTGCCACATGTCATCAGAAAATCAGAAGTGCATGTATAAATACATATATGCACCTACATACATACATAAACTGCTGATAAACTCCAAAAGTAAAATACTGTTAATACATCAAAGTAAGACTGAAGCATACCGATAAAATATTGGGTCTTGGTATGACTCAATCTTGCCACTGGCATTACGTCTGTCTAGACACAATGTCAGATCATGGAAGTCAACAACTCTGCGTAGAACAAGTTCTGGAAGCAGGAGATCAATGAAGGCTCGTTTCCAATCTGCGCCAACACTGTAACACTCTGCCGACTTGATGTTCAACGACAAGACAATGTCATCTTCCACAAACTTCAAGATGAGGTTGTTCACAACGATGTTGAGATTGTGGAATATTTTATTCAACAAACTTTGTATGTAGCCAGGCGGCACTTCCTCACCGTCAACAGCGATTGGTGGTCTGTTTGCCTTGAGAGCGAATGAATCAGTTCTCTTGCTAAATGCCGAATGTGAACTGCCAGTCTCGGCACTGTGACTTGAATCACGCAGTTTCACGATGCATTCAATAGTGTTGATGGTGATGACAACAGGTTCCGAATACAGTCTCGTCCATGGCATGTGCAGACGAAGCTCGTGGATGAAACCGCTCTTGAACGTGATCGGCAACATCAGTGCATTTTCAATAACATCTAGTCGAAGATCAAGTTTGCTCAGCACAGCATCGCCACCCCACAGCGACAACTGAAAATCTTCAGTTCTCAATTTGACATATTTGTCAATGTAGCCCATCAACAAGGGCGTTATATATGACTCCAGCTTAAACATGGCTGCTCTGTGCTCTCAATCTTGTTCAAAGATGCTAGCTGCAAGTGTCACCCTGTCAAAATACGCTAAAATCCATTCAATCTCCACCGCTTTACTCCTATGTTTACATTTCACCAAACGTAAACGTCAACACTGAAACAGGAACTAGAATTCCCGGTCACACTAATTAACGGTAACGGTGCGTGAAAAGCCTAGCGACAAGCAAGGCAACACAACGCCAGCACCGCAAATGTCCGCAAGCAATTTTCCGTAAGCCAAATGACCTTTCCACGTAATGCACACTCCTCAAGCTCGCTTCCGGCGTTCCATAACGTCCCTCAAGAAAATAGACGCCGGTTCTGTTTCTCTGCAGGTAATCATATGCGGCCAAACAAGCATGTTGTTGTATGAGGAACAGAGGAAAGAGATTTATCGTATCGTATCGTATCGTATCGAATCGGAGTAAGACGTAGGCTTTCGCCTCTATATCTTGTTCTTTGTTACTTGTAGTTCGGTTTCCAGTTCTGGCAATATTGCATTTATACTCATAATAAACATCTTGCAGCAATAAACTATCTATATTAGTCTTAAAACTATTAACTGAACTTGGGTTAACAACATTATGGTGGCAGACCAGGGGCGGTTCTGGCACTAGCCAGATGGGGGGCAGCGGGGGCACAATTCTAGCTAGAGGGCCGGGGGCACAACCACAGTATGCAGCTGAATTAAGGATATTACTGGTCTATTTAAGTAAGTAAGTAAGTAAGTAAGTAAATGATTTATAAAGCGCCAAAGTCTGAATGAACAGAATCAGGGCGCGTTGGTGAATGGACGCTAGGTGGC
>Ga0209679_1000994_pt1 | contig 11391 bp, 8 predicted proteins | sample WorMetHEROISLAND_4_FD_187408 | JGI IMG/M metagenome (GOLD analysis project Ga0209679, IMG submission 187408) | Marine gutless worms symbiont microbial communities from Max Planck institute for Marine Microbiology, Germany - Olavius sp. 2 HERON... ...
ACGACATGACCAAGGACGGTGCCAACATCATCGGACTCCAGGCGGGTTCCAACAAGGGCGCTTCACAGGCCGGCATGACGATGGGAGGAACACGGCACGCTGCGGACATCCGCGCCGACGACATGTCCAAGGACGGGGCGTCAGTTCTTGGACTTCAGATGGGCAGCAACAAGGGTGCGTCGCAGTCGGGCATGACGATGGGAGGAGTGCGCCATGTCGCCGACATACGCGCCGACGACATGTCGAAGGAAGGATCCGGCGTCATCGGCCTGCAGATGGGCACCAACAAGGGAGCTACGCAGACCGGGATGTCGATGGGTGGCGTCAGGCACGTGGCCGACATCCGGGCGGACAAGATGGACCAGGCTGGACAGGGAGTCATCAACCTTCAGTACGGATCAACAGCGGGAGCGACGCAGGCAGGAATGTCGATCGGCGGGCGACGCGACGTAAAGTAGTCATCAGACTGCGATTCTCACCACTGTTTAGTTGCAGTCGCAAGCTACCTACGTTATTACCTCCACGGCCGCTTAGCCAGCGGGGAAAGTATTGTTACGCTCAGCGTGTGTCTGTCCGCAGCGCTGCGTATAGCGTTTACTTTGCTAAACGTTTAATCGACGATTTATTGTTGTGTCCGCCGAGCCGCTACTGCACACCGCAATGGTCTCGGCGGCGAAGGTAATGCGCTGTATCCAGTGCTCTCTAGTTTACTGCTGTCTTCTCCGACCGCCGCTGTCCACTATATAGTGCGGTATACCCCAAATCAAGTGTATACAGCATCAAATAATCGGGAAAAGGTCCCAAAGCCTGCTGCTGTGGTCCGGATTTCCAAACAACTACTTCACTGTCATCGTTGATAGTTCGCACACACACAGCATGCAGCATGCAACCGTCATATACTGCGTATAAACTGCGTTGTATTAACAGCTGTTTGCCGACGACAATGCTTTGAGATGAGCCGAGTTTGACCAGAACATGCTTACACATTATGTCTACATGAAATTATCGCATGTACTTCTGTGTATTCTTAACGCTGGACCTTTTCAGTGCTAGCCACGTTGGCATTTTAGACTTCTTGGCCCTGTGGACGGCTTCTGCCATGACGTAGTTAAGAAAAACAATTAATTCTCAGCGAAAGAAGACGGCTTATGACTAAAAGACAAGTATAGGAAAGATCTGTTCATCATACTCGGAGAAGTAAATGCACAAATTTCCAAAACTTCTTAGCAGTATAGCATCTATCTGTAATGATCAGTACTGGTAAAAATAAACGCTGACACGACAGATGCAAAAAGTATTTGACTGTGGATATAAAATTTTGCAGAAGATGAAAACGAAGAAAGTATCTATTATCAAATTAATATTCATTGTAAACTGACACACACGTCACATCTTCCATTGTTTGTAAACTTGATTATAAATACAATTGTAAGAAACATCCGGGTAATGTAACAACAGTGCAACAGATATTCACCGCAAACCAACAACTAAATTCGCCATAGATAAAGTAAAAAATTCACGATATGACAAAGATGAAATGCATAAAAATGATAATTAATTGCCGTACATCTATAATGTCGGTCTAATCAAAAGTTTTTAATTTAATGACGCAACAGCATAAAAGTAAAAGTTTACTTACTGAAATTTTTAACGATACTGCTGCTGAAAAAAATGTAAATACATTTTCTTCAGTAGTAGTTACAGTGTAGTATCATTAAAATTGTCATTAAAATTAAGTTTTCAAATGTAAATGGTCTTTGAAACAATTTCTACTTTAACAAAGCAGAAACGGTATTAGATTTAAAGCACAGCACATATCCAATATAACTGCAAATGATATTTGGTCAGCACTAAGAATACATCATTTACAGTCCAAATTTAATTTGTTTCTGTAATGTTACCAAACTGAGCTAAACAGAATACATTTCAAAATGCATAAATTTAGTATAAATCTTTGTTTAAAAAGACTTCAGAAGTTGTGATTGTAAGCTTAAAGTCCAGTTGACACGTACAAACTCCATTCTACACGGGTATCAACAAGTCCTTGTCAAGTGTATTTGCGGCTGCCGAAATGTATCATGCCAAAATTATACAACCCTGCTAGGGGGTTGTTACAAGTATGTGACCAATGGTGTTGTTAATGAAGAAAGGAGATAAACGCCCCCAATTGGTGTAGATAAGACACTGGTAATATGTCAGAAACATAACAGATGTTTCACTCTGACGGGCTATTCCCACTGAAAGGCACCAATGCATCTCAATACTTATAGTATTCACTCATGACAGCCTGAGTTAGTTGTTATGCAATCTTTTCTATGCAGGATCTTCTTCAGCTCTGTTACTGTTAATTTAATATAGCCAACACCATGTGCACTATACCCATTAGTACAACACACTACTGTAAAAAATATAAACAACAACGATTAATAGCGATGGGCAAAACGTAACTAAAAAACTTAAACTTCCAGTTACCTAAGTTTTAGTTACGCTGCATCCATTAAATTTTGGTTCAATTTAGATTAAATTAAATTACTTTTCTCTAGCTGGTTATAATAAAAGTTTATCTGCAAAGAAACAGTTAGTGCTCATCACTGAAAACTCACAACAACTGTTAACTCACAACAAGCATCCGGCTGCAATTATACACTGTGAGTCAAAAAAGGGAAACACCAAGTTTTTATCACAACTTCGTCAAATATCGACTGATTTGCAAAATTCTTTCACTGGCACATTTTTACGTAAATTTGCAATAAAATGACTGTATGAGAGGGCAGGATTCCAAAGACTTGGTAAAAGACAAAGGTTATTGCAGGACTAAGACCAAGCAAAGATCAAATCTGGCAAGTTTGTACCGGGCTATCTCATTGCTATGCACAGGGTACAAACTGTACAAAGGACTGCTTCTGCAAAACATAGGACCAGTTGTGACCCGCAACTACCACCAAGTCAAGCTGGCTTCGCCAAGGTGAACTGTGACAAGCAAGCGCTGAGTTTCACAACCTACATCAAGAACGGGTTGCAACAGAAGAATAAAACCAGTGTTGTTTCCGTGACCTGTCAGCTGCTTATGACACTGTCTGGCTCACTGGACTGGCACCGAAACTACCAAACTATCCTTCCTGCATACATCTGCATCACATGGATGTTACTTCAATACTGCCAGTTTTGTGTACTCTTAAAGGACAAGAAAAGCAGATGGCACAAACAGAAGAATGGGCTTCCGCAAGGCTCAGACGTGGGGCCAAAGTTATTTAACATCTTTGCAAGAGACTGGCTGGAAAAAACTAGCAAATTTAGCTATAATGATGATTTATCTATCATGAACTCTCCAGAGACCTAATGTATGGCAGGCAGCAACTTTGTTAAAGCCTGTCACGATAATAGGCTCCATTGTCCTCGACTCCTGGTGTAACTGACTAAAATTTCATTAATAACTGATTGAACACGACTTCTGATCAATCTTTCTTCTTTGATGAGCAGATGCACACGGTCGTTCTGAAGTTTTTTTCGCCACCATGAAATGTAAATAGCTTTTTGCTAGTGAAACAAATGCAGCTAACATCAGTGGCTAAATATTTTTTCAGCAAATGTTTGAGCAGCAGCATCATTCATGACAGTCAGTTCAGTCAGTTCATGTGCCTTTAGTTGAAGTATAATAATACTAATACTACTAATACTACCAAGTACTACCACACAAGAAGGTGTAGCCATGTGTTTGAGGTATCTTGGGATCTTTAATAATCACTTTGTTGCAAATTTACTGCTGTGCCAATGTATGGCGGACTCTATATACAGTATGGTGTCTCCTTTTTTGACTCACGGTGCAATGCTTCTGTGAACCAAGCTTAAAAAGAAAACTGCCCCACACAGTTACATATAAAAAGTCGTAGAAAACAATCTTAAATAGTTAACATAATTCAGATGTCGGAGTATAACATCAGTGGATGACAACATCACCCACTAGGAATTTGAACAGGTACTCTTCTACTCCCAAGGCAATCTCGCTTTCAGTGATCCAGAAGGAGTAACACAGGTCACGGTCACAAGATCACATTCCAGAGAACTTGGACAGCAGTGTTTCTTGTCAGAGCAGCATGTCGCCTGCAAACCACAGACAAGAGAAAATTACACCCATCACTACTACAAGCACATTAACGGACGTCTACAAATGTTTCTTAAAATGCTAGTTACCAGTGAGGCTACAGATAAATCACATCAATAATGTAAACCTACTGCAGTTATCAGTTTTCACTTACAGAGTCCAAAACACGGAAAAAAACGTGGAAAAAACAGACACATGCAAATGCAACTGGCAGCTTAACCAGCACCAACAGCCACAGGGGCCTTCGTACCATCGGCGACCAAGCTTTTCCCATCACAGCAGCAAAAACGTGGAACAATCTGCCAAAGCTGGAAGTGACGTCATCACAAACGTTGTCATCCTTTAAATCTAAACACTCATTTTCCCTACCTCTTCCTAGACTGAAGTGCAAGTGACTGAAGTGTTTTTACACTATCCATTTAAAATTTTATGTAATGTAACCAGATGACCTGTCTCCCACCATCACCAATGCTACATAGGGAAGTTATGCCATATGTAAACTATTCGTTGTATCTATCACTAAAAGGCTGTACCAACTACTTTGCACAAAACTATGGGCAAAGTATTTTCACAATGCCATAATTTCACTTCCATAAGATGCATCAGCTTACACACTGCATTTCCCCATAGTAAGCCCAGATTTGTGACAAAATTACCAAGTTGTGCTATTACATAAGCAGATGATAGTTACATATGTTCTGGGCATTATGAACTGTGTACCGTTACTAGAGAAGTGTGCAGTGTGGACATGACACAAGTGTACAATTAAAAAATCTGAACACGTGAATAACCAGCTTATTCTACTGCGTGCAACTAAAAGATCAACAAATAACTAACAAATAAAAGAACTAACAAATAAAAGAACTAAAAAAACAACAAGCTTGAAATCCGATATACAGCCCAGCACTCTGTGAAGACAGTCCAGAGATAATGCATAAAGTTGTTCCCAGAAGAGACAGGGAAACATCAGTCAGCAGTGCAAACAATACAATAAAGGTAAAAGGTAAAGGTCCAGTACTTAATATAGCGCTGCTCCACGATGAACACATGCGCAGGAGCGCTTTACAATCTCGGAAGTGGCAGCTGATTGGCATGAGCTAATGATACCGCAGTGCATTATGTGGCCATCCATTGCCCGCGCTAGCGAACAATTGGACCCGCGGTGCAGCATGCAGACATACTACCGCCCCAATCAGCTACACTAGGCCTTCACCCCGTAGCCTGTAAGCTACTACTCATTTCCCGTCCCGCAAAGAGTAGGAGGCTGAGTTGACCTGAGCACACCGTAGGTTAGCAACTTGCTCAAGATTGCTTGCAAATGGCCCGCAGTGAGATTCAAACCCGCGACCTGAAAGTTACGAGTCGGATACTCTAACCACTAGACCACTTACATCACTTACAATACAATACAATAAAAGTATTTAAGGCGCCAAGTAAAATTCGTTGAGCACAGCAGCAAGACAGAGACGCCGACTACTACTCACAGGTGGCTAGGTAAAAACTTGGGCAAATAACTTTTGAGTCTATGTTTAAAAACATCACGAGTCGGCATGTAGAATTTGCCAGATAGTCTATGCTGGAAGCTAGATATACACATCTCCTTTTTTGCTGCAATGATGGCGAGAATCAGAATGGGAGCGAGGCATGTAGGCATTGTGGTGCAGTGGCAGGCTGTTAAGTACAGTTTGTTTACATGAACAAATGATCATTAGCATCAATAACAAGGGTGCTCCAGCTGAATATGACATACAAGTCAAACCACTGTAAAAGCTGTACCTTCAGATTTTTGAAAAATGGCAGACTACATTTTGGACAATATGGCAATGGATGCGAGCCACACAGAATGATAACACACCAACGGACAAAATCATTGTACCTTTACATATGGACAACATCCATAGCTTCCACTGGGCGTTTCACAGCATGTCTCAGAGACACTACAATGGCTTTTATCCGGACACTGAATGTCATTCTTCCGCTGCATCTCAAGCCGACTCATCATTGCTGAGCGTCTGTATAGGAGATTCCAGCTAATAGCGAGGCTGATGGCTGAACTCTGACACATTCCCGATGCAGCATCACACGTGGATTCAGCTGGACAGCAGTGCAGACCGTCCTCGCAACATACACCCTGTGTGGACAAAGCAGCGGCCATAATGTAAAACCAAAAATCACAGTTTTATGCCACTATTATTATTATTATTATTTTTTAATACCCTCGGTAGTATAGATCCCGAGGGTTAAAAACGCTAATTAAAATCAAGTCTGGAAGGCTATTGGTCCGGACCGTCCTTGATGAAAGAGTCGTGCAAAAGCACAGAATTGAAACGTTGAATAATAATAATAATTATTATTATTACATGGTTTAAACACACGTTATGTCATTCACTGTAACAGTGAAGAATCACAAGTGTGGGAAAGTCACGTGTCACTGCAGCAAGGCACAACCATACAGAGCAGATTTAAGCCTATTTTTAAATGTACTAGTAGTTACAGTTAAGTCAGAAATGACAGACTGAGGAAGACTATTCCACGCTGTAGGTGAGGCGTGACAAAAGGCACACTTAGGAAAGTTAAGAGCTGTTGCACTGGTCTGTAGAATGTTTATGTCGCGAGATCGCAGTTGTCTAGGATGCCTCTACGTAGCATTTTAACCGGCCTTGTGCTATCTCCGTATGCCAAATAGTTTTCTGTTTATCTTGATCTGCCGTGACTTGACAGTTTGGCTACAAGTCAACGTCTGGCCAAGGGCATGGCCCCACATGAGATCCTCTGACCATGCCATTAAAGTGTCATCAGAAAAGAGGAGTGATAATGTTTCTGATGACAACTATAACTGACGTCTGCATCTCAAAGCTCATGACAATCTGCCTGTGAACTAGACAGCTGCACGGGGATGGAGATGACGCTATTACCATGGTAACCGCGGTATTACCGCAGTAATGGGGTTAGACGTTATGACGGACACCGCGGTAATAGCGGGGATGGGGACAGCATTCACGGTAGTACTGCGGTAGCTGTGATGGAGCTTACAGTAGATGCGGATGGTTGTGCGGTAATATCTGTGTCACGTGACTCACATGACACATATCAATCCAGTTTTATAAAAGATTATGGAGATACATGTAAAAATGTCTTCCAGCATCATTACAATATTGGCATGAAGCCTACACATCCTTTCATAATCGCATGCTTTGAGGTATTTCATTGTGAAATCCATGGCATGGTGCCTTTGTTGCAAATCACCACCTCCGAAATGACCTACACTGTGTCGGGTGGGGCGTTAAACTCTGCTCAACCTCAACCTTTGTTGCAAATTAATACGTTACTTTTCTATTGTTTATGGAAATGGGGATGGGGACAGTTGTATGTGGGATGGATGGGGATGGGACGATTTTGAAACTAGTTGTGGGAATAGGGGTGGGGATGGGGATTAGAGTTCCGGGGACGGTCAGGAATGGGTATAAATATGTCCCCGTGCAGCTCTCTACTGTGAACAATATGGTGTATACGATTTTGGCATTCTGCTAATGTGTATTAGAACAGAATCCTCTCATTTCTGGCAGCGAAAGGTTTAGATAACTACTGCAAGCTACAGTCAGACAAATACAGGTACATTTTCAGCATGAGCAAGTGACTTGTCATTCAGACTACAATCAGTATGCAATAGTCATTTATAGCAAAACATCAGCAAATAGTGAATTCATGATCTAAAACTCTTGAATAAACATAAGCACAAGAAAACTGCATACGTTCTCAAAAGGACAGCAGCCATATCCGTGGTCCGACTCACAACACGTCTGATCGGAAAGACAATGGCATGATTTTGGCTGAGCTGCAACAGACTTCATTTCTTGGTTGCGAGGTGGACTGGCAGGACGTTTTGTTGACCAGGGTATAACATTTGGCTCACGAGTGCAAGTACCCTGTGCCGTGTCGCACTGGTAGCCCTTGGGACAACAGTGCTCACCATCAGAACAACAGACCGCCTATAAACACAGCCAATGCTCATCTTACATACGCATCCTGTATACACACACACAACACATACAATATTTAACGGTCATTTCCCAGGTAAAGTTAGATTAGCCAGTTGCTTAATTGATCTTCCTTCTGTTTTTATGTTCCTACCTGTGCATCCTCCTGGAACAGGCCAAAACTTTTCATATCCTCCTTGAGATCATTCGACTAAGTCTTTGTCAAATATCCCCTTTGTCTAGTTGCAATGCTCGATCAATTCCGCTCCGGGTGTTGGAGCACAGCTGCTCATGCTCTTGTTCCAACCCTAATGAGGGAACATTACTATTGTGTATATCTGTATATGCTGTGTCGGTTGATGTATTGACGCATGCTGTTGATTTATACAAAACAGCTTCCCGCTACTGCATTCTGAGTCCATGATGTTTAGGTGCTGATGTAAATTATAAGTGGGTCTTGCCACCTCACTTATCCCTTACGGGCCGGAGCTGATTTGAAAGGTGACACGGTAGTTGGGCTACGAGAAATCTATATAGCGTTCGCAAGATTTATATAGCATCGGCTCTCCTTTACTGTAGGGGACTCTGTGCCTGCTTTTCGGGTCAAGATGACCTAAACTGTGTTTAAACCTCACTCACTCACTCACTCACTCACTCACTCACTCACTCACTCACTCATAATGCTTGATCAAGTCAGTTTTATCTTTACACTCAAAGTTCAAAGCACATTAATCTACCATTCTTAATCACCAAACTCACTGGTTCCACTGAATAACTGTGAACCTTCGAATTAACATTTTTCACATACACCATATGAACATTTCAGTAGATACTGAAAATACACAACAAGACACGAATTACTTACTTAAGTAGCTCATTTTTGAACCTGCAGGTTAGATTTTGTTACTAATTGCAAAACAATCTCAGCGCGGAAGTTGCGAACCACAAACTTTTTAACGTTCATAATTTCATCCTCGTCAGGTTATGTTGCTCACAGGTTTATTTTCTAAAAGGACTGTGTGTACAAGGCCACTTGCACATGTGAAACGAAACTGAAACAAAACAAATTTGTTTCAGTTTTATTTCAGACGCCCACACATGTGAAACGAAACTGAAATAAAACACTGAAACAACTCTGAAATGTTTTAGATTTGTTTCAGAATTGCTTCAGGCCATGCCTACAATGACTGTTTGAGCGTTTTGCTTCACATGGTGGCTCGGTGGTGTAGTGGTTAGGGCGTCGGACTTGTGATCGAGAGATCGCGAGTTCGACTCCCGACCGGTGCATTACCGGGTAGCCTAGGTCAACTCAGCCTTCCATCCCTCCGGGGTAGGTAAATCGAGTACCAGCTTACTGGCTGGGGTTAAGGCGGGGCGTCTTCACTTGTGTCGGGTGGCAGGTAACACTGTGTGATCCCATATGGCAAGTGACGTCCCGTAGCTCTGAGATGGGTTTCCCATGAAGCGCTATACACAGCTTTAACCTTTTTTAAAGCTTTTTTTATTTCGCCGCTGTGTTATTATTAATTGCCGCGCCTAAGCTCGGCGTCAAACGTTTTTGCAGAATTGTTCGCCGTTCGACAGTTGACCGTGGTTACGTGTAAAATAAATTACTTGTGCAATATGTTTTAGTGCGCGTTTCTGCTAAAATTTCCGAAACATTTTTATACTTAACTGTACAAATGTTTACATTAAATGTTAACAGTAAATTATATTCCCGGTTCTGTTTCCGTGTCTGATATGAAATTGACTGTTATGCAGTTTCTTCACCTAATCGTCTGTTTTCGCACACACAAGACTGTGTCTTGTTCTTGTGGCAGGGGAATATCTAAATACGGGCGGGAAAAATGTCCGGGGGAACCTCCGGGAAAACGTCCAGGGAAATGTCCAAAGGGAAATGTCCCTATCCCTAAAAAATTTCTGGATCCGAATTGTGATCCGGATAGCCACCAAAATCTAATTCCTTGGGCCACCGCCTTAAGTAAGTTAAGTAAGTAAAGTCCTTCCTGGGCCCAAGACCCATTAGGTCGGCGCTCATCTCCGTTTCCTTAGCCCTCAGCCAGCTTACACTGCCAGACCACCGACACGGGGCTAGTGTATCGCGTGGTGTGCCCGTTTAATCCCTGGCTTTCGCTGGTACTCATTGCGCCTACCCACGGAGGGATGGCCAGGCTGAGTGGACCTGGGTGGCTGGTTACATACCGAGATGGCTTACCCGTACACAGACGGTCACCCATCCAAGTACTAACCGGGCCCCTGCGTAGAGTAACTTCGTTGATCACGACCAACGTGTTAACCACTACATCACGCCGCCACCGCCAACGCCTTTCCCCTCCAAAAATTTCATCAAAATCCCTTCATAATTTTTCGAATAGCAGCTAAAAAAAGACAGAGAGAATAACAGAAAAACGGACACAGGTAAAAAAAAACATAGCCTCCTTCTTTCGGCGGAGAAGGTAATAATGATAATAAAAATACGACTTCGGCTACGGTCTAAAGTCTTACAACGAGCGATTGTCCTTGAGAATAATTGTCAGGACGGTTTCTGCATGACCAGGCGGTGAATTTTCGTTTACAGTTTATCGCAGAAAAAAATGCCGGTTTTGGCTGCGATTTCTGGATCGTCTTTCATCGGCTTAAGCTGTTTAGCAAACACGTCGCACAGGCATTTCGAACATCATTGCTTTACTCTTTTGACAAGTACGTAAATAGTTATGCATTCGACAGCTGGCGGCGCGACGCAGTGAAAATGTTTTACATTTGCAAAATGTTTTGCAAATGTTTTGCAACATGTTTGCAAATGTGTTAGCGTAAAACATTTGCAAAACATTTTAGCGGTGGTAAAATAAAAATTAAAACATTTTTTTGCAAATGTTTTGTCCTAACCACGGTCAAAGGCCTGTTTCCACTACGGCTGCGCTGCGCGTTGCGATAGATATAGAAACTCCGATAGTGTTTCTATATTCATTTCACTATCGTTCACTATCGCTCACTATCGCAGCGCAGCGCAGCCGTAGTGGAAATGCTCCTTTAGACTTAAATCCACGAACGACAGGAATTACTTTATTTCGGACGAAAGCGTCACCACATTGACTTTCAAGTCATCTCTCTTAAGCATCATTGTCGACGCCAGAAAAGCGAAGAAAACGTTAAATTAATAAGTAAGTAAGTAAGTAATCTTTTATTATCAAGTGACAAACGCACATGACTGAAACTGGAAATGAACATTACAGTGTAACAGTTAAACTGACCATGCATATTACTCAGTAAAAAAGTTGAAAAGACAGCGAACAACAAAGGAACGCCTATGTA
>Ga0209679_1000995_pt1 | contig 11385 bp, 8 predicted proteins | sample WorMetHEROISLAND_4_FD_187408 | JGI IMG/M metagenome (GOLD analysis project Ga0209679, IMG submission 187408) | Marine gutless worms symbiont microbial communities from Max Planck institute for Marine Microbiology, Germany - Olavius sp. 2 HERON... ...
CTGTCTGCGGCGCAAATCTCCGGCATGGAGTCTAGTTTCTGGCGGTATAAGGTTTGTGCGGATATTCGGTCGGGTTCTCTAGAAAGGAGATGTTAAAGACAGTGGGGTCGCGCATTAACGCTCGTTTTGAACACCTTTACTTGGATTTCGAAAACTATTGCGTAACAGTAAATACAGATACACCAACATCACAGCAGCCTTCATGTAGATCAGGGACTCTAGTTTCTGGCAATATAAATATTATGCGGGTATTCGCAGGGGTTCCCGAGAAAAGCGACTTCAAACGACAGTGAGGTCGGGCGTCATGCGCGCGTCCATACTCTATAGCATTGTATGCTGAAGTGTGTACGCTGTGTGTAACAAATTAGCCGTATAATCGGACGTAGGCTCCTGGGGTGATTAGAGGCAGCTGCGAGCGATAGAAATTAACTTAGCTACAAAGAAATACGTTGCTGACGCCCTGTTTCTAAGCGGTAGCTGAGCTTCTTGTCCACTTACGGGCGGTCGACATTCTGCACTTTCCAATTAGAAGTTTGCTTGTAGATACAGACGTTCTGAGACGAAGGTCTTCCGGTCTTATTGGGAACTGTTAAGTACTGTAACCTTAGCACAATGGATTTTGCGCCGTATCGCAAAGCACTGGGTGAAAACGACACAAGCTAGGATCACGAAATCTTCACCGGCTGATAGCCCAAGGATTCTAGTTTTCGGGATAAAAAATTCATTCAGAAATTCGAAAGGGTTCATCCCGAGCGAGGGCGTTAAATGAGAGTGGGGTAGGGAATATTCGCAATAGGACCAAAGTTACTATTAACCATTAATAGGAAGTCGCATACGCCCTTTCGATTGGTGCCAAAATCAACGACCTTGGATGACCTTGAATGATCGATATGCACTCTGCTGCAAAAAAGATGCGTCTTTCGGAGCCCACCACAAAAATTTCAATGAAGATAGACCCATACTGTCAGCGACAAAAATGTAGGACATTGACTCTAGTTTCTGGCGACATAAAATTTGTGCGGATATTCGCAGGGGTTCTGTGGAGAGTGGGCGTCAAACGACAGTGCGGTAATCGAAAACGTCGATTTTCATGGGTTTTGGATGCTACGTCTTCGGCACCTTAGGAAATGAGCCAACATTACTATACAGTATTTTTTGGTGGAAAGGACCTGGTGTGTCTGTGTTCTAGAGACCCCCGGGAAATCCCGGAGTGGCAGCGTCCTCGTCGCACCACTGGACTGCAGAGATCTTCACTGTGAAGATGATCTCAGAACGCAGACCGATGCCACACGGGACCGAGTCGGGTCGGTATATGCCCTGAATAGCTCGAGGCTAAAACCCTTGAGTGAATCCTGCCGACCCGCGTCATCTGGCCATATCCACCACCACCCTGCACCTCCGGGTGCAAACGTGCTGTGGAGCGCGTAGAAGAACGGCTCACGGTGTCAGAGCCGCCAACCATCCACTGCATCAGTGTACACCTCCAGTCGTCTTGACCTAGTCTTGCCACTGGATCCAGATGTGCACTGACGAGAGAGCGAGGCTGACGCATCGCAACTCTTCCTCACTATAATAAACATAACGACGCAAGTCACGACACCACCCAACAAGTCCCGTGGCGATGGGGAATCGGCGAAGCAGCAGGTGAGGATCCGCTGGGAGCTGTAGTTGTGAACCTGCACACGGGCGGCTCAGGTCTTTCACCGACCGAAGCAGCGTTGAAATTCGGCAGCTTCCTGGGCGACTGAGCAGCCCTATTTAGAAGCTGGGCGACTGAGCAGCCCTATTTAGGACCGCACTGCTCACCCCCGCAGCATGGGGAGGGGGCTAGAAAAGGTGCTCTAAACATTGCCTACTTCACATCTTCCGACCAGTCAACCGCAACTGGCGGAGATCCCTCTCTTGCGGTCGAAGAAACATGCAGAAAAGACGATCCAGTCCTTTTGTCATTGGTACATGGAATGTACGAACATTGCTAGATAACAGACGCAGCGATCGGCCAGAACGTAGAACGGCGCTGGTCGCTAAAGAACTCTCCGGATACGGCATACAAATTGCTGCCTTAAGCGAGACTCGCCTACCTGAGTATGGTCAACTCACTGAAGAAGGTGCCGGCTACACTTTTTACTGGAGCGGCAAAAGCTCTACAGACAGACGTGAGTCTGGAGTGGGATTCGCGATAAAATCCTCCTTGACCAGCAAGCTGGCTGAAGCGCCATAGGTAGTCAGCGATCGACTCATGACCCTCAAGCTGTTATTGGACAAGAACCAGCACATCACGTTCATCAGCGCTTACGCACCTACATTGACGTACTCAGATGAGATCAAGAGTCGGTTTTATGAAGAGCTCGACTCATTGATTAGATCAGTTCCACGGCGCGACAAACTCATCCTACTCGGTGATTTCAATGCCAGAGTTGGAACAGACTACCAAACTTGGAAAGGGGTACTCGGCAGAAATGGAGTCGGAAATTGCAATGGTAATGGCTCACTCCTCCTGGAGACATGCATGGGACATGATCTGACAATCACCAACACCCTCTTACGTCTTCCCCATCATAACAGGACATCATGGATGCATCCACGATCCAAACCCTGGCATCTACTAGACTACATTATTACAAGAAGAAGAGACCGCCAGGATTTCAGGATTACAAAAGCCATGCGTGGAGCTGATTGTTGGACAGATCACCGACTCATAGTGTCTAAGCTGCATATCCACACCCGCAAAAAGAGACGACCCCAAGGACAGAAGACAGCGAAACGGCTCAATGTCGCTAAACTTCAGTGTGCGGAGATTTGCCAGTCACTTCAGTCGGAGCTAGACAGCAATCTCGTCGACTTTCATCCTGAGCAGCTCACGGTCGAAGATGGCTGGTCTACTTTCAGAAACGTTGTCTACAACTCTGCCTTCAAACACCTCGGAAGGACTCAACGAAGACATCAGGACTGGTTTGATGAGAACGACGCTGAAATACAGGCTCTACTGGACGAAAAGCATCGTCTTCATAAAGCCTACCTAAACGATACGTCCTCTTCCAGTAAGAAAGACGCCTTCACCGTCGTCCGCCGAGCTCTTCAAAGCAAACTACGACACATGCAAGACTCGTGGTTTAGTAAGAAGGCAGACGAGATACAGACAACAACGACCTCAAACGTTTCTATGCTGCTATAAAGACCGTTTATGGACCACAAACATCTGGTACATCTCCATTGCTGAGTTCTGACGGCTGCACGCTCGTATCAGACAAACTGAAGATTCTTCAGAGATGGGCAGAACACTTCCACAGTGTACTCAACCGACCTTCATCAATCAATGATGCAGCTCTGGCCTGTCTTCCGCAACTCGAGATCAACACCTGTCATGCAGATCCTCCTTCTCTGCTCGAGGTTAACAAAGCGATCCAGCAGATGGCGTCTGGTAAAGCACCCGGTGCTGACTCCATTCCAGCAGAAGTGTTCAAGACTGGAAACCCGCAACTTGCCACCAAGATCACTGAACTTCTTCTGAGTATGTGGGAGCAAGAGGCTGTTCCTCAGGATTTTAAAGACACAGTAATTGTTAGCATCTACAAGAGGAAAGGTAGCCGTCAATGCTGTGATAACTACAGAGGTATCTCTCTTCTTTCAAGTGCAGGGAAAATCTTTGCACGTGTTCTTTTGAACTGACTGGTTCCTCACTTGGAGAAGCATAACCTCATACCAGAGAATCAGTGTGGATTTAGGAAGGGCCGTGGCACAACAGACATGATTTTTGCTGCACGTCAACTGCAAGAAAAGTGCCAGGAACAATATAATGATCTGTACACCAGTTTCATAGACCTGACAAAAGCTTTCGACACGGTTTGCAGAGATGGATTGTGGAAGATCATGGCCAAATATGGATGTCCGGACAAATTCATCACCATGGTAAGACAGCTTCATGATGGTATGCTTGCCAGAGTCCTGCACGATGGTGATCTCTCTGAGTCATTTGCAGTCACGAATGGTGCAAAACAGGGTTGTGTGCTGGGCCCCATACTCTTTATCATGCTGTTTTCTGCCGTGCTGCACTGCGCCTTTACGGACAGTCAAGACGGCATTCGCATCAGATATCGCACAGATGGCAAACTCTTTAACCTCAGACGACTGAGTGCAAAGACCAAAGTTAAAGAGGAAGTTATCAGGGACCTCCTGTATGCAGATGACAGTGCCCTCAACACATCTGCTGCAGACAAGATGCAACGTAGCTTAGACAGGCTGTCAACAGCTTGTGATGATTTTGGTCTAACCATCAGTACAACTAAAACTGAAGTCATGTACCAGCCAGCTCCAGGGAAAGAGTACTCCACTCCAACGTTTACTATAAATGGCCAGATACTTCCAGTCGTGGATAAGTTCACATACTTGGGCAGCACGCTGTCACGGAACGTCCATGTAGACGAGGAAGTTGCTAACCGAATATCCAAGGCAAGCTCAGCGTTCGGCAGATTACGAAGCAATGTCTGGGACCGCAAGGGACTCAGCCTGTCCATCAAGCTGAAAGTATACCAGGCCATAGTGCTATCCGTTCTACTCTATGCTAGTGAGACATGGACTGTATACCAAAGGTACACCAAGAAACTCAACCGGTTCCACTTGACCTGCCTACGCAAGCTTTTAAACATCAGTTGGCGCGATATGATCCCTGACACTGAGGTTCTGACTTCTGAGGCGCGCAGATCTTCCGAGTATTGATACTATGCTCACCAAAGCTCAGCTACGCTGGTCGGGACACATTGTCCGAATGGGGGACGAACGTCTGCCAAAGCGGCTACTGTACGGCGAGCTCGTTGAAGGAAAGAGATCAGCCGGAGGTCAACGAAAGCGGTACAAGGACAGACTCAAAGTGTCTCTCAACAAGTTCAGTATCGATACCGACACATGGGAAGACGCCGCTACAGACCGTCCTGAATGGCGCAGCCTCATAGCGGAAGGAGCCATCAACTTCGAACAACAACGACTGACTGGTGCTGAAGAAAAGAGGAGACAACGCAAGTCATTCTCCATCAGTAGCTCGTCATCGCATGTCTGTGCCGACTGTGGGAGAACTTTTCGCGCTGCCATTGGACTGTTCAGCCACAAGAGAACTCACCGTGGCAGTGTCGACTTCCTGACAACACGTGACTTTGGATGGGGAGTGTCGTGGTCATCATCCTCTGGATGGACGAACCTTCAAGTTGTCGTTAATGCAATTCTATGCAAACTATACAAGCGTAAAAGTCGTAAAAAGCTACACAGACGTTTATGTGTAACAAATGGGGTGGGCTAATTCTCGATGAAAAATTTGGCCTTTTTTGGGGCCATTTGGCCTTAAATTAAGCTGCATTTGGCCTAAAGCTAGTTGGCAACCCTGCTGTAGGCTGTATTCTTCGGTTGAATCTCTGGTCGTGCATGGTAAAGGAGGTCAGACTCATACTGCCTATCTCTACCGTTACTGATAGAGTGGTAGAACGAGTCACTAACTCCACGGGTTCAGTCATGCATGACCAAACAAAATGATGCCCGGTTTCCACAATTCCATTGTCGTTTCGCCTTTCACGTTAGCCGTTGCAGTTTCCGTACACCGTTGCAGCTGCCGTATGCCTTGGCTCATCGGCGTCGATGATTGGCTGGCCATCTACGGAACGAACAACGGAAAAAGGAGAACTCGATCCTATTTCAACGGAAGAATGCATGCAAATGTCAATATCAATGGGTGCAAAGGGGCGTGGCTGCGCATGCGTGAAGTTGTCTACGTAGCGAAGAGGAGTACATGACATCAATGTGTTAACGACCGACTGACGACCAACCTCGCATCTTGGAAAATTTCGAATGGTCATATCTCTGCAACGGTTCATCCAATCCACTTCATATTTGGTTCTAGAGTAAAAATATAGGAGAAAATAATGTGCGAGGAGTAATTAGATTTGTCACAATCTGAAACATTTCTTGTACTTTTTGCGCGCGACAGCATTATGCTAAGCGCGCATATGCTATCGCAATTCCGTCCGTCTGTCTGTCCATCACACGGGTAGATCAGTCAAAAAATGGTTGAAGTTAAGATCATGCAATTTTCACCGCACAGTAGCCCCATCACTCTAGTTTTTGCGGGATAAGTTTCAATGTTCATCCAGAAATTCTGACGGGTTCCCCCTGAGCGGGGCGTCAAACAAGCTATTTTCTAGATTTATGCGTCAATATCTCGATAACGGTACGAGATACGTCCAAAGTTACTATTAATGACTAATAGGAAGTTGCATATGCGCTTTCGATTGGCACCAAGGTCGATGACCTTGGATGACCTTGAACTGATATAAGTTCGAATTTTCTCGGAATTTCGCATGATTTCGCAGATTTGGGAGGCAACAACGACTAAACAGATGAAGATAGACCTGTACTGTCAGCGACAGAATTGTAGTCCGCTAAATGTACTTTTCAGCGATGCATAGATTACGTTGATATTGCTGGGCGTTCCTCCGCTAGTGGTCTACAGTCAGAATGCAGTGGGCGAAAATGGCGATTTCCAACCTCTACAAAAATATCTCGCAAACCGTAAGTAATGTGGCCACGCCGCCACGGTTACTATTAACCATCAATAGGAAATTGCATATCGTTGATTTGCTGTAGATTTCTTCGGGGCCTTCATACACGCACTGCTGCACTGCTGTCGCGCGCTTACCTTTGCGTCAGCTTAGGCTTTCTTGTTTAACCCTCATGTGCATCGCTGCAGGTCGGCTCGTTGGACCGAATCGATTACAGCCGTTAATAGCTCAAATGACGCGCCCCGGTTGGAACTACATTCCTCATGTGGTACCGTTTGGGTTATAAAATTTTACATTTACCCCATTTTCTCCCCCAGAATTCGAAAATTTGCATTACAGCCAATGCAGGCTTCGAACGGCTATAACTCGGGCACCGTTAAGATAGATGCAAGATGTTTGCACTAAAGAGGGAGTTTTCGGGATCGGGCAATTTAACGGTGTCGTTGAAATTTGCCCCAGATCGATCCTTGTTGCCACGGTAACCAACTCATTACAAAATGTGCTTTAACTCGGCTTGCACCAAACGGGGGTGCATTGATCCCCATTTTTGTGTTTTAGGCGGCTAAATTGGGGGTTACAGCATTTTGCAACTTTGTGCTTGTAGCCGCTTGGGCCGCTCCCTAGGTACGTCGTTTGAGCTCTTAACCGCCACAATTGGTCCACAGGCCTTGTTACTGCGGTACCTTCCCATTGAAAATACATTAAATTAAGGGGGCGGGGGTGAAAAATTGGGGAAGGGATTATCGGATTTTGACCGTTAATGAAAGCGTTGTTATTTTTCCGGCCCCAACTTCTGTGCAAAATTTAATCAAAATCGAACAAAAATTGCGATCGTAGGAGCGCGGACAGACAAACAGACAGACAGAAGGACGCAAGTGATTTTATAATCTGTGCCATGCTATGATATAGCAATAAGAATATAAAAATGAGCTTCAAAAGACGCACGTGTTTTGAAGCAGTGCGTAATGGCCCTTCAAGGTCGTCCAAGGTCGTTCCCTTTGGACTAGATTGGCGATGTTGTGGCTCCGAGGAGCGAAACCCTAAGCTAATCATTCGTGTAATTATTTTCGAACTAGTCCAACCTATATGCCCAGGATACCTCAACGTCACAGACGGACAGATGGACGGACGGACGACTCACGAGAGCAATACCGCGCTAGCACTACGTCGCGCGGTAAAAAAAACGGGTGACACTAAGGGGAAATCTCGGTGGGGGAACGTTCTTAAGTGTTGTTAGGTTGTACAAGAACAGTGGCGGCTCTAAGGGAGCAGAACTGGTCCCCTTGTTCCCCCATCCAATAACTGCGTTACCAGCGCAGTTAACACGTAGGATTTTCTGAAATGTCTAATTTGTCACTAGCATCAAAATGCAAGAAATTGATGTCCTAAATGTGTTATTATTTTACCTCGAAAAGCACCAAAATGCGTTTGGTGGCCGGGCGGGCTCCGCCGGACCCGCTGGGGGAGCTTACTGACCCCCTAGTTGGATTCAAGGAGATGAGGGGAAGAGGTAAGAGGAAGGAGGGGAATGGAGAGGAAGAGGCAAGATGGTGGAGGGAAGGGGAGGAGTGGGAAGGCAAAAAAGAGAAGGGGATGGGAAGGGAGGAATGGTAAAGTAAGGCTCCGGAATAACCTCTGGCCACACCTTCCCCCAACCTGGCACCTAGGAGCCGCCACTGCACAAGAAACCAGATTTTTGTAACGTTTCTTGCGGATCGTTTGTGCAGGCACATGCTATGGATGGTGCTTGTGAGCATGGCGGCGATGGGTTTCGGTATCGGCACGCTTGTCATCGCGTTCCAAGTCATCACTGAAGCTACGATGTTAGCATTCGTCGTTTGTTCCTCATCACTTAGGCCTACCTGTTCTCATCCGCATTTGCGTAAAACTATAAAGGTCAATGTGAAAACATACTTATATAGTCCGTAGCTGATTTCCGTTTCTAGGCAGTCAGCTCGCAGACGACTTATGCCCGGTTTCCACCATTCCGTTGCCGTTCTTCCGTTGCCGTTTCGCCGCTCCCGTTAGCCGTTGCCGCTGGTGTTGCGTTGGGTATCTCTATGCCTTGGCTCGTCGGCGTCGGGATGATTGGTTGGCCAGCTACGGAAGAAATAGAACTTGATCCTCTTTCAACGGAAGAACGGTTACGGCAGCTTTTTGCCGTTTACGGCTCCAACGGAACGGAATTTTGTTACGCAATTTTTACAGAACAACGAAATTTTACAACGACAGAACGGAAACCGGGCATTATGCCTGGTTTCCACCATTCCTTGCCGTTCTTCCGTTGCCGTTAGCCGTTGCCGTTTCCGTACACCCGTCGTCGTTGCCGTTGCCGCTGCCGTTGCATATCTTTTTGCTGTTTACGGCTGTGAGCAAACGGAATTTTCTTACGTAATTTTTACAGAACAACGGAATTTTACAACGACAGAACGGCGAAACGGCAACGGAAGAAGGGCAACGGAATGATGGAAACCGGGCATTAGTCATAAAATTGGTGGTATGGGCTGCTGTTACTTTACGCCAGTCCAGCGATGGCCTCAAAGCATCGCCGCCGTTTTGGCCGGTACTAAATTATACCGTCTTATGACAGAGACATAAATGTTGTGTGACCAAACTGTCGAGAGTCATTACGTCACTTTACGTGACAGTGAATGTAATGGCAGCGACCTCTGATTGCGATTCCAACGGCCTAACCATTACGCCACTAATCCTACGTACACTGTCTCAATAAAAAGGGCTCAATGTCTTTGCTCGTAACTTCGTCACTTGTCAACCGATTTTCGTAATTTTTAGCAGACGTATATTGCAATAAAATTTCCAACAGGGAGATATATGATTAACCTACTTTTCTTGGTTTCTGTAGCTGCATTACTTTGTAAAAATCTTGGTCACAACTTTGGTCGTGTTCACTGTTATATTAGTACAAGTGTAAAAATCATCATTTCAGATACCATTCGAGCAAGTAAGTGAAATAACACAACAGCACAGTTACAGAATGTGTTTGAAGTGCCATCCTGTTAGGTGGCCATAGGTCTGGGCCAATTAATTATGATGTCTCACGAGTCAACATTGTTGCCGTCTTGCTTGCACAATGAGCGATGCACATTGAGCCGTGGCACATTGTTGCATCAATGCGTCATTCTGCTACCGCAGCATTAGGCCTAACTTTATAAGCTGATTCCTCCTAACATCAGCTGAGACAAAACTTGTGAGCAATAATTGTCAGGTATCATTCTTACAAAAATTGTGAAATTTGGAAAAATTGACGAACATATTTCCAGAGTAAAACAGCGACGTTTTTGCAATGAAAAACATGACTAAAATCGAGATCAAGATTTTACAAGGTAATGCAGTTACACAAAATGCGTTAGGTGGGCTAAGGTGGGCGAATTATATACGCGCTTTTGTAAATTTCCTATAGCTGCCAAGAATTATGAAAATCGGTTGACATTGTCAAAGTTACGAGCGAAGACAAAGTGTGCCCTTTTTATTGAGTCACAGTGTAGTTCCGTTTACATACATCGAACATACATATGAAGTTTTGTATATTGAATTTGTCTACTAATTACGTAGTTCTCACCTTGACCTAGCAGTAATTTCAGTTTGTTAGCTAATGCAATGACTGACTCGTTTTAGTACACAATGCTGCAAGAGAGCTTTATCAGTTCGTTGAAGAAATCAATCATTTACTGTCACCAGAGTTAATCTGATTATCTTTCATTTAGCTTCACCTTTTTAGGAATCACTATATCTTTGTTATATAAATGCAGACCACGTCTTTTCATGTTATGTTTCGCATGCCTTTAGTTTCCTAATTTAATACTCTAACAATATGACTTTTCTGTAACTTGTTCTGTATAATGTACTATGAGTTGTTGTATGGCGTGTGTAGGGCTGCCGGTTATCAAGATGGCTTAGCCACGTATGGCTTGATCTCCGGCATTTTCAACTCTTTTTTCTCGCTCGGGTAAAATTTTTTGATACTACACACTAGCGGGATCATAGCTGGATGCGACTGGATTCGCCTACATCACTTTGACAGTTTTTAAATGGCTGTCACGAAACAACGACAAGCAAAATTGAAAATACACACAAGTGTTTTTTCGCACTCGCATGCAATAATACGATCTTCAGCGTTTTCGGCTGGTTTCTGATTTTAATGAGTTTATTCACGTTTTGACAAGGCTTCCGATGTCTACTGACACACACTTGCATACTTCTGTCCTGTAAAACCTATTTTTGGACCCGGACGTCGGGTCCAAAAAAGCTACTCTAGTTGTTCTTGTTGGTGTTGGTATCAGTTCTCTAAAAATTCCTAAGGCTTTCTTAATATGCAGCGCAGCACAACGAAACTTTGCGTAGCCTACACATTTATACTGACATTCCCCACAGATCTACCGTCTCAGATTTTCAGCTGACATAATCGCTATCATTTCTGTGATCAAAGTTCGTTTCATGTTATCGATTTAAAACTTGACATTGAACCTTCACTAAACGTGTAGTGCAGCGTGCAGCGCAGCGGCTCGCTGCAGCACGATGCGCGGCGGTGCGCCTGCTGCAGTACGGTGATTTGTGGAGCGTAGTGAGGAATATTTATGTACAGGCGGGGCTTACCGTAGGCATATAGTAGAGTAAGTAAGCAAGCGGGCGCCTTCCGGGTCCGTAGTACCTTCAGTGCTTTGATGCTGTTAGTTTGGAGCTAGGGAATGACACGCCAGAGCCGTAGTCGGCTTTTGAAAAGTGGTCCGGCCAGCAGAGGCTTCCCCTCCTCTCCCGTCTCTCCCCTTCCCCATCCCTCCTCTCCCCTCCCCTTAGATGTAGGCCCCCCTTTTTGCGGCTAGGG
>Ga0209679_1000996_pt1 | contig 11383 bp, 9 predicted proteins | sample WorMetHEROISLAND_4_FD_187408 | JGI IMG/M metagenome (GOLD analysis project Ga0209679, IMG submission 187408) | Marine gutless worms symbiont microbial communities from Max Planck institute for Marine Microbiology, Germany - Olavius sp. 2 HERON... ...
GCAAAATAAGGGGGGTCAGACCCCTCCAAAAGTATGAGGGACCCATGCAAAGTTGTAATATGTAGGGACCTGGGTGGGTCCCATAAAAACCCGTCATTGTTAACTGCATAAGCTATATGATATGAACTTGACTAACAACAGTTTATTTTCTTAATGAAAATGGAACCTCATTACAATTTGCAAACAAAACTACCGTCCTGTATCGACAATATAATTGAACTAGCTGTTACTTACTTGCCCACTTGCTGCTGGAAGTTTCAGCCATGGCTCTGCTTTTACATACATCAGTATTTGTTTATTTTCCGGTTTAACATAAATATGAAAACGTGTGATCTGTACATTCATTCTTAATTTTTAAGTCAGAGTCACCGTTCACGTAACAAATCGAAATGCAGTAGTATTATTGATCAATGACTAAGTAATTTCATTTTTGTGTGGACTGTTATGCTGTAGAGGTACATGTTGTTATATTGGTTCTAAATATCATATAATAGTCACTAGTCAGTTGTGTCAAGTTCAACACAACATATGACACATCGATTAACTCTTTTGAGTTTTACTATTTGTTTTGTATTCACTGGTGTCATACATTGACATTTTAATTATTTACATGTATTTCATTTCAAACGTCAAACCATACCACAAATGTTGCCTAATGTTGGCAGTAACGAAGCTCAATGTATAAAAAAACAAAAAAAACGTTTTTAAACCAATTTTATAGACAGCATCAAAACATGTTACAGTGAGGTTAACGTTGTCCTGGCAGAGGCTAAGGGGGTCCGAAGTGGGTCCAGAATTCAGACCCCTGGAACCCCGTGCATGGGCACCACCACGCCTGTGAATTAGTGACCCCCAAAAGTACTTCCCCACTTCGCACACTGAAATTAAGACACTAGTATCCGAAGTGCAATTTTTTGTGAATGACTTGCATCAGACAACAACCATGTATCTGGTATCAAACAGTACATTATAAAGTGAATAACATACACAGCCTAAAGTGATACAGAACAATTTCGTTACAAATACCACAATATACTATTATAAACACACAGTGGATGCCCACAAAATTTTGAGATTTAAATTAGCACCCGTGAAATAAAACTAGCTCAATCCATATCCAGAACCGGAAGGGTCTATAACAAGTAAAGTTACACATAATCATGGCAAACTTAAAAATACAACTGGTCCATGAACGTGACACCTCCGCCGCAAAACTGTCAACGAAGTTGAATACTGAGGATGGACATCACAAGAAAATAACCAACAAGTTCAGAATGACACGATGTATCAGTCAATCAATCAATATGTACGTTTGTATAGCGCCTAATAAACAAAAGTCTTCAGAGGTGCTCGCAGCTAAACAAATGACATTTGAACTTTTTGCGAATGAGTCAATGGAAAGCGAAGAATTCCGCAGTTCGACCGGAAGTCTGTTCCATGTCGCTGGCCCGGACACCGCGAAGTTATGATGGCCGATGTGTCCCGCTGTTCGCCTACCGCAGCTGCCACCTGCCGACGACGGAGGAGACGGGAGTGCAGACGTCAGCCAGGTAGGACGGTGCCAGACCGTACAGGCACTTGTAAACCATCATAGCCAGCTTGAAACTGATACGCTGCCGGACTGGAAGCCAGTAAAGATCACGCAGAACTGGAGTGATGTGGTCGAACTTTCTGGTTCCAGTAATGACGCTCGCTGCTGCGTTCTGAACAGTCTGCAGCATTGCCAGCAAACTATCGCTGGCTTCATATAACAGACTGTTACAGTTATCAAGTCTGATGCTGATGAATGCATGCACCAGTGTTTTTGCTGCTTCCAAGGTCAGCGATGACCTGATCATTCGCAGTTGACGTAGTTAGTATAGACATGACTAGCGTTAGCGTAGAGTGGCAACGTGGTCGACCACGATCAGCTGGCTGTCTGCGTGGAAACCAAGATCGAGCACTGATGACGAAAGCTTGACGCGAGTAGATGACAGAGACAGATCGGTGGTGGTCAGGTTGTTGATCTGCCCACGCCGTCTGGATGTTCCAGTGCCCAGATTCATGCAACACACACAACAACGAAACAATGCAGTAATTGCAACGTTAACTGAAAAGTAACGGAAGGAACACACAGGAACCCACCCCAGTGACCATCTTGTCTGGCTGCCCACCACTCTCTCTAGGGTCATCACGTAACTCCTGTAACACAAAATTTTACCGAGTGTTATGAGCGCCGTGCTCTGTCAGTTGTATGTTGTCCATACATTAATTTGTTCGCTAGTGGAACAACTATTCTCTTACTATTTTGCAACTGACTGTATTATTGTATGCTGTTCATCAATACACCGTTTGTGGGTGTGTATTGCATTGTGTGTATTACTGCATTATTGTATGTTGTTCAGGTGCGATAACACCTGCTAGCAATTGTATTGATGTTTTGTGGCTCGTGCCCTTAGCGTGCCCTGTGGCCTGTTGTCTGTGGCCAATCATTGCGCTCATTTTTTTGGTCACCGTTGCATCATGGGATCGTTGTCCCAAATAGGCTAGCTCGTATTGGTCTCTGATGATGTCATAGTTATTATTGGAAGTTACCTCCAGGTGCGCTGTGTCTGCATTGGTCTATGATGTTGTCATAGTTATTTTTAGAATGATTTTCAAGTGTGTTGACCAATAGCGTGTTGCTTGTGTTTTTGGCGCGTTTAGATTTTGTGATACAATCTGTTTTTACCGCGTTATATGTGAGCGCTACTAGTTCTGTGAGAGCTACGATATGTGTGTGAGGCTGTGATCGACGATATCCGCTCAAGTCTATAGACGTCTGATAACTAGAACGTTATTTCTAGTGAGTTGTTCGAGTGAGACCTGATGATCAGTTATTGAGTTCCGAATCTCCGGCTGAGAGTTTTTGATGGCGGGTCCATTCTGAAACGTTGTTTCTAACAACTCGGGTGTTCCGGAGCCAACCTTGTTCGTGTTCCGAAGAGTTCCTTGCTGTTGACAAGAGAACTGTTGCTGTACGTGTTTTGACGTTCGTGGTCACCGTCGTCGATACTGCTGTGTGCTGTGGTCGTGACGAACGTGATTGTCGTTGATGTCGTGTGTCACCTGCTGGTTGACTGTCCACCGGCTGCGTGTCGTTCCTCTGCGAACTGGTCGTCGCCCAGCTACGAGTTGTCGCGACGTGCAAGAGTTGTCGCGACGTGCGTCACCGACAAGCCTACCTGCGCTAAGGTTGATTCGACCGTTTTGCTCACTGAGTGTGTGATCGTGATTTCGTCACTTTTGTTGTGACCTGGGTGTGGGTTCGGTGCATTGGCACATTATTGACTTTAAAGCGAACCCTAGACATTAATATCGAGCTTGTAGTGAACTGTTTTCTCGTCGTCATCTCATCATCTGTAAATAATCATTTGTTGTCATTTACCTATTATACTTGTATATTACTGTCTGTGTTGACTTTCTTACCAGAAACGGTTTACTTACACCCACATCCCGTCACACGAGAAATAAATCTGGTTAAAACATGAGGACCACATGATGCTTACCAGCCGAATATTTAAAGTCAACATTCAGATCTTGCAGGGCCAAAGACCACCGCAATAGCTTTGTGCTCTTTGGAGGGGAATCGGTAAGGTCAGTTAGTGGGTTAAGATCAGAAAATACAATTATCTTAGCCTTGAAAACCCATTTGCAATACTTATGTAAAGCACTAACAGCAGCATATGCTTCCTTCTCAACCGTTGCCCAATTTCTTTGGGTCTCATTTAGTTTCAGGTTGGCAAAAGGTACAGAATGTTCAATCCCGTCATCGCCAATTCCAGTTACAGCATCAGACACCGTATGATCACTCGCACGAACTAACAGATGAAAACAGCTTGTTCATAATAATAATGGCTAGCCTATTCTCTGTGGCTTTACACAAAGCCTCTTTAAGTTTGTCAGAAGCAGCTTGCTCCTTCTGCTGTCAAGGTACTCTACCGGGTCACTACTCTGTTTAATTAACACATTTCTTAAAGCTTCACCATACCTCTTAAGGCAAGCAGCTGGACTACCATTGCATTCTCTGTCTTCAGCATTCCTATCATCCTGCATTTTGAACTCTTGACCGTTTAATATCCATCACTTCAGAATGCCTCTTCAATCATCTCCCACCCTCTTGCTCTTTTATATTCTATTTCCATCTTCTGGAGTTGTAATCGCTCTCGTTCAATCTCCACATCGTAACCAAAGGCATCGCCTGCAGCTATAGGCTTATCACTCAAGGCCTAAGCATAAGTAAGTAGCAATTCCATTCTACGCATGGCCTTGACTGTCTCCTCGCCACAGCCAAGACTCACTAATTTCTCACACACTCTTTCGGAAGACATTTTCCTAACTGCCTCCTGCTGAGAAATACTTACTTTCTCCATGACATATAATTGTAAATTTAGCCACAGCTAACACAGTGCAGCAGCCTACTTTAAGACCCTACAGTGAGACTTAAACGAATATCACATCTTATAACTGAACACTGAACAGCCACGAGAAGGTGCCCACCTGTAAACTTGGGTCTTCGTTGATGACGTAAACCACGTGTGACTCCGACGAAAGACCCGCCCATCGGCTAGCGTCTCTGAATTGTACACCAAACTTCTGATCACCAGTCCAGTGCAGACTGAACCACCCCAACATTATGGAAACCCAGAATGACGATCGAACTCCGCCCACGCTACCTTGCATACACATACAACACACACAACATAAAAATTACCTATTCTTGCAAGTTGCAAACCGAGCCTATTACTTGGATACTTAGATAACAATACTGTGCACAACACCATTGTACATCACAAGTTACCCCAACTTTTGAGCTTAATGCAATACTGTACGAATTACAAGTTTTCACAAATGACTCGCACGAAACAACTGTAGGTCTCTTATCAAACAATATATTACGACATGAATTACACAACGTACAATGATACAGAATGACGTTGCAAATCCCACAATATGTTATTATTAGAACTGTCGAATTAACGCGTTAAAGAATTAATCAAGGTTAAAAAATTAGCGTACATCGACAAATATGAAACTGGTGTAGCCCAATTTCAACACGTCGTCGGTCACTGTCACACCGTGTGAAGACAGCGTTTTCTGTGACGTCTTCATTTTCTGTTGCATCAGATGCATACTGACAGTGGTAAATAGTGCATTTTTCAGTGTAGCAAAGACATAAACAAGACTTTGGTATAATGTTTTCTGGGACTCACAGTGTACTTCGGTTTTACATACAACATACAATATGGCAACTGTCAACGTTTTTCTTTCACATATTCCGACAGAAAAAACAACTGCACGATGAACGTGTCATGTACACATCTACACTACAGCAAAAGACGACACGTATCAGCAACAGTAGATATCAGCAGCTGAATGCTATCTGTTTCTAACAACACAAAAACAAACCTGTTTCACTGTATGTAACTGGACCAAAGGCAGCTCAACACAACAGCAAGACACCACCTCTGTGGTTGACTTCTGCACAGTATTCACAATGACAATGTTAGTCGCGAACAGTTCAAGTCGAGCGGAGCCTTAAGACTTGGCTCTTTGTGCAAGCCTACTCATAAGAGGCGCCTCTGAGAACTTTGTTTAAGCGGCGCTTTACAAATACTAGATTTGACTGATTGATTGATTGATTTCACTCTGCCAGCTTCGACGTGAGACAAAATTATTGTGCATGGCATTGCTGCATATACAGTTGCATAATGCGTATGCTGTTGTCTGTTGCTTTATGGCACAAGCAGAAGGTGGGACAAGGACACTCTTTACCACTGTCTAAAAATGTGGGAGGTGTTACATTTCCAACGTATTTCTGAGCAGACATGCTTTGATAAACTGCTGGACGCTGTGGAATGTACTCGTCCATGATGAAGTGATTACATTCTGTCAAACATGCACAATAAGTCACAGTCAGCAATTTCGCAGCACACAGTATACGTGTAAGTAACTTACACAAATAAATAAGTAAATAAATAAGTAACAGTTTACACACGTCTGTATTACGGTTGTGAAATTACTAGAGCTGTCGAACGATTAATTTTTTTAATCGCGTTAAACGCGCGATTAATTATTTTAATCGCGCGTTAACGTGTTAATTAACGCGTCAATTCGACAGGTATAGTTCATGCTGTAGGTTGCTGTCAGCGAACGACTGAACGTCCTCCTGCTCACGACTCATCTACAAAATGTGAGCACTGTCGAACATGCCATCAAACAATGATGCACAAACTGACAAAATAACCCACATTTGTTGTTAATAAATAATTGAATATTATTCGATCGTCAAATAACCGCAGTTCAATTGCGTGTTGGAACTCCTGCTTCATAGAATTTATGTATGTGCGTCATTTTTTTTAACGGCGTTAATTTTTTTAATCGCGATTAATTCTTTAACGCGTTAACGCGTTAATTCAACAGCTCTAGAAATTACTGGTAACAAATGTCACCTGTTACTTACAAGCCACTTACCACTAAGTATCAATAAGTTATCTACAGGCTACTTATCATCTACAGATTACACAATAATACCTAGACGTGTCTGTGGCTCTACGGTGTTGATTACATGTATGTTGCACCTTGGCCTTAAGGCGAAGTTTTTGACCTTGACCTTCGCTTTACCTAGAAACGTACAGTTGCCTGGTTGCGTAGTACGTTACTTTTTTCAAAAACTATGCATAATTTTCTGAAGAAGACATTCAACCACGTTATGACAGTTCAACACTAAGCACAGTATATACAGATTGGCAAATTCACGCATCGACGCCATGGAGACATAATTAAAACAAGAAAGCCGTGCTGTCACAAGGAAACTGCATGATGAAGCAGCTATTGTTTTGGTTTAAAGTTCGCCAACAACATTCACTACAAGTTTAAGAGTAGCCATGCTTCAAAAGCCAGGCTTCAGAGCACCAAGTGTATAACCGACGCAAAACAGAATTTAACGCAAAATGGCCATTCTAGGTCACGTGTTTTGGAGCCAGTGGAAAGGCGGTAAGGGACTGAGTAATACTAAATACTAACGTTGGCCTTATTTGTTAAGATTCCGACGATGTAGCATCTACGAAAGATCTGCAGTTTTTCCGCGGATTCCAAATACTCTGCAGATCACATTTCGCTAATCCGCTTGCCACATCTCCGTCCGGTAGTCCGCACTTTACAACCCGCTGCAGCGTATTGGCAGATAGTAACTATAATAAACAATGCACTCGAACTTCATAATGAAAAAGCATGAGGTACGTGTATACGTAATATAAGGACGTAGGCATAAAATCAGGAAAATTTACATAAATCTTGAGAACCATCGCGAATATCCGCATAAACCTTATACTGCCAGAATCTATAGTCATTGGCTAAATCTTCGTCGTTATAGTATTGGTCTACCTTCATTCAAATTTTCGTGGTGGGCTCCGAAAAAAAGCAAGAGTTTTGACAGACAGTGCGTAATGGCTAAGGTGACCATCCGTCCTGCATTTTCCAGGACAGTCCTTTATTTCTGGGTCCTGTCCTGGATGTCACGGTGTCCTGGATTTGTCCTGGATTTGAAGTCTTCTGACAGTTCACTAGAAAATTTGTATCTTTCACAGTACTACGTACTCAACGTTAGATGTCGGCTGCTACTAGCTGTTGAACTCGACGCCGGGCCGGTCGCACGAACCACTTCTGCTGTTGGGTAGATCCAACCTGAGGACCGTGTATAAGATGACAGCTCATACTAGCGCTCCCCCAGAGTCCCATAGCTGGACTTAAGGGGCCTACTTCTGAATGAATAGAAGCCAAAAACTATGCATAATTTTCTGAAGAAGACATTCAACCACGTTATGACAGTTCAACACTAAGCACAGTATAGATTGCCGATGCTGTGCATCTGAGAAACGAAGACCGTACGCTAATTACCCCGCCCCCGGTAGGTACCGGGAGCGGGGTACTGTTTTCGCTCGATTTCTTTCTTTCTTTCTAAGTAAGCGAGATAGGCGCGAAATTTTGTCGCCCTAATAGGAAATCGGGGTCGCCGAGCAAGAATACGACGTCAGATTTTGCACCGGAAGTGGCTACATACCCCCAAAACTCACAAATAGCTCAAAATGGGGATCTCGATAACTAAGCGAGATAGGCGCGAAATTTCGTCGCCGTAATAGGAAATCGGGGTCACCGAGCAAGAACCTGACGTCAGATTTGGCTTTGGAAGTAGCTATATAGCCCAAAAGTAGCCCCAAGTCCCAAAATATTCTAAAATGGGGATTTCGAAAATTAAGCCGTTAACAAGTCCGTATCATTAGCTAGGTGGCAGCAGGGAGCGGGGTTTGTTGTGCCTCGCACCACAGCTTGTTATTCGTGTAATTAACTTCAAACTAGTCCAACCTATATGCCCACGGTACGTCAACGTTACAGACAGACGGACGGACGAAGGACTTACGATAGCAATAACGCGGTTTGCACTACGTGCATCGCGCGGTAATGAGCATATGTCTGCTGATGACAAGACAGTAGTGCGGAGTATTCAGAAAGGACTACAACAGCTCAAAATATAAGATAATTACTGAAGATTATGGTATGAAAGTATGTGTGAAGAGTAACATCATATGCATATAAGGGAAACTGTAGAATGACGATTCTCACTGATGGACTGCACAGTTAGATGAACAAGAGAATGAGTGAGTTCAGATATACAGGCACTGACATAAGAGGACGGATACTGTGAAACGGAAATTTGTAACTGAAAGAAACGAGAACAAAATATACGTGAACAATAAAACACTGTTCACAGGCAAATTGCACTTTGAAGAAATAAACAAATTATAGTGTCCAGTTTGGATCACAGCACTGTGTGCTGCATGCTGCAATCTGGCAAAGTGGCGAAAACTCAATAAACAAAACTTACGTTCTAACAACTTTGACATGTAAAATGCACCAGACCCACCGAGAAAGCTGCCCGTCGGAAAAGGGAAATAGCGGGAAATAAGGGAATGGCTGAAAGTGGTTACTGTGTGAAATACGAATGAAAATACGAAACCAGTCAGTAACTGGGATTGTGTTCTCTTCCATTCGCACGCACAATAATGTGAACCAGTAACTGGGCGCCCCTTCGTCAGTTCGCCCCCTGGACGTTTCGTCACCATGCAATGGACGATTTGCCCCCCCCCCCTTGATTGTAGAATTATTTTGTTAATAATACTAATGATTGTATTGCAATAGTGAACATATACACAATCGCTTGGAAGTATGAGAACACATTTCAGCACAGTGGATAGATTTAAAACAGTTAAAACGGAGTAAAAGTTAATAAACATCACTACATTAGGAAATGTATGCATATCTATTGCATAAGATGCACGTTCCGGACGACTGAACACTGTAAAACTAAAATCAGTTGAACACCGATTGTCAACGTGTTAAAATACGGAGCACACTTCAGACACATGACAGCGCTTTTGATCCAGTATACTAATTACGGCAAGTCACGTTTGACAGCGCGTCTTTTCGGCGGTGATTACAAAAATGCGCGGTCGCGAGACGACCGACGATAATAGTTTGAGTTTAACATTGAGTTGACTTCAACAGCATGAAGCAGACCAACGGTCAGTGTGCAGACTGCCGACAAAGGCTGCTGGATTGCATTTCGGAAATGCACTCTCATACAAAAAAGCCGCGCTGTCGCAAGGAAATCGCACAATGCCGCAGCTGTTCTTTTCTGTTTTAAGTTCGCCAACGACATTCATTACAAGTTTAAGAGTAGCCACGCTTCGAAGCCAGGCTTCAGAGCTCCAAACATACCGGCACCAAACAGAATTTAATGCAAAATGGCGATTCAAGGTCAGTCGTGTTTCGGAGTCAATGGAAAAGCGATAAGGCACTAAGTAATACTATATAATAATGTTGGCATTATTTGTCAAAGTTCCGACTATATAGCGTCCACGGAAGATCCACAGATTTTCCGCGGATTCCAAATACTCTGCCGCTCTGCGGATCATTGTTTGCTATACTCCGCTTCCTGCACTACTTGCTGGTCACGCGTGTAATAAACAAACGACCGAAAATAAGTAACAAACTAGAAAAAGATGCACAGGGCAATTGTTGCCCAGTGCGAAGTATCGGCCTACGCGGCTAGTTGTAGATGCTGCGTTGCGACGTATTGGAAAGAGCAGACACGGCGGTCACAAAATTGCAAATATCTCCCTTAATTTTCAACGGATTTAAAAACGGATTTCCAATGGAATCAGCGTATTTTCCTGGTCGTAGTGGAGGTTAAAGAAAAGCTTTTTTCTGAAAATTTTTTTTTGTTTTCAAAATTTGGATGCACTTTACCGCCCTGTAGCGGGTAAACCGTTAGTGCTAGAGGATTTGTGCTTCGGCATGGTCACTTCTGTGGCATCTGCTCTAACTGCTGAAACCATGTTTGAAATTATGAAATGTATTTCTGATGTCGATATGCATGGCTGCGGGTGCATGGGGTCAAAATCCGAAATTTTCAGGTTCTTCAATTCTGGCTACGCCCACGATAGAATTTTTCGACGGCGGGCATCAAGAGTAACTGGAAACACGTTAATTAAGCCAAAGTATGCTAGTGTGAGGCAGTCGAGGGATCCGCTACACCGTGACAGGCACAAGTTGACAAAAAAAGTCGCGGCGGAGCTGTGCCTGAAACCGCTTGAGCTAAAAAGCTGAAAAAAAATCACGGAGACGTGTTTTGTGGCACACTACTATGCCTGTAAGTTTGGTTTACATGGACTAAGAATTGACGGAGATATTCGACAAAAACCGCTGTAATGGACAAATTGGTAATTGCAATGTATCGGCTTAGGCCGATACAATAATTAGTCAATGGCCATTCGTAATAGTGAACATATAACGTAAAATGGCCCTTCAAGCCATTCAAGGTCACGGATTTTGGTGTCAGTGGAAAGGCGACAATGGACTAAATATTAGTATATAATAATGTTGGCCTCATTTCATCTCTATTCTATTCTGATTCTTACCCTGCATCACAGGTTCACGCCCATGATGTCTCTTGTGCAATTAATAATCTTAAGAGCGGTAAAACTGACGGTGCCTCTGGCTTAAGCAGTGACCATTTCATAAATGCTTGTCAAGAGCTGTCTGTTCACGTGTCCATGTTGTTCTCAGCATTGCTCATTCATGGCTGCGCTCCTGCTGACATCTGTGCTAGTACCGTCATTCCTATTCCTAAAGGCAAAAATGTAAATATCACAGATTCGTGTAATTATAGAGGTATACCTTTGTGTTCTGTTTTTGCTAAGTTGTTTGATTTGATTTTTATTGATAAATTCCGTGATTGTTTGTCTACATCAGATCTGCAGTTTGGATTTAAAAAGAAGCACTCTACCTCTATGTGCACTATGGT
>Ga0209679_1000997_pt1 | contig 11379 bp, 10 predicted proteins | sample WorMetHEROISLAND_4_FD_187408 | JGI IMG/M metagenome (GOLD analysis project Ga0209679, IMG submission 187408) | Marine gutless worms symbiont microbial communities from Max Planck institute for Marine Microbiology, Germany - Olavius sp. 2 HERON... ...
TACCACATTTCGGCCACAGCTCCGGCAGGCATGTCATCCAACCTTTTTTGTCAAATCCAGCACTGGGCAATTTGCCATATTCAACAAAACTGCAATATACAAAATTATTCACACCTAGAAGTAATGAAATTAGTCTTGACCGGTCATCACTAGAGTAATGTGATGGTTTGACACTCTAGGTTGTAATGCACTGTACAAAGATGATGATGATTAAAAGTGTTCATTTATACTATCTGGTTAACGTACTGTACATATGTTAATATCGTGACTTAGGTCACAGAAAAATTATCATGTAAGCGCAGTACTTTTCTTCCAAATCCAATCTCAGCCGCGGCTCTGGCCAGACATGAAAATGTAAATCCGGCCAAATCCAGTTTCGGCTGGATTTTTAGAACTTAAATCCAACACATCCCAAGAAGGCACTAACGTCAGAGTTCAGACACTCAGGTAATACCCAAAAAACTCATCGGGTTTTTCTGGATAAAACCTGTAGAAACCCCACACCAAACTTTAATTCAACTGCACTTTGTCATGCCAGTAATAATCAAAGATTTCTTTATGCTTACAGCTTCTAACGACAAATAAGTAATGAATCTGCGAACTTTTAGATAAAAGCTTAGCTGATGAGCTGAATCAACCAACAAGCTTTCCAACTGCTTGTTCAAATAAAAAATCCAAAAACCCAATGGGTTTTGCTTTTTTAAAAACCCGGGTTTTTCTGAACCCTGACTAAACTCAACCTAATTCTCTCGCCAGTTCGTACATAAGTTTGTGCACCTATAAACACAAGGATGAACATCATTTGTCATTCTGTGCAGTCATTCTTCACAAAGTTGGAATACAACTGTGCACAACATTCATACAATTCACAGGTTCAACTTCAATGTGATGGCTCAGACATCTAAGCAAGGTCATCTAGACATCACATACTGAGAGAATGATCAATCATAGCCATCGCGCTACGTCTTGCGTGTCAAAGAATACATTAAGTGTTACAGATATACAGCATATTATAATATCTAACCATAGATCTATTCTCTTGCTGCTTTCATCTGTAACAGCAGTCACCTGTAAATGCCACACATGTACACAAATCAATCACTCATGTTCATAATTCATACAATCACAAGTTAATCACACACAACACTCATACAATTTACAGGTTCAATGCGATGGCTCAGACATCCAAGGAAGGTCAACTAGGCATCACACAGCCATTGGGTTCATGCGGCTGTCTGTGGAAACTGCGAATGATCAATGGAATTTATCATCATAGCCATCAGGTACATAACAAGGTTACTGAAGAAGATTCAGTGTGACTAGCGAATCAATACTGAAATACTAGTCTCATACTGAAACTGTTTTGATTAATACGCTTGCTCTAAATTATTGTTTTCTGCATTCAGTGACACAATGTATAAAACGATAATATTGTTACAAAATTTTGATGCGCATCGCTATACAATTAGTAACAACATTATTACAAAAGAACAGAATCGAATATCTTGTTAACAATACAACGTTGGCTCAGAAACCACTGAAACCACCTAAAGCCATCATGACCTGCAGCATCTGTGCTGTGTCCACTGGTTGTGCCAATTACAGTGAATCAAATGAAACTTCAATAATCAACGACACTAATCCAAGGTCAACAGGTCAAGATCACCAAATGTCAACTGGTATGCTGAAAGTATAACATTATCAGATCGTACGAGATGTTCTTCCACAAAAAAACACTCGACATACCTTAACTGTTAAATGACTATCAAAATGTGTTTCTATAACATTACTGCATTCAAATGAGGCATTTTACAAAATAGTGAAAATGTGACATTTCCATATTTGGCTTCCACTTATGCAAACCATAACACCAACCTGCTGTTCATTATGTTGCCATCATTCATGACTAGACAGCAGGTTTTGTGCTGCACACCTACAAACCAACAATTAACACACAAGTCAATACCTATGAAAACTGAACAGTCCATATCAAGATGCAGCCATAACAGACAATAAACTTTCACACTGCAAAACAACCTATTACACAAGATCAGTAAGTAGTTTCTTAACGGCACATCAAGAACAATATAGGCCATTCAGTGCCATTACATGAGATCATCAAACATATAGTAACTTAACATCAGAAGCCTCAGTACTAAAGCGAATTGCAATAATCACTACGATAGCATCTCCAAATAAATTCTGCATGAAATATAACCAATTAATCAAGTCTAGCCACTCGACAGAAAGCTGTGGAAAATAGCAGTTTCTGGCCTTTTCTGTTATCATTTATAATACACTATATTAGGTATTTTAGGAATACACATCACTGTTGCTCTTATTGTCACTATCATCGTAATATAATGCAGATAGTGTTGGCCCTCATGCAAAAGTGTTGGCTTGTCATCGCCTTCTAGCACCTTCCCTGCTGCAGGGACGCGGGCCCTGTCCCGACTGTTGGCCTTCACGGGCACCGACGGTGTGACCACCACCCCTTTCGTTACCCACTCCCACCCGTTTAATTAGCAATTAGCGAAAAACGTGATTTTTGGCATAGCGGTGGTTTTTCCCGTTGTCATCACCTTCGGCGTTGATTTGCCGGGCGTCGCGCCTGACAAGGCGAACAGCTTACCGGTGAACAACGTTCAGTGGGAACGTTGCTAGTCAAGTAGTCATTATAATTATTATTACGCCCACTGAAAATGAAAGTAATGTTTTCAGTAGGTAACGTTTTCAGGTCTGTCCATTTGTCCACTGGATTACTCAATAATAAAATTGAGGTGGCTCAAGGACCAACTGATTAGATCTTGGGGCAATCTGGATCACAATCGGTATCCAGGAATTGTTTAAAGGATACACATAACTAACTGTATTACATCATTTCAATTCGCCAGGTGACAGCAGTATTCAACGAATGTTTGCGGCGTCCCAGCGTTTCTAGTTAGCACTGCTGTGCAGATGTTATTGTGTATTACAGAATATGCACAGTATTTGTGACTACAAATATTTGCAGACACAGCAGCACATCTGTGCTACAGACATACAGCAAATTACAATTAATAAGCAGAGATCTATTCTTTTGCTGCTTTCATCTGCAGCAGCAGTCACCTGTATATGCCACACTACGTTCATTATTCATATAAGCACAGTTTAATCACACACAATACTCATGCAATTCACAGGGTTCAGTGTGATGGCTCAGACATCCAAGGAAGGTCAACTAGGCATCACACAGCCATTGGGTTCATGCGGCTGTCTGTGGAAACTGCGAATGATCAATGGTATTTATCATCATAGCCATCCGCCTCTACACTGATGTGGAATACAATACTCATTAAATAGCGCACTCTACAGTCAATCAGAAGGTACTAACCACAGCGTCATTCTCTTGGCGCTTGGCACAATTTCACACACACCTACAATTCACAGCATTAGGCATACAGCATAATCATTTTCCGCCAAGTTGCAATACAACTATGCACAACACTCATACAATTTACAGGTTCAATGCGATGGCTCAGACATCCAAGGAAGGTCAACTAGGCATCACACAGCCATTGGGTTCTTGTGGCTGTCTGTGGAAACTGCGAATGATCAATGGAATTTATCATCACAGCCATCAGGTATAACAAGGTTACTGAAGATTCAGTGTGACTAGTGACTCAATACTGAAACACTAGTCTCGTACTGAAATTGTTTTGATCAATTAACATTTTCATCAGTAAATAATATACTTGCTATAACTGAATTATTGTTATCTGTGTTTAGTGACACAATGTACAAAACAATTATATCGTTACAAATTTTGATGTCAAGATCAGAAATGGCAGCTTGCATGCCAAAAGTAGAAAATTACCAGATCACACGAGATGTTCTACGACGAATGCCACACTGGACATCCCTAACTGTTTAATTGCAATCAAAACACGAGTGTTTCTAATATTACTGCATTCAAACGAGCATTTTACAAATGTGACACTTCCATACTTGGCTTCCACTTATGCAAACCATAACACCAACCGGCTGCTCATTATGTTGCCATCATTCGTGACTAGACGGCAGGTTTTGTGCTGCACACCTACACAGTACACACCAACAATTAACACAACTTAACTAAACTATTGTTCAATTAAGCTGGTCTAAATAAGAAAAATTTGTCAAGCTATTACTTGACTGCTTAGGTAACTTTTGCTATCCTAGGTTTTGTCATAGTGGGGATTCTGTCGTAGGTGGTTTTGTCTAAGGGGGTTTGTCGTCTGCGCGTTATGCCGTACATTCAATTAATACAAACACTATAATGAAGGTTTTATTCACTAACATCACTAATTACTACATGGCAGTTGTCTCAGTTCTTTGGTGGTTGTTTTTCGTCATAAGTACTTTCAAGAGTAGCAAATATTAATTGCATCACTGACAACTGTTGCCGTAAGAACACAATAAACATTTCACACAAAACTACACAGTGCTAACAGTCAGACCGACATGTAACATAAAACTACACTGCCATTCAGTGCTACTGCATGACATCACCAAACATATCGAGTAACTTAACATCAGAAACCTCAGCACTAAAGTGAATTGCAATAATCACTAAGACTGTAAGACAGCATTTCTAAATCAATTCTGCATGAAATCTAATCAATAAATCGTCTAGCCACTGGACAGAAAGCTGCGGAAAACAGCAGTTTTTTGGCAGTTTTCAGGTCTGTCAATATGTCCACTGGATTACTCAATTATAAAATTTTTTTAGAGGGTAAGGGTGGCTCAAGGACCAACTGATTGGATCTTAGGGGCGATCCGCATCACAATCGGTACCCAGGAATTGTTTAAAGGATACATATAGCTAATTGTATTACATCAAGTTCAATTCGCCAAGTGAGAGGCTGAAAGCACTATTCCGTGAAATGTTTGCGGCGTCCCAGCACTTCTCAGTACTGCTGTGTTGTTGATCTTGCTGCGTATCACAGAATACACTAAGTGTAACAGATGTACAGCAAATTACAATTAATAAGCAGAGATCTATTCTTTTGCTGCTTTCATCTGTAGCAGCAGTCACCTGTAAATGCCACACTATAACCACTTACGTTCATTATTCATATAAACACAATTTAATCATACACAATTCAGAGGTTAAATGAGATGGCTCAGACATCCAAGGAAGGTCAACTAGACATCACACAACCATTGGGTTCGTGCGGCTGTCTGTGGAAACTGCGAATGATCAATGGAATTTATCATCATAGCCATCTGCCGTTACACTGTGTGGAATACAATACACTAAATAGTGCACTGTACAGCCAATCAGAAGGTACTAACCACAGTGTCATTCTCTTGGCACTCAACACACAATTTCACACACCTACAATTCACAGCAATAGGCATACAGCATACTCATTCTCCGCCAAATTGCAATGCAACTGTGCATAACACTCACACAATTTACAGGTTAAATATGATGGCTCAGACATCCAAGGAAGGTCAACTAGACATCACACAGCCATTGGGTTCATGTGGCTGTCTGTGGAAACTGCGAATGATCAATGGAATTTATCATCATAGCCATCATCATAAAACAGATCAAGTTTAAGAACTGCTGACAGTGATCTACCAAACATCGCTAAGTAACCTACGAATATATACTGGGTTATACTCCAAGAAGTTGTATTGACTTCACCATCGTTAACGAGACTATTGCTGTTTGCTGCAGAAAATACAGCTATGCACAGTATTTGTGACCACAAATATTTGCAGACGTAGTAGCACATCACATGACTACTGTAAATCACTATATTCACTACATACATCAAGTAACATCGAAGAAAAGGTTTACCTTTTTATGAACCAGTCATCATGACACGGCAGTCGCCATATAACTACGTTCACTAATAAATGTCGTTCAGACCATCATGGCTTGGCACCAGATGACCATAGAACCACAAGCCATCCACCTTCAGCCACTGTTAGCCGCCAATGGGCAATCTGTAATCAACATACACAATAAACTACGAGTAAGTAATTACAAGCAAGATTCCTTCGTCACTGAGGTCCTCAGTGCAGCTTTAGCTACTCACTGTGGCAGCCTCTGGCGAACACTTGTGAGTTTATTCGTAGTTTGTTGCAGCATCAGCAAATGATGTACTGTACCTACATGCAAAGTTACAACTTCACGTGTGTTGTACTTCCTGAGATATCTCTTGACAAAAAGCAATACTAAGTAATCACCCACCCAGCCAGTCAGCCACCCATCTACTCAATCAGCTCAACTTCGACTGCTGAGGTGAGGAATAAACAACAGGTGAGTAAACACGTTAAACATAAAATTTAAGACAAATTTATCAACCACAAATGGACAACGGGCGTCATCTTGTCATTAAGCGTACTCAACTACGCATACGTAACACAATGCTAAATGTTAACTACCGTCAATTAATCTGCAGGTGGTGCATCATCAGATCTGTAAGTTCCTCATGAATTCAGAGAGATTCCCATTGAATTGCATAATCATCATATGATGCACACAGTAAGAAAATGATTAGACAAGTAAATGATTGATTAAAAGTTTCAGCACATAGCAAGAATTTAGTATATGTGTATCAATGGTGCGGACATCAGTGGTCTGTTGCTAATAATCTTGATGAACACGATTCTGTATATACGGCTGGATAGCAACATTCACAAGCTAAGATACTGCTCCGAACTTTACAAAATCTCTAACAGAACTACTAAATATCTTAATGTCCATTAAAAAAATAAATGCATGGTCATACCCTATGCACATACCTTATACCATGATACGAACAAGCAGTGAACTGAAACATCACCCACTGCTCAATCGGGTCAATCGAATTAAGCATGTCCAAGTGCTTTTCTATTCGGTGGTTAGAGCAATTTAGTATTATTCATTCTAAAAATAATTTGCAAAATTTTCAAGCTAAAATCCTCATTATCATTTCTAACGATGTCTCAAACAGCCTACTGTAGTCAAGCATGCAGCTCAGTGTATAGGTGTTAATCAAAATTTATCATCTGTCCCTATCTATACAAAAGTTCATCATCGCCACTCTGCATGACTACTGCTAAAAAACCACATATGAGGAGAGTTACTTTTCTGTCCACACTAAAAACCACACGTACAAATGGCACGAGATGTGAATTCAAACCTTATGCAAATGCATGCTCAATATATTATGCTAATGCTACACGTAGATGACGGAATTTTTGCACTGTACATCATGTGTGGATATATGGCTGTATTGAGAATCATGGACAAAATGCCAGCGGACAAAATGCCACCAGGACATAATGCCACCAGACATAATGCCACGGGGACAAAATGCCACCGTACAAAATGCCACTGAAGTTACATCTCATGCGATGGAGTAGTCTGCTTGCCAAAATCAGTGGCGTTTTTCATGTATTCTGAGTGTCTGTAGGCCTATAATGGGTGGTCATCTCAACTGCTCAACAAGAAGGATCATTGGTCAATAAGCTTAATTCACACATCAATGGCAAGTGCCGTACAACTCATTAGCTTTTTCGTGGAGTAATCTACTCGCGAAAATCAGCGGCGCAAAAAGGCGGCGAAACTGCTCATCTGTTAATGTAGGCCAAGGTTTACACGGTCTACAGAAGCAATGACATCATAATGCTGACGCAATACTGGCAGTCTGGCAGCAGAATAAATGATGCAAATGACAGCCCACTTGGCATATTTAGAAATCTGAAAAGGAGAGTACCCAGGGCTACATTTCAGGTGTACATAAATTTTATTTTCACATTAAATATCAGTACAAAACATTTCTTTCAGGTGTACATTCTCAAGTGTTCAAAATTTAGCATAGAGGGGGCCCAGGCGCAAGGGCCCCACCCATAAATATGCCACTGAATACTTACAGTCTTGTTCAGCTGAACACCGCATACATCTATTTGCAGTGGCATTTTGTCCGGTGGCATTTTGTCTGGGGACATTTTGTCCAGATCCCCTGTACTGAAGACGTCACAACACAGGTAAAAAAATAGAGTAATAAACAAAAACATGCCAGTAAACTAGAATCTTTATTCAATAACCTAATTCAGTTATCTAAATATTACTGAAAATAAAAACATTGTAATAACACTGTTCTATTCACTAACATCACTAATTACTACGTGGCAGTTGTCTCAGTTCTTTGGTGGTTGTTTTTTCGTCATAAGTACTTTCAAGAGTAGCAAATATTAACTGCATCATAGACAACTGTTGCCGTAAGAACATAATAAACATTTCATACAAAACTTCACATCGCTAACAGTCACAGACCTACATGTAACACAAAACCACAATGAAACTTTATAAATTCCAACACATCCAGCAGACATGACATTATTCCTAAAAATCCTCTTAACTAGATTTCTAACAGGATTATGGGCTAGCTAAGTACTCATTGTGGGTTTTACTTCTACACTCCAAACAAACACCCATAAACTTTATTTCACAATGGCTAAAATCTAAATGCCGCTAACTGCAACATTACTCAATATCCTTTCTATAGCGAGGACGCCACGCTTAAATAACGTCTTGAATCCTGATTTACCAAATTTGCCAGATGCCACTATGAGCCGTTACCCGTGGTGGCCAGACAAGGCTGGAAGTTTAAACTCTATAAACTTATTTCAGCCCCCAATTTCCCACACGTGGCGATCAAGTCTGCTTCTGCATCTGCTGGGATACGCTGCTGGACCAACAAGCGGTATGCCTGAAAACCGCAGGACGCCGCAGGACACTATTGTAATGACCGCAGGACACACAAGTGAACACCGTCAAGCTCCAAAGAACGTTATAAATATTGTCGTTTGTTCATTTTCAGTAGCCTACAGTGGCGTGGAACAATCAACAAATAACTAAATGTGAAGTAGCCCAAATATAGTTTTTTGTAATGACCGCAGGACACACAAATGAACACCGGAGCCTGAGGACGAATATTGAGGAGTGCAATAGCGTAACATGTAAAAATTCAAACTGGGGTAAATTAACGTCTGGACGAGCAAAAAACTTTTAGCCTAGTGCCTATTAGCACGTGAAAGAGTAGTATCCAATCCACGGCAGTCATCCAGTCCAACGATGGAGCTACCAGTACGTAAGGATATATGTAGAAAATGTGTTCGTAAAGTAACGGCACGTCAAGACGCTCTGCAGTGCAACATCTGTTGTCACTGGTGGCATCGCACCTGCGGCAGATAACCGATATGTGTCGTTTCTGCAGCAAAGACACGCCGGAGTATCTGCGTTCGGTGATCGGAGTGGACAGGACGTTTAACCTGGGTCCTTGTTTTGTGACCACACTTGTGTATAAGAACAGGTCTGTAGTCCGAAAGGCAAGCAATGACAGTCCAATTTTCGTCGGACCTGTCATGTTCCACTTCGACGCCAAAACTGAAACATATACAGCTTTCTTTTCGCATTTGGCTGCTGTTTTAGGTGTGGAAGGTGTTCACACGGAATTAATGGCGGACGACAACCTGGTGTTTGGATCCGACGAAGAGCGAGCTATCGTCAACGCCATCCGTGTGGTCTTCCACAGCTCAGGTATGCACACCGCAGGATGCATAAGACAGTAAATATAAAAGATTGAAAAAGTTACAAAAAGCACGATATATACATAAAAAAATCACCGAACCGTCAGATATAATCAGCATGTTCATTGACACAGCTGAAGGAAAGCTGGTGAATTTTTTGCTAAAGAACAGTGCTGTAGTTCTGTAGGTATACACAATCTACGATTGTTCGCTCTGTTTTGAAAATCTTTATTCACCGCGAACGGTAGACAACAGAATAAACAAAAAGAAAAGAAACCAGAACATCACTTAACTAGCACACGAACATAAGTATAACAAACATAGCATCAGTTCACGCTAAAAAGCGGCAGTGATATGTTATTAATTACAGACAATCTCGACAGAAATTTATTGTAACGTTTTACTAACAATTCAGAAGGTAGATTGTTTTGTCCAGAATGCTGTTTAAATTTAGCTGTGGCTTTGGTTTATGCAGGACACGTGTACTGCGCGCGACACATCTACGACAACGTCCAGCGTCATCTTACGGACAATGGTGTCGCGGTAAAGACGCGCCAGCATCTGCTGAGGCTGTTGCAGACTTGCTGTGAGACACAGGCAGCTGACACATCAGCAGCATCCGACGACGCCGCACACCAGCTACTGGAGTACGCCCGTCTCCACACACCGGACCAGGCCGATTACATCAACAAGCATGTTCTGCCTAAAGTTCGCAATAACAAAACGGTACGTTGTCATTGTTAAATGTTTCTTGCTTGTCAGATCAAAAAGTCAAATAGTACGCTTGGCTTAATTAACGAAATTAAGTATCTACCGTACATCTGTAGTGATAAGTCATCTTGAATATGCTAACTCAGTCTGGCGTCATTATCATACACAATGTTCTAAATGCTTCGTCGTTAAATGTTTTTTTGTGACTGAGTACTCAAAGTAATTGATTAATCGACTGAAGTTTTTACATATCGGCCATTGCTTTTGTACAAGCTAAGGATCGCTTACATGTTCGGCAGCTATACATCTAAGTTTCTGTGCAGTAGTGCGTGTGCGTGTGGCTTGTCTAGGTCGTCGACAGTAATCCGTGAATCAGACAGGCCTGGACTAACAACAACGCGGAGAGCTACAACCATGTGCTGAAGACCAAGACGCAGTGGCGCACCATGAAGCGGGTCACCGACCTCGTCGACAGCGTGCACAATCTGGTTGACGTGCAGATTAAAGATCTGCGCCGTGTGCTTCATGGTGAAGGCAACTTCGCGCTGTGTGGGTCGTTTTCGCGCCACCACGTCAGCTACAACGCCTGGCAGAGCATGAGTGCAGACCGTCGGGATCAGCTGTTCGACCGGTACCTGCGTGACTCCGGTAGACGTCAGCAGCCAGCGGCAGTCACGGCAACTGACGGTGGCCTCAAAGTCCTCAACACAAGCAAGGTCGCACGCAAGCCAGGGCAGCGCAAACGTCCACGGGCGACCCGCACCACATCTGCCAAATGAACTGCTTTCAGGATCATAGCCTGAGAATTCATAGCTTACAGTTGTAACGTTGGAAAAAATTCTTTCACTTTTGTTGACGTATATTCTTCCCTAACCTTAAACGTTATTAATTGAACTATGCTTGAATTTGAATTCTCAGTCTATGTTCATACGTACATCTCCACCATGGACAGATTTTAAACTGTTTCTGGTACTTATTTTGACTATAGGTATTGTAGCTGTAAACGCGAAGTAGTACGTCGTTAACCTCCTTACCGGTAATCCCGAGTCAGACTCGGGGTAGGATATACATGCTAAAACCGGTAACCCCAAGTCTGGCTCGGGGTGACTGAGATGC
>Ga0209679_1000998_pt1 | contig 11379 bp, 11 predicted proteins | sample WorMetHEROISLAND_4_FD_187408 | JGI IMG/M metagenome (GOLD analysis project Ga0209679, IMG submission 187408) | Marine gutless worms symbiont microbial communities from Max Planck institute for Marine Microbiology, Germany - Olavius sp. 2 HERON... ...
CGTAATCAGGTCATCTCTGTCCCGAGATGCACCAGTGACAAAAGTTTGGCGAAAATCCGTCAACAGATACTGGAGATATCGCGGAAACATAAAACTACCACGTGAATCACGGACGGACGGACGCACGCACGGACGCACGGACGGACGCACGCACGGACGGACGACCCGAAAACATATAGCCTCCGCCGGCGCCTACCGGCGGCGGAGGCTTAAAAAATTCACACACACACACACAGATGCACACAGCCAGTGTGATGGCAGCACACAGACCTGCTCTCACGGCAGGGTTCTCAAGAATGACTCGGTTGTAGATGAAACGGACGTATTTGAACGGCTGAGGGGTGCGAGGTCCCTCACGTCCCAGCAGGTGTAGGATGCGTGTAGCCAGCACCGTGTGTTCACAGTCCTCGATGAACTCACAAAGATGTGCCAGGCCGGCTTCCTTTGCCTCCGAGTTCTCCTCAATAATTGAGATTACTGAGTCAATGATTGCCCGCTTGTACTCAAAGCCGCCCTGCACACCAGACAACCTGCTGAGAGACCACAGCTACCACCTGCTGTACTATCACACCCTGATGACCAGCTGCTAATATACTTCGATCACAGACCATGGCTACCACCTGCTGTACTGTCACACCTTGACGACCACCTGCTAACATACTTTGATCACTACCTACTCAGTATTCTATCACATTCTGACGACCAGTAGCTGACATCTTGACGACCACCAGCATACATACCTTGATGATGAACTGCTAACTACTCTATCAATGTGTTTTACAAAATTCAGATTAGGTTACCAATCCATGACACTACAACATTTTACAACCGTTACAGCTAGAAAAGATGAAAAACGACCATTAATAAAAAAGTGATCAGTACGCACTAAATATACAAAGTAATGAAAAATGCACTAAATAGTTTAATTCTAATATCATTCAAAAACCATTCACAAAGAAACACAACGGTTAACTTTCACGTACAACTTAGCGAAACATACACACACAGCCATTTTTATGGTCATTTATACCACACAATGCACGTAGTGCAAAGTGTGGTACAGTACTGCTGTCACATGTTGCTCGATTTGCTTGTCAGTCCATCCGTGCATCGTCTGTGACGTTGAGGTACCATGATCGTATAGGTTGGTTTACTTCAAAAGTAATTACATGATTAATGAGCTTAGGATCTTCACTCCTCGGAGCCACAACACTGGCAATCTAGTCCAAGGGGAACATCCCCAAAATTTGGGTGAAATAGGGTGGGGTCACTGTTTTCAGCAGAAAAACTGCCACATCTCTGAAACAAGGCTAGATAGGACCAAGGTTACTACTGACAACTAACAGGAAGTTGCATATGCAGTTTTGATTGGTACCAAAATTAACGACTTCGAATGACACTAAACAGCCATTACGCACTCTGTTTCAAAATACATTCGCTTTCGGAGGGCACCACAAAAATTTGAATGAAGGTAGACCGACACTATCACTGGCGAATATGTAGCACAATGACTCTAGTTTCTGACAATATTCTTCTTCTGTTTCTGGTTGGCTGTGTTGCTGTAACGGTTGTGGCGAAATAAACTTACTAATATAAGCTTTATGCATATGCTTGCTTGGTTTCCCCGGAGAGGGGGCACCACACAGAGGGGTAATCAAAAATGTTGATTTTCAGTGCTTTCAGAAGCTATATCTTTGGAATATTATGCCAACATTATTATACAGTAGAAATTAGTCCCTCATCTCCTTTTCACTGATCCCAAAATACAAGACCAATGACTTTATGTTAAACTCTGTTTTTTGTACAGGCAAGTCCAGAATTTTTTTGCATGAATTTTGAAAACAGTTGCATAAAAACTAATAATGGTAGACCCACACTGGCAGCAGCAGAAATGTTCAGCATGGACTCTAGTTTCTGGTGATATATGGTTTATGTGGATATTCGCAGGACTTCTCCAAATTTTTATGAAAATTTCTGTCACACCTATGTATATTTGAGTGCTTATGTCATTCTTGTTTCTCCAAAATACTAAAAACTGCTATAGTATTAGTATTAGACGGTAAAGGGCGGCCTGTTCCAAAGAGCACTGGTGACTGCTGAAACTGACAAACTTTGCATAAAGCAGTTTTGCATGCTGCTTGCACAGGTTTCTTGGCAGCTTTGCTGGAGTTAGGCAGTGGTGGTGACATCTGGTGGTGACATCTGGAGCCACATTTACATATGCGTTTCTGCTGCCAATCAACGGCGTCAAAACACAGAAAGCAACAATGTTATGTATTATTATTTTCAGTCCCACTCTGTGCAGTGTGACATTTACAAATGTAGCATCAATAACATGTATTGAATGACTCAAAGAAACAGAAAATGAAATAAAGACTTCTACAACATATATATTAGTAATAATGTAAGTCTCATAGTACAGTCTATTATAAACTAACGTTCTGCTAGTAATATGAGTCATACCTCTTCACGAAGCATTGATGATAGAAAGCCCATCATGACAGAATGTTTACGTGGAAACTTCAGGCACAGAGACCTACACAAATGAGTCAGCAGTTGCTTAATGACACATCAGCACATTAGACGCCATGTAGTCCATAATGGTATGAACAGAAAACGAAGGCTAGTTAGTTGAGTGTGAGTGAATGAGTGAGTAGAGTTTAATGCCCCACCTGACACACAATAGGTCATTTCGGAGGTGGTCTTCACAGCCAATCACTTGACTGATACTGACAAAAAAGCAGTACAGGAAAATAAACATACAAAAACTAAATACAAATCAAACAAAGTAGACAACCTAAAAAACAGCAAAACAAAACTACCCTGGTTCAGTCATCTCTTACGACACTCGGCCAGGAAACTAGGTGGACTTATTCTATAATGATAACACACATGGGCCCCGAAACCCACACGGGGCGTGGCTAGTTAGTTACAATTAAACATGGTTTAAAGCCAACAGCCTGCAAGTAGACTGGATTCCGATTCCCAGACGGGGAATCTGGTTAGGTTTACAATCAAAGGAAGATTTGAACTTAAGTTAAAACCCTACTGTACACGGGATTCTGACTTTAGACAGAACTACATTGAGAGCTTTTTCTGCTGTATGGAGAGAGGAAGTTCATTTGCAAGGACACAAAAACTAGAGCTTGGCCATGTTCTGAATGCACCGAGGCATAAACGGAGTGCATGGTTTTGACACACACATGTACACACATATGCACACATATAAAAATGGTGCTCAATTGTTAGCTGAAGAAAAAACACTTGCAACATTGGCCACATGAGGCACAAAAACACTAGTACAAAAACATTTGGCTACATGTGGTTCAAAAGCAATTCTCCGACGTGATGAAAGCTGATGCAGCAGATATAATGAGCAGAATGCTGCAGAGACAACAGACCTGATTGCCTGCACAACCACCACCTTAAACTCATCAGGAATTTCCGACATAAACGAAGTAATCTGCTTCATCAGACGATCAACACTGCTTTCACTTCCCGTCTACACAACACACACAACTCAGTGATCATGACTGTCATGGATGACCAAGCATCCAATTAAATAACAAGACTCGGATAATAATAAAACTAAATATACTTATATCAATCCAAAACAATACTGTATCAATCCGAACAACACTAGATTGTCACGGATGACCACGCGGCCAACCGACAACACACTATAATATCTAGGCCTACAACATGCTCTCTCCACGCAAAGCCCCCAGAGACAGGAAGTAGTTCTCCACGTGACAGGTTTTATAGTCCGACTAGAGTCACATGGCAGATAGAGAAGTATGCAACGGCATGAGAGACATGACCGTGACAATGATCATCATGACAACAATCACAACGACGACAACATGCGTGTGTGCAGGGTGTGCGTGGTGGGTGTGTGCATGTGACACAAAACACAGTTACCTTGAGTAGAGTTGTGATTGCCAGAGTAGCAATGCTGCGGTTGGAGTCAGTGATGAGGTTCTCCAAGTCAACATTGCAAGCAGTCACAGCAGCTGGATGCTTCATTGCCACCTGCAACATACAGCACCCGGCGTGCAGTGCAGGACAGGATACCAAACCTGGTACCACTAGCAAAGGACTCACACATTGCGCTGCCAGTAGCCGCTGTGGATAACAAGCAATCCTTTTCCAAGTGTAAGTCAGTAATGTGACCTGTCTACGCTGTATTCTACAGTCTGTCAACTGACAGTTTGACAAGCAGCATGTGCTAAAAATGGAGGACTGAAAAAAGCAGGACCAAAAGTAATTAAAAATTACTATAAAATGCAGGACCAGAAAGATCAGGAAAAAAATCCAGAAAAGTCACAAGATGGAAAATGCAGGACCAACATTTACTAAATGGAATATGCAGGAACAGAAAATGCGCGACTGTAAATTGCAGGACCTGGAAAATGAAGGACCACATACGGATGGATGACCCCATCAGCAATTTAAACTATGTAAGGGATTGCTGGTGGCATGTGATTTTAAAACACACCGCATGCAAGCAGTGTCAACACTTAACCGGCACGGCGTCAGTTGTTTGAATGCTGAAAGCGCTAATGCCGTCAAAGTTTACGTACTACATAAAAAGTGCCAAAAGACGTGTGATTAATATCTTCTGATATCTCCAGTTTAGACGGTTTTGCACAAAATACAATTCATAATAAAACAATAGGCAAAAACTTTATGACCTACCATTATCAAAGTGACTTCAGTATCACATCTCTGTTGTAACGTTTGTACGTACGTAGTACAATATAACATATTTTTTTTGTACAAAATATGAATGCGTCGACTGTTGGTCCAGCATTTTCAGTCCAGCATTCTGTTCTTTTGTTGTCCTCCATTTTCCAGTCTTGCATTTTCACTTGACTCAGTTTAACAGCCTAATCTTCAGTTTTTTTGATCATACTGTCAGTCAAGTGATTTGAGATGGAAGACTCAGCTCAGATATCTGTCTTCATATACCATCATTTCATCACACTTATTGTAAAGAAAATGGTAATTTATTTTTATGGTATTTATATTTAGCTTACTGTCATATTATACAATGCCAGCCTCCAGCAGAGGCTCAGTTTATTTACAAATGGGAGGCCATGGTGAGCTGTGTTTTCAAATTACCCTGCAGTATTTGGAAAAATTTCATGCGGAAAACTGTGGGCCGTACTTATTACAGTCCAACTGATGAGACACAGTACTATATAGTAGACAGAGCTGTCGTTGTATTCCGAAACTGAAAAACGTGTCCCTAACCCTGGATAGAAACCTGTATAAGACATACGGCCAACCTTGTTCAGTGTGCGCACGGCGGCAAAGCGCAATGTTGGTTTTGATGATCCACAGAACAACTGAAGCACTGAGACGGCAGGTGCCAGCTCCTTGGCTGTCGTCTGCTTCATGTTCACTATAGCATGTGCCGCTTCATAGATCACCATCTCACTCTTGTGTCTCAGACAACTCTCCAAGAACTCATACAGAGGACTGTCCGTCCTGTACTCAACAATGCCACAGAAACCTAACCTCTCTCACGTCTTTACTTACTTACTTACTTGCTTAAATAGCCGAAATTGATAACATGTCAGCAGTGAAGTCATCTGCATGTAAGCATGGCACATAAGGGGGAAAACTATGTGACTCTGTGATTCATGGTCGTAACGTTATAGTGCATTAAACTTTGTGTGGTTTTTTCTGTAACATCCTATAATAATAACGATAACAATAATAACAATAACAATAATAACAACAATAATAAATGACAGTAACAACAAAACAGTTATACAAATTACGACATAGCAGCCGCTTAACTAGCAATAATACAATAATGCTTAAAATAAAACAGCAGCGGCGGCGGCAATAGCACAGCAGTACCAGCAGCAGCAATAACAACAACAATAACAACAACAACAACATAACCATCATCAATATATTCGTGACTTCAGAGGCATTGATGGTCACGTTAAAAGTCTGACAAATCAGAAACATCTTAGTTTGTGTGATGACCGTGACAATGAGCAAGTGACGGACGCAAAATAGTTGCAGCAACAGAAAACAAACAGAAGTGATATCTACAGAATAACACTAGAGCAGTAACAGCTGACTCACCCAGCATCCTCATCCTCCAGTAGTCGACATGCTATACGTATCTACACCAGCACATCAAATCATCATCATCATCATCATCATCATCATCGTCATCGTCTCACTGAGCAAGATGACTGGTTCACTGCCGTATTAGTCATCACAGTTACACAGACAGCAAACTTCAAAACAACACAACCATATCTCAACGACGACTTGCTACAGTATGAACTACAGCAGCAACATAAGCATCACTTCATACAGCTAATGCTGACATCTGTTCATTCAAATGTATTCACACAAAACAGAATCATCACACGACTGTCCGCCCTGTCAACACCCTTCCTTTTACACCAACCGACACTCAGTTATGAGGGGCATTCAAGTTTTTGCAACAATGGCAGTAATGCGAACTACGCAGTCACTGCAGACTTCAATACAGAGTTCTGCCAAACTGTTTATGCCATTAAAACAACCTTCTATGTCCATCCTTCAAGCCCAGCTTCCACCGTAGCCTTGAGCAATTCATTGTCTGGATAGCAGACACCATCAAGACGAGACGGCAGGTGCCAGCTCCTGTATGTTGTACCTTTGGGAAACCATGGACTGTGGAGTGTGGACTATACATTATTCACTGATATGTTTTGTGGCTCGAACTGGCTAATAAGCCAAAAAATTTACGAGCTGAATCAAAAAAAAAGCTGGACTGAGTGAATCTGAGGTCTAAATATTCTAATCCAGTGCCAATGCAGAACTGCAGATTGACTCACCAGATGGCAGTATGCATACGGCGACTTAAGTGGGTGACGTGTAAACTTAGCAACGAGCTTTGAGACGGCAAGTTTGTCAGGCTTGCGGATATGATACAGAAGTCCAAGCGCATGATACTACACACACACACAGACACACACACAGACACACATCTGTATAAACAGCCACTTTTTGAGTTGCAGCAACAGAAAACAGACAGAAATGGTACAGAAAACAGTCATACAGTAACTTTCAGTTGTCATTCAGAAGCCAATATGCTTCACGCTGATATACTAATGACGACGGAAGACATTTTCTAGTGTATCTCCTCACGAACAGCATTAATTTGGACGTAATGTGGCTAATAATTGGCGGTGATAAACATTAACTCCAACATATTTTTAGTGGAATTGCTACACTATCTCTGAAAACTCTGAGTCAAATGTTTTTGATCCGGTATATAAAACATCATTTTGGTCACATCCCCATCAATAAACTTGGCACAACATGTGAATCAGTGTCCACAAGATATACTGCACCTAATTTTGAATTCTGCCATTAACTTTTTGAGTTACTGATCCCAGAATTTGTCCAACTTCTCTGTTTACAAAACCAAAAAACCAGCCTACCTTTATGACGGAGGTGTAAAAACAGACTTACATTTCAAATTGAAAATAAGTGACACATCAACATGTAGCACCTACTGTATGCACAAATCCCTGTATTTTGTTGTCATAGCATTTCCATTTTATTAGCTTTCCTACAGCTACTGATATTAGAAATGCATTCTGAACTTCACGCTATTGCTGTCATCGTCCTCGTCGTCACCATTATTACTGCAGCACAAAAGACATAAAACTACCTTGCTTCTTGCACAAAACGAATGAAGAGGTGTTAAAAACAGTCGATACGAAAAGGGAACTTCTGGACACACTGAGAATAAGACAGAAGAGATGGTTAGGGCATGTGTTGCGCCATGATTCTCTACTGAGAACAGTATTAGAAGGACGACTGCCAGGGAAGAAGGGAAGAGGGAGACCAAGGAAAATGCTACTGAGCTGGTTACCAGAGACAAACAAAGGGCATACTGATTGCACTCAACTCAAAGAAATGGCACAGGAAAGAGCGAGCTGGTGTCGATGAAAATGGAAACCTGCCCACAAAGGGCAGAATACAACAGCAGCTTCTTGCTGACAACTGCAGTTGGTTTTTGGCTTCCACTGCAGTTTCTTGTTAAGCACTGGAGTTGTACAACAGTGAGCTCTCAGTATAATAAAGTATTTTAAAACTATCGTACAGTGATCCAATAGCCTACAGGCTGATGCTGACAAGCTAGTGATGGCTGCTGCCTACGAGGCTTTAAAACCATTCTAACTTGATGAGATATCAGCACTGACCTGCACCATGATGTTATCACTGTTGACAGCTTCTTGTGCCTCATTCACCCATCGCTTCACCACGTCATTGTTCTGCTTTGCTAACATCTACCAACATCCGCATCAGCATTAGTAGTCACCATAGCAACCAGACCAGCATCATCATCATCATCATCAGCACCAATATTACCATCATCATCATCATCGTCGTCACTCACGCAGCACTTCACATCACTGTTCTGCTTTGCTAGCATACCAACATCCGCATCAGCATCACTAGTCACCATAGCAACTACACCATCACCACCATCATCATCAGCAGCAGCACCAATATCACCATCATCATCATCATCATTGTCGTCATTCACGCAGCACTTCACATCACTGTTCTGCTTTGCTAGCATACCAACATTCACATCAGCATCACTAGTCACCATAGCAACCACACCATCATCAACATCATCAACATCAATATTACCATCATTACCATCATCATCATCATCATCATCATCATCATCGTCATTCACGCAGCACTTCACATCACTGTTCTGCTTTGCTAGCATCTACCAACATCCGCATCAGCATCACTAGTCACCACAGCAACCACACCATCACCACTATCATCATCATCATCAGCACCAATATCACCATCATCATCATCATCCTCATTCATGCAGCACTTCACATCACTGTTCTGCTTTGTTAGCATACCAACATCCGCATCAGCATCACTAGTCACCATAGCAACCACACCATCGTCAACATCATCAACATCATCATCACCAATATTACCATCATCATTATCATCATCGTCATTCACGCAGCACTTCACATCACTGTTCTGCTTTGCTACCATACCAACATTCACATCAGCATCACTAGTCACCATAGCAACCAGACAGCATCAGTCAGGCATGCATCAGTGAATGTAACTCAGTGAAGATCTAGCAGTCAAGTAACTGACCAGTGACGATGTCAGTGCAGCACTAGAGACACTTGGCTCCTTGTCAACAATCGCTTGCTTCATGTAACGTTCAATGCTCTGCAGCATACTGCCCTGTCAACAACAGCACACTAACTCACATCACTATACACTGTACCCAGTATCATCATCAGTACTGGTAGCAGCAGCAGCAGCAGCAGTACATATCACTGCTGCCAATCAGGCGCCACCATCTCAGCACTCACCATTTTCAGCCACAAGACCAATTGGCACTGGAACAAACTGATGCCAGCGCTTCGGCACTCGACAAGTTTGCACAGCTTTATGGCTATTACAGTATTACATACAGCAAAAGACTGAGTAAAATGACCATATAACATATAATATCACAGCCTTAAAGTGGTAAAATTTCAAAGCATGTGCAAATGAACTGAGAACTATGTTTTCATTTAATGCATCAGTAACCAGTTAAAACATTCAATCATTAAATTCAGTGCCATTTCAGTGACTTTCCAAGATTTTTCTTGAGGCCCTCAACTTGCTATTTCACAGCTTTCTTTTTCAGCTTTATGAAAGCAGGAAAGCACTTACAGTAATCTTCCACTCATTCTCAGCCCAGTGCAATGCAATACACTAGTCACGCTTATGTATGTTCAGCAGTAATTTAGCAATTTCTACCGTATTAAACACGTGGACAATTGTTAATGATTACAGCAGATCAACTGTAAAATTTGCACGTGTGAAAAACAAGTCAAAGCAAATAGGAAGACAGTGGCTACCAGTAACATTAATGTACAATTAAAAGCAAACGTTATCTTCACACAGAGGCAGTAATTTCACACAATGTAACTTGGTCATTATTAACAGCTTACTCGAAAACAGATCAGCGTACTGTGTTCACGTACGACAAAAAAAGCAAATGTACATTTATTTAACTCTTCCACACAGGCATAACTAATAATAATACTTTACTTCATTCAGACTACGTGATACAGAGAAAAATGTTGAAAAAACTGCATTTGCTTGAGTATGGTGCCGAAATGCCCAGTGCCTAAAATCCAGCACTGATTAATACTGGCAGTGAAATGGTGACACTGATTTACTGGTGACTATACAGCTGATACCTCACACAATCACATACCACAGCAGCTCAGTACCTCAGAGCATCATCAACACATTGAACACAACACTCAACAGTGAACATGACATCACCATTCACACAGCATCAGCAACTAAAGAAAGATGTAAAACAAGATAATTCATACCTCAGTGATACAGCACAGAGCTCTGATGGCAGGTGCACGAAACTGCTCTTCCTGTCACACACATCAGCCATTATATATTTTATATCAATTATGACACACAGGGTGTCCCAAAACAAACTGACCCCAACAGTGTTTTATCATTATCTCATAACCATTGAAATGTTTACAATAGTACGCTCATATTGTCTAGTTTTTGTTCACGAATCTGGAGTTTACAGACTGTGTTTGCATATTGTCCACACTCGCAATTTTACCAGTAAAATTTTTAGCACCAAGACATCAACAGACGGCTGCTGAAAGTGCTTATGCTGAAAGGTGACCAGGCAAAAAACAACTCGTTGGACGCTAACTCACGAACACTGCATCACTGAAGTGGAGTGGTGTCAGAGACCTTTGAAGAACACCACCTGGAACGACCACCTCCAGAAGACACAGAAAAGGGCTGTTCAGTGCATCCAGGCACAGATGGACAATGCTGAAGGATACTTTAAACATTTCACAAGACAAGCATTGCTTACTTCTTCAGTCATCATAATTTAGCAATTCATCATAATTCAACCAGTTGGCTAACTGTTAGTCACTATTCAGCAGCTGCATTGTTCTGTTGATATTTTGGCATCAAAATTTTACTTGTATAACTGCCAACATATATGACAAAAATCGGAATGATTAACGAGTAATCACACGATTTGCCAACAGTCTGCAGAATGCTGACAGTAATACCTTGCCGGTCATGTCCTTAGTGAGGCTACTTGTAACAATGATGACATCGTCGGCAATGTCTGCCATTAGCTTTATGCACAAGTAAACCATACGACGTAGAGTTGTCTACACAGACACACACACACACATACATACGCAGACACACAGACATACATTGATGAATACACAGACACACACACACATACATACGCAGACACACAGACATACATTGATGAATACACAGACACACACACACATACAT
>Ga0209679_1000999_pt1 | contig 11378 bp, 8 predicted proteins | sample WorMetHEROISLAND_4_FD_187408 | JGI IMG/M metagenome (GOLD analysis project Ga0209679, IMG submission 187408) | Marine gutless worms symbiont microbial communities from Max Planck institute for Marine Microbiology, Germany - Olavius sp. 2 HERON... ...
TTGATGAGTGACATCAACTTCGTAGCGGATGCCGGTCAGTATAGAAAAGCTTTGATGTTTATGTCTCGGGGCTTCACCGGGTGGGTGGCTTGGTGGCGTAACGGTTAGGGCATCGGACTTGCGATCAAGCGGTCGTGGGTTCAATTCCCGGTCAGGCCACTATCAAGTAGCAACTCTGGGCAAATTGTTCACATCCATGTGCCTCTTTCACCTAGCAGTTTTATTCGGTACCAGCCAAGGGGCGATGTTCTGCAGCTGAGGAGGAAAACTCAAGCTACCTGGATTAGGGACCTGCGAATCGGCCGTTTGCATTCGAATCAAATACGAATCGAATCGAATCAGGCATTACGATTCGAATTCGAATTGAATCTCGAATCAAATCGGCCGTATATACCGTAATCAATAATTAATTACAAATGAAACAAAAGAGATGTGCGGAACTACAGATTCCTTATTCCAATCCTCAGACACATTAAACAATACTGGTTTATGATCACTCATAGAGCTAGCGAGTCTGTATGCTGTACCACTAAGTGCCGTTAGTGGTTTGAGCAATAGGCAGGCATGGCCGATTCAAAAATTTTCAAATCGGCCCATCACTTTTGAATCGAATCGGAACAGCCAATTTGAATTCGAATCGAATCTCGAAGCTTCGCAGATCCTTAACCTAGGTCTACTCAGCCGTCCATCCTTCCGGGGTAGGTAAATCGACTACTGGCCTGGTTGGCTGGGGTTATGGTGGGACGTGTTCACTTGTGTCGGGTAGCAGGTAACACTGTGATCCCATATGGCAAGTGATGCTCTGTAGCTCTGTGATGGGTTTTGCATTAAGCGCAATGTAGGCTTTTTTTAAACTGTAAGTCTGGTGTCGCACCAGCCATACGCCACAGACTTCGTGGTTTATGTACCTGCGGGCTCAATAGCCTAAGTAAGGGAGATGAGAACCCGCCTACGCTGTAGGTAGGAGGGGTATGGCACCTTTTCCCTCATCCAGGTTGCCCCTGGAATACTACTACAACTAATAGTTTCAGTTTTAGTTTAGCAGCCAATGGCGGTTCATCTTTGTGCAGGTATTTCAGGGTAGTCCGTGTCTTTCATGAGTAAACTTTTTGAACTGTTAGAGCAGGATTTTTTAAAGTCCAGATGCCCTTCCCGTCACTGAGTGTTTGTGAGTAATACTGTGTTTACTACTACACTGTGAGTTTAAAAGGGAGACGCCCATACCTTCGCCAAATCCTGACCAGTTGTAATTTAAACTTTTTCAGTGCCACACTCTCTGGGAAATTTGCAATGAAGTGTCTAGCATAAATTTCCACCACACCTTAAATGCATTGCTACAGTACCTTGTGAAATATTAATATCAGAAAGGTACCATGTAATGCACGCTGGAGCACTGCACTGAACTCGCCAGAGACCTGACATATGGCAGGCAGCATATGTTGTAAAAGAAAGCCAGTCACAGTAATAGATGACATTGATTTTGAGTCTGGGACCAACTAATATCAAATCGATGTTGCCTCATTTTGACACGCCGACAGACACCATCAGCGACTGACATAACATAATTGCTGTGCAAAGAAAACATTTTGCTCCGACTTCTTTCTTTATTGTTGCAGCATATGTGTACAGTAGGTCAGTCTGTCTTCCATTTTAACTCACTGTGTGATGTTCACAACAGCAGCAACAATATTTTTGTCATTATTGTTACAGTCATCGTCATCATTATTGTTTACCTCTCGCGCTTTTGCTGTTGCTGCTCTAACCATTTGAAACTCACTTTCAGTTAACACTGTATGCACCGACAGTTTTAACATTAAAAATCTAGACTTAAAACTAAACTTTCTTATGTGCAGGATGCATCATATTTTCATGTTGTCCTTCTGTCTGTGCATCCATGTGTCCTTGCCTCTGTCCATGATGTTTTTGCGATATTTGCGGTATGCATTGATGGATTTTCACAAAACTTTTTTCATTATTGTGTCTCAGGACAAAGATGAACTGGTTTGATTTTGGGGTTAAAAGGTCAAAGGTCCAGGTGCCAGCATGACCAAATGTGCAAAAAATTCCATTTTTATTGGGGTGGAGGCTTATGGAGCTCGATGCTGTGCTTCCAGTTCTAACTGTTTACATGTAGGCCTAGTTTTAACAGTCTTTGATGAGTTGTTGGTGGCGTTGGGAGGGAAATGACCAAAATTGTTTCCATGCTTTAGAAAAATCCCACTTTGCACATACATGCATACTTGCATGCTCTTAAATGTTGGTGTGCACTGCATTGGAAGGCGTTTTTTCAACTTATTTCATATGTCGTCGTCGTGGCTGCAGGTTTGCTTTCTTTCTTAACTGAACTTTTGTGGTGTATAAGGTCAATTGACGGTTGTGGTCGGTGCTCCTGGTTCCGGCAAGAGTTCGCTGATAGCAGCATTACTTGGTGAAATGACGTGCTTAGCTGGAATGATCTCATGGAAGCCGTTAGTATTGTTATTGCTTTATTGTAAGTTAATACAATTGTCATCGTCGCAATTAGCCCTGGCATGTTAGTTACGTCAGTGTTATTTAGGCATCATACTATGCTTCACCCATTCGGCATTATCTTTAAAACGGACCGCACATTATGGTCCGTGCAGTTTCCGCATCGCGGCACCCCAGATTTGGAACATGTTGCCACCTCATCTCAAGAACAGTAATGTTACTCACGAACAGTTCAAGTCGTGCCTTAAGATTTGGCACTTTGTGCAAGCCTTCTTGTAAGAGAGAACTTTGTTTAAGCAGTGCTTTACAAATACTAGATTTGATTGATTGATTGATTTAAATTCAGCCTTTCAAACTGCTTAATCTAAATGATGTAGGCCCTAGGCCCTTGGGCTACCCGTAAGGTATCACGGCTGTGTTGTCCTATAATATTTTACCAGAAATATCAATTGTATAACCCATCCTTGCATGTAGGAGTGCAGAAAATAAACCACTTAAGCAAAATTCCACATTGCTATTAATGATGAATGTTTTAGTGGTCTCACCGTCTGCTATGTTGGAAGTGCGCCTTGGATATTGAATGCTTCACTGCAGGAGAACATTTTATTTGGCCAGCCACTGGAACAGAAACGGTAACATCCATACCTTACAATTATTTTATTCAGTGGTGAGATTTTGTCCATATCTTCATATTTTTGTAGCAGTACATTTGCGTAACCTCATGATGCAACACAAAGTAGAGGTATGCAGTTAGCAAAAATGACTTTGGTTCGGTTTTTGGTTCGGTTTTTCAAAATTGTCAGCCGAAGTGACTCAGAAGTAGAAGTGCAGAGATACGGCATGAAGAAAAATACTGTGACTGTTATCCTATCATACTGCAAGATGAATTGTGAATGAGACAACGTGAAAAACCGTCCCCAAACTGCCAAATTCGGTTTTTGAAAACCAAACCGCGGAAACCAAGTTTTCAGTTTTTGAATTTTGAGGTCGGTTCGGTTCGGTTGTTAGAAAACCGATATCCGAAATTTTCATCGGATTCTGCACACCCTAACATGAAGATTTGTAACTTGTTCAATTGTGGATGTATTTTTTGTATTTTAATGTCACTAATATATTTTATTTTGGTATATTGTATTGCAGTTAAACCACATTATTTGTTTACTTGGTGATTCATAATTTTGGGAGCCCGTTGCTTTCATTGGCATGACTCTACTCTGCTAATATATATTATTTCTAGACAACTTCTGTGAATAAATTAGGGATGCACCAGATGCATTTTTCTGAATCTTTCTGGAGCTGGATTCGGCCATATTTACAGATAGTATATAGGGTCACTGTATTTGGGTTTTGTGTGTTTGGTTTTCATTGGTTGTTAATACCAGTGCAAGTGATTGCCTGCAAAGACTCGTCCCCGAAATGACCTATTATGTGTCGAGAGGAACATTAAACTACTCACTTACTCATACTCACTCACTCACAACTCAAATTCAGCCGGAGCCTGGGGCCGGATATAGAAGAAAATTACTGCACTTATATAATCATTGGTTTTCTATGACTGAAAGTCAAGAAAGTATAAACAAGCTGTGGTGCGGGGCACAACAAACCCCGCCCCCTGCTGCCACCTATGCAACTGACTTGTTAACGCCAGTCCTCTGCTGCCACCTAACGAATGCAACTGACTCTGACCTATGGCCGGTGATAACAAACAACTTGACCTTCGACCCGCCGACCCGTACCGAACTGACTCAAAATTGAATCAGGTCGTCCCATGGTCACTCCGCACCTTCCCTGAAAATTTCATGCAAATCGGTCCAGCCGTTTTCTCCTAATGTTGCTGACAAAGAAACAAACAAAAAAAGAAATCGAGCAAAACAAAACCCCTTCCCCCGTACCGGCGGCGGGGTAATGAAACAGACAAACGGACGGACAGGCGTACAGAATTGCCGTAGCATACAGAACGCTTCAAAATGCGTGGCGATCCGATAACAATAGTGCCGGCGCCTTCAACAGCGTACACGGAGGATTATGCGTAGATATTCATTATCATCGACGCCAAGAGATAGCCTAGTGTATACGGTAAACCGTAAGAAGATACGATCATAAGCCGCAGCAGTCTTTCCACCTGATCGCCCGGAAATACACGAAACGGGCTGCAAGAGAAACGCTGCACTCCGAGCATCGCATGTACAAGAGCGGGGGTGGAAGTCTCACGGGTATCATGCGTTAATCAACAGTGACCTTTTTGTCCGTCTATTACACGGATACGCCCGGACAGTTAGATGGGAAACAAGTGACAGTACTTGCGAAGCAGGGGCTTAATACAATGCGATCGCAGCGATCCGGGCAATCTAATGCACAAACCCCGTTTTTGTTAATCCAAACAGAACAAATCCACGCGCCATGCAACACTCTAACCTTTAACGCGTCGAGTGGGTGGAAAACAGTATGCGTTGCAGATCACCACTTATTTCGAGTACCTTTTACAATCTCACCAATCTCACCATCCATCACTCGTTCACTGTTTCTTTCCAGGAGTGAAGCGGAGCCTATAGCTTTAGTAAAATCTTCCCCACAAAAGACTGCTGCTATCCTCTCGACCGCCTTCACTGTTTATTGGATTTTTCAAGCTCATCGGCTTTCTTTTTCAGTTCTTTTATTTGTCAGTTTCCTGCTTTGTTCTGTGCGGTAATTAACTAAGCATGCTACTCGTCGGTTTTTGAGTTTTAGCCGTATGAGACACGGGTACATGTCTCTCAGAAGTTTAGATCGGATAGCTATGGCCCTTTCCCCAACTGTTTGACAGTTGAATTAAAGTAAAGGCCGGAAAGAGTTTTCGCTAAGCGCTAAACTCCAGCTAGACGAGCGTTAACGCGCGACCCCACCTGCCCTTTAACGTCTCCTTTCTAGAGAAACCGACAGAATATCCGCACAAACCTTATATCGCCAGAAACTAGAGTCCCTGCCCAAGATTTGCACCGCTGACAGTAAAACAGAATTTAACGCCAAATAGCCGTTCAAGGTCATTCAAGGTAATATATTTTGGGGTCACTGGAAAGGCGACAGGGGACTAAATAATACTATATAATAATGTTGGCCTCATTTAAGGTGCCGAAGACGTAGCGTCCAAAGGCCCCGAAAATCGACGTTTTCGATTACCCCACTGTCGTTTGACGCCCCCTCTCCAGAGAACCCCTGCGAATATCCGCATAAACCTTATGTCGTCAGAAACTAGAGTCAATAGCCTGCATTTTTGCTGCCGATAGTATGGGTCTATCTTCATTCAATTTTTTTTGTGGTGAGCTCCGAAAGACGCATCTTTTCTGCAACAGAATGCGTATCGTCCGTTCAAGGTTATCCAAGGTCGTTGATTTTGGCACCAATCGAAAGGGCGTATGCGACTTCCTATTAGTCATTAATAGTAACTTTGGTCCTATCTTACACCGTTTCTGAGATACGGCGACTTGTTGGCTGAAAATTGCGAATTTTCCCTACCCCAGTCTCATTTAACGCCCTCGCTCGGGGTGAACCCGTCAGAATTTCTGGATGAAACTTACGTACCACACAAAAACTAGAAGGATGGGGCTAATGTACGGTGAAAACTGCAAGATCCTAACTTCAACCGTTTTTGCATGAATCACCCGGGTGATGGACAGACGGACAGAATTGCGATAGCATATGCGCGATTAGCATATGCTGTCTTGCGCAAAAAACCGGATCTCCTCTAAATGTTCAAATAACTCCAACAATTTTAACCCGATATCGTCAATTTCTGTTCTAAAGAATAGACATCTAATCTGAAGTCAATTACATTTAGGGCCTTACAGGCTCGCAAACCGTGGTAAAATATGAAACCAGTTGGGGTTATAAGACTGGCAACTACGGATCATTTTTTCACCGTGATCTTGGTTTCAAGTGTTTAAAGAAGAGACGCCTGCTGGAGAAGAACTGAATGAAGCAAATTACCATGCGAGATTTACCTGCTCAAAACAGTTGCTGAATAGCGTTATCGTCATTCGGTTCAGTGATAAAACCCATTTGCACTAGCTATACACAAAAAAAATCACAGAATGACCGACTGTAACCATCTGCTGCAACAAATAATAAAGACGTCGGATCAAACAGCTGTCTTTCCTATAGTGCGACAGTGACAGACGGCGTGTCGAAATTGGGTTTCACCAGTGTGATATTCATCGATCTGGAGTCAAGGTCGATGGAACCTATTACTGTGACTTGTTTCTGTCACAGAAGTTGATGACTGCCATACGTCATGTCTCTAGCGAGTTTATATTTCAGAGAACAGTGCCCCAGCATATAGGGCACGCTAGTTTTTCACACGTTAACATTCACAAGGTAGTGTGGGAGCTTTAGTTTTATAGAAAATTTCCTATTGAATGTTACAGTAAAAGAATGTTAAAAATTGGTGAATACGTGGCGGTTACGGATGACAGTTTTTATAGGACATCAGCATAGCTTGCTATGCAGAGCCCTGTAGCTACGGTCGGGTTGTCCGTCTGTGATCCGTTCGTCTGTCCATCTGTCACACGCTGGCACTGTGTCAAATGACGCAAGCTAGGATCACGAAATCTTCACTGAGGGATAGCCCAAGGACTCTAGTCTTGGCGATAAAAAGTTCATTCAGAAATTCGAACGGGTTCACGCCTAGCGAGGGCGTTAAATGAGAGTGGGGTAGGAAAAATTCGCAACCTTATATCGCCAGCCTTATATCGCTTATATAGGTGTAGGTCACTACGGCAATAGAAAGTAGCTTAGCTACAAAGAAATGCATTGCTGACGCCCTGTTTCTAAGCAGTAGCTGAGCTTCTTGTTTGACTCACGGCGTACACAGCATGTGCTGGAGCCTGGCGCACCGTAATTGAGAGAACATATTTGAATGCAAAAGAGTGCACTTTGTAGCGGTAGCCCAAGTTGTCCAAAAATGCCTCAATTGCCAGAAATGCCACAAAGTTTAAGGCTCAAAGTGCTTAACTGGAGTAGCCTCTGCTCTGGTTGCTATCGAAAGCCTCAGCTGGCTCTATTTTTAACACTTTTCGCAAAAAAGACGTAATTGTGGTAAGTGATGATCAATTGGCGATTACTTGCATCAAAAATTGTTTGTATGGGCCAGATTTGTCGAACTTATTTGAAAACGTAACAGGTCCTGGTTTTTGAACCTCACTATATGGAGAGTAGTCCAAAAAGTAAGTCGCCAAGTTCTTGTCACAACTATATCAACTAGAGAGCACTGGATACAGCGCATTACCTTCGCCGCCGAGACTAATGCGGCGTGCAGTCAGCGGACACACAGACATACACGCGTGACGTCGTGACGCCCAGCGACACAATACCTTCGCTCGCTAAGCGGCGAAGGTAAATAATTAAAATAAATATTGAATTATTTTCATTTTTTTCACTGGCACACTCAGCGATAAATTTACAATACAACCGTCATTAAAAATCCACCACACCTCAAAGGCTTATCTACACTACCTTGTGTATTTTGCGAATCGCTCAGAAGATAGAAATTTGTGAATATTGGTTGCTTACTTTTTTTGGATCACCCAGCATATCAGAGTGTGAGAGGCATCTCGTAGTCCGCGTCGCACGTTGCTTCAGATGCTGGTGATGACGGATGCCTGCTGCGTCGTCTCTCGAGACGATACGCTGTCATTAACAGTACATCATGACATGTCAGCTAGTTACACGATCCGTCGCACGAAACGCCAGAATATGAGAAGGTAACAAGGACGACAGCTGCGGCCGCATATTGCAGACTGGAATCAGTAATAACTGCTGAATAACATTAAAACATCAAGACGCTGTGTGTGTCCTGCGCAATTACTTTTATCATTGTTCATTTTTGTGCAAACAAATGATAATGATGATGAGGATGATGATGATGATGATGATAAAATGCCAACAGTCACGACGACTCTTTCGGTAAACCATAATGCAGCACGTCGAATTTCTTCTGCTGCGAAGTTATTCATAATTATAGGTTTGCTTTTAGGAGTCAGTGGAGACAGCACAGTAATTCATTAATTGGCGTTGCTCGAGGTGTTTGCCACGATGCTTTCTCATAGTGTTTTTATCGTTTTTTTTACTTTTTATGTTCTTATCTTACTTGTATTGTATGTACTATGGACCATTGGTCTGATACAAATAGATGAATAAAAAAATGAATGAATGAATATAACAATACAGTGCACTTGTTTCCTGTGCACGCATGTTGACTACAGAAAGCAATTTTTGAAAATAAATTGCGCTTTTCGCTAAGAAGTTATCTGCGTGTCAGTAGAGGCTGGGGCTGCTGCGGTTTGCCAATAAAGAACAAGACTTGTTCGTTTCGTTCGCAATTCCGCGACATAAAATGTTTACGTATATATTACCGGTACCAGATGATGTTTTCGTGATGCGAATTACGAGAAGATCAGAGGAAAAAGACCCGCTTTCTTTCTGGCGTGACCCGCAGGCCTATCGGAAATGTAGCGACAAGAAATGATGATCGAAAAGGTTTAAATTCGTAGGAGCAGTGAGTGATTGCTTGACACGGACAACAAGGTTGCATTTATTCAGGCAACATCCAACACGACCACTACTAAGCTGCTGCTAGTGGCGGTGATGACAGCTGAAGCAGAGTCGGACGTAATTACTAATGTGCGTCGTTACGTCGGTCGACTCGAAAGTAACGTATTAAGTCGAATCGACAACCTTCGCCGACGACGTTTGATTACCACGTTATGCCGCCGTTCGGTAGAGGGAGTCGAGGAATATACGACCTGCTTTGAAGCCTTGTGTGCGATGTAAGCATGTGACATGTGACCTTCCAGCTTTCACTGTACACATTCATTTAGTGCCAGTGCCACAGGCTGCAGAAGAGAACACACCTGCCCGACGTGTAATCAGCACTCTCCAGTAGCGTGGCCAAGGAGGCCTAGGGGCCTAGGCCCCAATCCCATAACCTTGAGTCATTTTCAGGATTATAGAGAGCCGACTGGTTTTCGTAATCCAAAATTAACAACGTTATAGCATCAAAAATTGTTAGGTTTGGGCCAGATTTGTCGAACTTATTTGAAAACGTAACAGGTCCTGGTTTTTGAACCTCACTATATAGTGAGTGAGTGAGTAGGTTTTAACGGCACATCAACACAGTTTTAGGTCATTAGCACCGAGCTTCACCCGAAAAGCAGGCACAGAGTCCGCTACAGTAAAGGAGAGCCGAAGCTATATACACCTTGCCAACGCTATACAAATTTCGCGCAGCCCTACTACCGCGTCGCCTTTCAATTCAGCTCCGGTCCCTAAGGGATAAGTGGGGTGGCAAGCGTCAAGAGAAAATAGTTGAAACCCTTCAGGCGGAGCCCCAAACTGCGCTGAACGAGGAGCTCACAAAGCTCTCCAAACCTGGTGGGGAGGAGCTCGCTGCTCCTCTCCAAGAAGCCCACCTCCGCTTTCGGCCTTCGGCCTCGATTTTCCGCCGTTCGGGTCTCCAGATATTGGATTATAGGCTCCCTACTGGCTATGCCGCTGATACTTGCCCACCCACTGCTTGACGCATTCCAGTTTGTGAGACCGCGTCAGAGCGAAGTGTGACCGCAGAAACGGTTAACAGCCGCCATTATGATTGGATAGCACTCCTGGACAGTACACTCGCTGTTGTGGTTATCTAGGCCAACTCAGCCTTCTACTCTCCTGGCTCGACTATTATGGCCGAGAAGGCAGAGTCCAGTATAGCTCTTTCAGTTTTATTTCTCAAAATATAAAAAAAGTAAAGTCCTTCTCGAGCCAGACGGCCCATAGAGCGGCGCTGATCTTCATTTCCTTAGCCCTCAGCCAGACACCAGCTTACACTGCGAGACCACGGATACGGGGCTAGTGTATCGAGCGGTGTGCCTGTTTACTCCCCAGCTTTCGCTGGTACTCATTGCGCCTACCCACGGAGGGAAGGCCAGGCTGAGTCGACCTGGGTGGCTGGTTACATACTGAGATGGTTTACCCGTCCGCGGACGGTCACCCATCCAAGAACTAACCGGGCCTGGCGTAGAGTAACTTCGTTGATCACGACCAACGCGTTAAACACTACAACACGCCACCACCTCGAAATATAGGATAAGGAATATTATAGGATATTGTCAGTGTGAATTCAGCTTTAAACTGGTCAGTGCTACGTTAGCTCGATTTAACAAGCAATTCTTATAGTTAAGTATCGATTGTGCGACGACGTCTTTTATAATTTTTGTATTACTATTATTGTTATTCTGTGTTATATCAGTATGTTCAGGTTGTTAAACGACCCCATCCAGCGTGCCTTGGCGTCAGCCGACGTTCCGGCCAGACTCTGTCAGGTGACGACGGTAAACGATCAGACGGTCAGCGCTTGGTCTGGGACTTCACTGGCCCTCAGTCATCTGGACCGCGCAGTGACTGGACCTGGCGCTGTTGCTACGGAAGCTGCTGAAACACGGAAGCATACCAAGTACAGCTCTCTTGCGGCGACATACTACTTTGTGCCAGTTGCCGTCGAGACGCTGGGTGCGCTGGGAGCGGAAGCGGCGGCGTTTTTCAGCATCTCTGCCGACGGACTGCAGCCACGACCAAGCAGCGAGTTCATCGGCTTTCCTCTTTCAGCGCCTCACCGTAGCAAAACTGGACGAATTTTTTTATTTGTGAATTGTTTTTTTGTTTTTTTTTTGTGTCATTTTTTGTCATTGGTTTTATTTTGTTACCGTTTGAATGACTGAGCGAACATGACGCGCGATTTCTCTGCGTTAACACTTGCAAGTCAATTCCTTATTTTTACAGCCGCCCGTGCTGGCGTATGCCAGCCGGAAGGCTGTTCTATTTTGCACGTGTTTCTTATTTCTTTTTTTTATTAAACGAATCTCCGTCAAAACGGCCGAACGCCGTTTGGC
>Ga0209679_1001000_pt1 | contig 11375 bp, 8 predicted proteins | sample WorMetHEROISLAND_4_FD_187408 | JGI IMG/M metagenome (GOLD analysis project Ga0209679, IMG submission 187408) | Marine gutless worms symbiont microbial communities from Max Planck institute for Marine Microbiology, Germany - Olavius sp. 2 HERON... ...
GCCAGAACCAAACATGTCGGAGACATTGTCGGAGACCCGAGTCGCGAACACTTGTCTGGTCGGGTCCGGTCTGGTCCGGTCTGGTCCGGTCCGTGTCCGTCGAGTGGAATTTGGCCTTTAGACTGCGTCTCCCCAAAGTGAACTTCTCGGAATTGTTGGAGCAGAACTTCCAACGGGCCAACTGCCCTTCCAGCCATCAAACCACTCAATTATTAGCACTTAACTGTTTACCAATATTCAGCCACGGATGTGACATCAGAAACGAATCATAAATGACGAGTAACAATATACTGATTATCGAACAACTGGTCAAGTTTTTCATTCCTAACAAACATGATAGCATGTCAAGCATTATACTTACTGGTGAACTATTTTTCAAAACTAAATTACAAACTCACAGGAATTCCACAACTAAGAGATGAAGTCTTACAGCACAATAACTATCTTACATTAAAGACACATAAAGCAAAGTCACACATGCTTTTAGGACATAACAGCAAAAACCGTTATGCATAGGCTGGTAGTACGACGTGGCTTGGCCAAGCACCATGCCCACTGCCGTCTTACAGCTTTGGCCACAGTGTCATGTGACCCTGCTGTTGCATCAAAATTAAGCCCCGACTTCCGCCTCGCAACAGCAGTGTCAGAGAACGGACAAATAATCCTTCGTTGGTCTCGGTACTCTGTACTACCAGAAAAATCCGTGACTCACAGCTACTTCAAAACTGCTGACAAATGATATAAAGCAAAAGCAAACTTACGATTGTGGCATTCAATATCACAGCCGGGTGCAGTTGCGTAATACTGTTCACAGAGAAAACGCGCATTCTCGTATGCATCTGAAATATGATAACATCAGATACAGCAGGCGTCTCAAACAGATGGTTCACGGGCCGCATACAGCCCTCCGAGGCATTATCTGCTACCTGCAACGGCTTACTTAAAACAGCAAAAAACTTAATAAAGTGTCAAAGGAAACGGCTAAAGTTACGGAATATCTAAACGAGCTTCTTACAATAATGAAAGAGTAAATAACAGTAAATAATAACCTTAACTAGTATTTAAAATAATTGTAGTTGTAAAATAAATGCAGTTCTGTAAACAAAATAGCAACAAGTAACAGACAAACAGACACACAGACGGATTTGTTGCACCATGCTACAGCACAGCTGAGGCTATGTGCTACAGTCAGAGATGGAGTCCTCGAAGCCATGGCCTTGGACTCAAGGCGCACTGAGGACAACTCGTCATGTCCTTGGCCATGGCCTCGGAAGTCAAGTCCTTGGCCTTACAGGTAAACAGACCCTTGGTCTTGATCCTTTTAGCCTTGTGTGCCTTGTTTTTTATGTCGATTGGATTAGTATTATGAATGTAGGTCGATATGGTTACCATAGACAACAGATTTGTATAAGTTAGTACTTACTTACTTACCAGTAGAGGCTAAACATATATAAATACTCTATAAAACTAGAAATTCTAATTCAACACGAGACGTCGATTACTGTATGCCTCTGCTTGTGCAGTGACGGTTCCAGCATATGTCATTCCACCGTGACCTTGAACTTTGACTTTTTGACCCCAAAATGTAACGCATTCACCTCTGTCCCATAGTACATCACTGGTGTAAGTTTGGTGAAGTTCCGACTAATATTTTTCAAGACGTGTTAACAAGCCCAGAAAGTGCTGTTTCCAGCATACTTTATTCCACCGTGAACTTGACCTTTGACCTTTTGACCTCAAACTGTGAAGCATTCATCTCTGTCCATAATGCATCGTTGATGTAAGTTTGGTGAAAATGTGACAAATACTCTGCAAGATATCGTGTTAACAATGTTTCAGACACGGACGAATGGACATGGACGAACAGAACAAAAACAGTATACCTCTGGCAACACTACGTTGGGCGGAGGCATAAATACATGCTACAATATTCAACACCCGATCTGACCAAACCTAGTAAATAACAAAGAAATGACTTATTCCATTATGTACCTTCGACAATCCTCTTTACGTCACAGTTGATGTCGATTGACTCAATATGTCGTCGGTTGCGGTCCAGCTTTGTGAAGTGTAATACTGGCAACAAAACATCCATCCACGAATATAAGCTCGGCCAGTCTTTCAGCCTGTGTGTGTGCCATTACAAAAAACCTGGGCTCAATGCCCACTGGACTCCGATACTCCAACTGGTTTTGTCTTCTGTAAAGCAGCTCAGCCCACACAAGCTAGCTCTGTACCATTCTACATTATGAAATAGCTTACTATTATTCTTGTGGCCACCCAACTTTGTTACTCCCGATAATAATGCAAAAAAAAACAAAAACAATTATTTGATCTTTCGACTGCTATTCATTTAACACGTATGTCCAACTGTTGCAATTTTCTCCATACCAGTAAACGAGGGCCAAAGTCATTTGGCACTAGGCAGCATTGCTGTGAATATCTGGGGGTTCCGACCCTATATCCCCCAAACCCCCATCCTATGGGGGATTGGACTCCTTGTCTAATACAATGTTACTTGGGACCACACGAGTGTCCCTGCCAAATGGCATCTCATTCCATCCAACAGACAATTTCGGCTATTTTGCACCATTTGTGCTATTTTGAGGTATATGCGCTAACATGGCTATTTTGGGGCTATTTGCACTGACTGTTTATTTAGGCAAATTTACTCTCATGGGGTATAACAAAACCACAGGAATTCACTCACAGTGCTGGTGTATCAACATGCGAATGCTGATACGGTTTAAGTAGAAGCGGTCGAGAAAATATTGAATGCGGTCCTCAACGTGTGCTGGGATATCGCTGCAGGCACCTTTCATCTCAAGAACTCCCTGAGCCATCGTCTCAACAACTGACGAATGCCGATTTCGAATGGTATGTAACGTTTCACTGAACCTTCACAAGTCATGAACAGTGTGATGCTAAAAAAATGCCACAAGAACAGAAAATTTAAATAAACTAGCATCATGCTCTTTACGCCTCTGCCCGATGGCCCTGACCTTCGACTTTTTGACCCCAAAGCCTTACCAGTTCATTTTTGTTCCAAGACGCACCGGCCACAAAGATATTGTAAAAAGCTATCAATGGATACCTGAGATATTGCTCAAACAAAGCCTGAAAATGGTATTTTTAGCACACACGGCCATGCTGTGACCTTGACCTTTAACCTTTTGACCTCAAAACCTAATCAGTTCATCTTTGTCCCAAGATACACCAGTGACAAAGTTTAAATCCATCAATGTATACCGGAATATTGCAGAAACCACGGACAGGCGATACAAAAACACAACGCCTTCCGCTACGCCTAACGACAGCGGAAAAAGCACAAAAATAAAAGCATTTGACACTTTCAAAAATGAATAAAATACAACATCACAACATCTGCAAAATACAACATCCGCAACATCTGGCAGAAAAAACAGCTGACATCAACATCACAAACTCGACAAACACATTTGCTTACTTCCGCAGTGTATGATGCGAACTGGCATCAACGTCTTGAAACTTAAGCATGTCTTCGAAACTCTGCTCATACCTGCAGTAACAAGCAACACTGCACTCCATAAAAAGACCAACACCAGACAACAGGGTCTGTTTTTTGTCACTGTCGCCTGCCATCCATGTCTGATGCATGATTTAAGTCACCAACACAGTGTGTGGCCATCTGTCATTGCACAGGCTTAATTATTCCCAATATTGCTGCAGCTTACCTCAGCCCTGGACTGACGTTGCCAATAAATATTTATACTCAACTAACTAGAGCTTCATAGGTGACTAGTAAACCACAGATCTGGAGAGCGCTGCACGCAGTCATCTGAAACTTCTCATACATACAGATCATCCAAGGTCGTTGATTTTGGCACAGACAGAAAGGGGTGTGCATCTTCCTATTAGTCATTAACAGTAACCTTGGTCCTACCCCGCGCTGGAGTACTAGGGCGCAGAGGTGCGTCCTCTGGGAGGCCGATGGAGGAAGCCCCTCGTGAGGTGACTCCGAGGGCCGGTTGTGCCCAATAATACAGAATAGGGAAACTGTCTACGAGGCAGTTATAAAAAGGTTGTTTCCTCAGCCAGCTAATGGTGCAGATTTGAGGTCATACCTTACAAGCATTCACCGAAGGTCTCGTGGGGAGGTTATTAGTTGGTGGGGTCTGCCTACTCGGCAGTCTGGTCATCTTAGGTGACTGGCCTGTTGATCGGGTCGGGCCCTTATGCCTATGCGATCCCCGATATTTTGGGTGAGCCTATATCCCTCCACTTTTGCGTTCAGTAGGAGGACTGATCTCTCAGCCAGTTCAGGCTGATGACATGAGATAATGTCTTGTTGATGAGCCTAGCAGTATCCCCTGTAATTTACAAGGCATGAGTGACTGATTGTTCAGGCAACGTTTTGCCTGATCAACTTAAGACGTTGGTTGTATCGGGGATGGGGGATGCCGGTGACGGCATGGTCGATCTGCCTTTTGAGACGGCCTGCTCTGGTTGGGCGGTTGCTTGTGGGGTCTATGGATCCCATGGATCTTTTGCTGAACCTGGCATCATCTCTTTTGTTTAGTGGATGAGTAATTGCTTGGTCGGAGCGACATGATCCGATCAGCGACCTATTCACGTGAGCGGGGGTAGTTGTGCTCTTTGCTATTCCTGCCACGACTTAATGCCAGTATTCGCTGGGAATATTCTGGAGATGGCTGATAGGCCCGTGTTGCTGCCTAAGTCTTTGGGCGGCATAGAGTGCTCACCCCGATTGGAAACTGAAACTGATACCTTGGTCCTATCTTGCATCGTTTCTGAGATACGGCGACTTATTGGCTGAAAATTGCTGCTTTTTTCTACCCCAATCTCATTTAACGCCGTCGCTCGGGGTGAACCCTTTCGAATTTCTGGATGAACATTTTATCGCCAAGACTAGAGGCCTTGGGCTATCCGTCGGTGAAGATTTCGCGATCCTAGCTTGCATCGTTTTGACACACTGCCAGCGTGTGACGGACGGACAGACAGACAGACGGACGGACAACCCGACCGTAGCTAATAGAAGGCTCTGCAAAAACTGCATAGCAAGCTATGCTGACGTCCTGTAAAAATGACACCTCAGGTTGAAAATTTCCTGTTCTTTCACTACTAGCAAAGAATGCATCCATCTTCAGCGCGTGGCTGAAGTAAGCTGCAGGGACATAAAAAGACTACAAATAATTAGTCGACCCAATGACAAACGGAAACACAGTGCGTTAGTGGAACAAATCATACCTGTACTGTAGCTGGCAGACGACAATCAACAAATTACACAGCAATCAGTAAAGCTCGCCACCTGGCGAATAACAGCAAATTATTGCTATCCCACTGAAATGCATTATGGGGGTGAAAAATTGGGGTGGAATAGGGGTAGGGATCTGGATCGTCACCAAAATATGTTTGTTTCTTGAGCCACGCCCATCTCTCCAAAAATTTCATCAAAATCCATTCATAACTTTTTGAGATATTTTGCCCACAGACACACAGACACACAGACTGTCTGCCACGGAAATATAACCTCCTCAGCGGAGGTAACTGTTCTCTACTGCCCACAGAAATAATAGACAAGAGCTGGGACATCATAAAAACAGAATGCAACCACCAGCTGCTGCAACAGCTGCAGTGAACAAGCTTTATCGACCGCTGAACAACATCTGCTCTAATTGAATCATCAGTCTCCACAGCAATATCCTAATTCAATAACAAGGTACTGCAATGACTGATGATATGAAAAACGATGGATGGCCTACTTCCATTACCAGTGCAGCAAATTTACAAGTCCGTCTCTATGTGCTTAATAGCCAGCTCATATAAACCATGTTTCAAACACCGGACCTTCTCACCTGTCCCTATTACCTGTCCAGATACAACGCTCATCCGCAGCGCACTAGTATTGCTAGCAATATAACATATATCTGCTGAGCTTTGATGCTCTTAGTTAGGTGACCAGAAGGGCATTTGACCTGTGAAAGTCCGGCTCCGACAGTTCCCAAAATTTCACTTTGGGGACGTGGCCTACACGGAGTAACTTTTTCTAGTTACTTATTTGTTGATTTCCAGTTCTGGCAATATTACATTCACAATTATAATATATCTCTCGATTAATCCAAGAACTGTTTAGGTTATCCTTGAAACTATGCACCAAACTTGAATCATCAACATATATGATGGCATACTAGAGATGACAGCATTGACTTTATTACTCTTTGAGTAAAAAAGTATTTCTTTACGTCATATCTACAATAATGCTTGACTAATTCATAATCATCTCCCCTTGTAGCAGAGAAATGACATCTAGCCAAACAAGGAGAAAAAACGGAGGCATAAATAACATGCACAGTTTTTACCCGCGCGACGCTATGCTAGCGCGGGTCTTTGCGACAGCGACGTGTCTGGACGTCCGTCCGTCCGTCCGTCACACGCCGGTATTGTGCGAAAACGGTGCATTTTAGACACAAAGTTACTATGGGACGGTAATAGGAAACTATACGCAAGCTATCGATAGGCAAGCTAGCTATACAGCTTACAACCCACTGCTCTTACATAAACCGTGCAAACGTTTCGCAATTCGCAAGCGTCGCGCGGGTTTGTCAGCGACGGCTGGCCTTTCTTGTTATAACTCTCAATAACATCTCCTCTATGTCTCCGATACTTTAATGTTGCAATACCTTATTATATTTTAGTTTATCAGAATATGAAAGTCTTTTACAAGATAATACCATTCTGATTGCTCTTTTCTGCACTTTTTATGCAGCCACCCTACATGCAGCATTACGCGTCCTGTCCGTCCGTCCCGCAGGGGCTTGTAAGTTGAAAACAAAAAAAAAAACAGAAAAATCAAAATTGGTATATACGTTCCCCAGGGCTCGAGTAAGTGGAGTGCCAATTTTCATTTGAAGAAACCTCAAGGAAATGTCGCATATCTAGCGCGCATGTTTACTGACGGGCGGCCGTGCCGGTGACTTACGTGCCGACTGCAAACTAGGCCTAACCCATTGTTAGACCTAATTTATTGTCGGCGCCCGACACGCTCGGCAACTGGGCGGACGGCCGCATATCATGTCGGCACTCGGCGCCGATATATCTTCTTGTTTAGTTCTTCAATAACATCCACCTTTTATGGAGACCACATACAGTTTTAAAACTCCAAGTGGCTTCTTACAATTGATTTATTTATACAATAAAACAAATGACTCCTTCCCAACGTGGTCAAAATTTGTTTTTACAATCCCCAGAACCAAATATACTTTGTTTACTTTTTCAGTAATGTGATCTTCAAAGGATAATTTACTATGAACAGTTACTCAAATATACATAGCAGCCACATTTTTTGTCCATGAGGGCAGTGTGTAAAACGCGTTTTGCAATTCTTCTTCATCTGACTCATTTGTTATGTGTTTACACAGCACTGCCCGTCTCTACAGCGGTGTCAACATCAAGGCTAAGACAGAAGTCACGAGCACGGGGCTATCACGTGTTTACAGGCGGAGTATATCTACTAACAGGCAGACAGCAGGCTAGGCTCCATGTTAGGCTCAGACGCACGCCGCATATCAAACCAAGGCCAACGTTTACGCAAACGAGTAGTACTCTGGCCTGTAAACACATAAACCATTCACTGTATTTCTATACACAGCGGGGCAACAGCTGGTCGGTTCATGCAAGCATCCTATTTACTTAGCATACCTCGCTGCGCCAAGTATAAAAAAAATAACTAGAACTCGACGCACAGCGTCAGCTCTGTATGCCCCCGCTCGTTAGGCCCTTAGTCATGCTGTGACCTTGACTTTTGACCTTTTGACCCCAACACTTAAAGCAATCATCCTTGTCCCAAAATGCACCAATGCTGAAAGTTTGGCGATAACGTCCAATACTTTTCAAGGTATTGTGTTAACAACGTTGGGGACTCACGAACAGTGCGAAAAACCTAATGCCTCCGGCAACTACGTTTGCAGAAGCATAAATATTATGGCACTTGTACTAATGACATTCTCTGCTAAGTGTTTATGCACGTTCTTTACTTTTGTTATGCTTTGCTGAAAGATCTCACTGGAATGTATTTTACGTCAGGCCAAAATTGGCAAAATTATTGGGGATGGAAGCAAATGCAATGTGGTCCCCCAACAAATTTTCACGGTAGCCACAATCCCCTACCTCCATGATATTTAAATTTTTTCGTTCAAGTAATATCCGATCATATTAAGCACATAATTTCTAATCAGTGTGCCAACAGCTGCTGTTGTGAAAAATCCCTAATTCACCAACCAATGACAAAGCCCAACTGAAAGGCTGGGAACAACCGCAGATTTATCATCTCCACCAGACAAAAAGGCAAACGCATCAAGTGAATGACAGCAGCCAGACGCTTCTAATTACCTAATACATCTTCTGCTTAACAAAACTTTCTCTCCCCTTCCGTCCTCTTTGGCACTCCTTGCGGCAACCAACAGAGCCCAGACAGCCTCTGGCTTTTACAGCAAGCACTCTGTGTAATTATGATGTATAGTACTTATTATGGCCGCCCGCCCGCCAGCTATGCTGGCCGCCGGCCATTCTGTTTTACCAGCTGTAGTTAGATCTTTCTTTAGGTCGCTTGGCCGATCGTCACTAAACTTTGCCACATGTTCGACGGTGACCCATATTTATAGAATTCGGTCAGAAATTTTGGTGGCCCTCCCCCCCAAAAAAAAAATTTGGCGGCCCAAAAACATCAAAATTTCGGCGCGATTTCGGACAACTTCGCGACTTGATCGCGAATATCTCCGGAACGCATGCAACAAGACTTGCGATTCTTCACTGTCACAGTGAACGAAATAACGTGTGTTTAAACCATATAATAATAATAATAATAATAAGACATCGTCGTCAATCGGAAAATGGCGTTGCAAACTACGGACGCTCCCGGACAGGCAAACTCAATTCGGTGTACTTTGGTCCACAAATGGCGCAAAATAGGACCGGAGTTCTAACCCAGCCAACGGGCGGCCATCAGGCTGGGCATTGCCACGCTTCTAGTATGTTTCACTATTTCACCAGTCGTGAGCACCAGTATCATTAACAAGAAACTGCAGTGGTACCGTGAAACCCACTGCAAATGTCGGCGAGAAGCGGAGTAGTTGAACGTGCAATACTGCTTATGTGAGACAGGCTCCCAAAGCAGTTAACAACTGCGTCTGGAATATTTTTAATTCCCTATTTTGTACTTCAATGAACTAATTTCGCTAGGGCCAAAAGTAAACGTAAACAAACTGAAATTCCAACAAAAGTGGCGTTTTTCATCACCTAACAGTAACTACCCGGTCTACCAAACTCCGTCCACGCCACGCCTTTATTTCATTATTTGGAGTTAATTTATGCACATTGGTATACCAGAACCTACCAGAGTCTGACAGCGGTTGTTTTTGCGGTAACCGGTTGGTCTACCAGCCCGTTTTTCATGCAGTGGTCTACCGCTAGCTACCGGGACCTAACAGCCACGCCCTGTTAGGTGATGAAAAACGCGACTAAAGTTTCCAAAATCCACTTAAACAGTCTAAATTCACAAAAAAATAAAGCAGCTAAGCAAATAGTTTAATATAACTATAATGAACACTTTTAATTGTTTAGACACTTGTAAATGAGAACTTCCCAAAAGATCTCTTCTATACTCAGTAACCATAACCAATTTCAGTTGTGTCTCACGATGAAAATTTGCTCAATTAAATATATTTTTATTCCACTTCACCGATTCAGCAAATCTTAAAAATAAAAATGCTAAAAGATAATTATAGCCAATATAAAAACACTACAATACCCCAATTTTACCCCCTAGCGGCAAAACTACACATTTTCTGGTCACTCATCTCTTGAGGACAGACGTTACTCAGCAATAGCTCTACGTCCTCTAAACTGGCAGTTCTACTCCAACTTTCCCTGCATGTCATAATGGGCTCGACCAACTACCTGGCTCTCTCCCATCCCATGATGTAATGGAACTATAATTAACTTAAATTCCTTAATTTGCCACCCCTCTAGGACTTTATCACCCCTCAGGATCTTAAACAGGACCACCCTGGAAACTGGAAAAGTCCAGGACACACTGGAGTGATCCACAACGTCCATCCGTTGACGAATAGCTACAACAGGCATAGTCTCTGCACACACAGCACTTTCAACAATTTCAACTGAAAGACCATATATATGAATGTCTCAGTAGAACCTGACTATGATATGAATGTCTGACAGCAAATTTTTCCCGGATGTGAACTGTCGAACTGGCATTTCACATTAAGTTGCAAGCAAATTTTTCCCAGGTTCAAATTTGACACAACGTTCAGAAAAAAACGAGAACACTCAACGTCCAAAGGCTACAGCCCTGGGGATACCTTTTTGGACGATCGGATTGATGCTATCCGATAGGACATGTCAAGGATGTGCCTTTTCTGCATGTGCATTTTATGGCATTGCACTGTTTTCAAGTTACTGACCCCCAGAAGTTGAGCCATGCTTGCAAAATTGAGTTTCAAATTCTGTGTTTCGGAGGAAAAGCAGTCCTTAACAAAAAATTTTCAAAATTTTTCTACAAAACGATTCAAGATCTCCTAAATTTATGTAGTTTTGTCAAAATCGGTAAAACGGCAGTGACCAAACATGGTACTAGTGGCCAAAAAAGTTTTGGCCCCTTCCTTTGGGGCCTCTGAAGTGATCTTGCCAAAAGTTTTATAGGGTCGCTCCTTCCACTCCATCAATCTGCCAAATATCATCTAAATGCGGCCAGTTTCCGGAGAGATAAATGCAAAAATGGCTTTCAGACCCAGCATTAATGGGTTTCTTGCCAACAATATGTATTTTCACAGAGCATTATAATCTGTGATAAAACTTATGTACAAACTATATGCTGCCATGAGCCCATGACAGCGACGACACTGCAATCACAATAAAGCACCTCACTCACCACTCTTCCACCTGTTTAACTGATTGCGTCTGTAGCAGCCGTTCTGGCAGAAGACAGAATTCCTTCATAATGTTAGCCAGCCGCACAGGTAACTCTTTGCTGAGGAAGATGAACGACGTCTGTGCTGAAGCATCTTTTGAACCTTCAGTCAAACACAGGTAATAATAATCACTTCACTTTTCCTCCTCCGAATCAGTAAATACGGCATTCTGAGACAACTGAGTGCATCAGCCAATGCACTTTGCAAAACAGTGCCACATAGGAACACTGAATTTGTACTACAAATACGAATCACAAACACACACACACACAAACACTGTAACTCCGTTTTATGCTGTGATTACAATTGCGATACGACTACGATCTGACTACGACGTATCGCGCGTGCCTGCTTCCATTCGATGCGAGCAAAAAATGAACGTCAATTTTT
>Ga0209679_1001001_pt1 | contig 11371 bp, 9 predicted proteins | sample WorMetHEROISLAND_4_FD_187408 | JGI IMG/M metagenome (GOLD analysis project Ga0209679, IMG submission 187408) | Marine gutless worms symbiont microbial communities from Max Planck institute for Marine Microbiology, Germany - Olavius sp. 2 HERON... ...
CTGTGCGCCCAACCAAAAGCATCAAAGTGCCCAAACTAAATGTGTGTGACGTGCATAATGTCAAAACTTTCAGTAGAACAAATCGGAAGAACAAAAAGCTTACCATGTAACTGAACAAACCTGGTAAGCAGCGAGATGGTTGACTTAAACTTTGTGAGTTCCTCCGTGAGACGACGATCTAATGCTCGCTGTGCTAGCACTTCATCATGCAGACTACGACACAGCAAACAACCGACTTGTGAGTCAAAGAATGCAGCAAACTACAAACTGTTAAAACTTATCATAAATTTTCTGGAATTATAATTATTGTTTATTACTAGATGGTTATTATTACAAAACAGCTGCATACTACATCAATGCTATTAGGTAATAATAATAATAATAACAATGACAATGTTTATGGTGCTGTCATCGTAGCAAAGCTACTGCGAGAGTTCAACCGGTTCACACCCACCATTGCCATTTATTATTACTCAGCTCGAAAGCTGATACTCATTTTACCATCCCACGGAGGGTAGAAGGCTGAGTCGACCTAGGCACTGCAGTAAGGATGCACAGTCCGTGCCCAAGGCTGTATATCGTAGTGATGTTTACGACAAACATGCAACTGCCCAGTCTGTGGGCACTGCCCACAGTGGGATTCGAACCTTGGTCCTCTCACACCGCAGTCAGGCATGTTACCGCTAAACCAATGCGACCTGAAGGTGTATTTCATAAATAAGTAAGTAAATAAGTAAGTAAATAATGTACGTAATATACAACTCAATTTGTACAGTACATCATCATCAAGACAGCCCTCAATGCATTGTGTACATCAGTAATCTGAATAGAAATATGTCCTCAGGAAACATCCGAAGGTGAAACATCCATATGTTATTGCATACTTATCTATTCAGCTTTTCATGGCTGCAAGTTTGTCTCAATAAATTCAGTTCAGTTCAGTTTAAAGGTGGCAGTGGTTTGAGTAGGATCAGGTGTGTGTAGTGGCAATGCATTCCAGTAGAAGTAACTCCAAAATGACAAACCCATTACACATCAATTGTTATTTAAATGAACAAAAAACATTAGCATTCATTGCAACAAAGTTATGCAATAACAGAACCTTTTGATTTGCTCTGGAACTCGACTGAACAGATCTGAGTAGTGAGAGCGAACTGTAGCCAGGAGTTCTCCACGTTCAACGCATTCAACACTAACCTACAGCAATTAATTTCACCAGCATACACAACATCATTTGTCAGCCACAACTCACAGGTACTCATGACACACTAAAAACTCTCCTTTTTCAGCACAACACTGCAATTAAAGCTGCTAATATCAATAAGATACAAATAGTTGTCTTTTATGCACTCCCTATTCACGAGCTGTGACATGCCCATGTGTAAAGTGGGACTTTTTATAGAGTATTGGAAAAATTTAGTCCAGGTAACGACATCAGCAACAGCAGGAGTAAAACCCAGTGACTGAGACTCCATCGCCATTACACTGGACCATCGCCATTACACTGGACCATGTTTGCTCCTAAATCATACATGAATCACATACGAATACGTATTTTTTCCTGAGAATGCAAAACATTCAATTTACATGAGCACTGCTGTCAACCAATCAACAAACATGCACCAGACAGAAAAATAATCAAGTTCACCTGGCGAATCAGCTCGTGAAACACAATGTTGTAGATGTTCTGCTCCTTCTTGATAAGTTCCAGCAATTGATGCATCTGTCAAGGCCAGCAATTGTACATATTACAAATAATGAAACATCACTATTGATTCATTCGTCAGTTCACTCACCGTGTACTATAATGCCTATTACAACACGAATGCATGAACAATGTCCCTCATCTTGCAGTAACAGCACTTTGCCTTCACAGCTGTGACTGACAACATTATACGGGCACAGTCGTGGCTTGCAAAAATCTTGCTCCAGCAACTCCAAAGTTTTCCTTTACACCTTTAGAGAAATGGCCTAATCCATAACGATACAGAACACAGTAATGTTAAACAAAAGCTGAGATCACAAAGTATGAACACAGTATTACAGGGCATCAGAAGAGCTTGCTATGCAGAACCCTGTATCACATTTTCAATGACTCAACGAAGGAATGCGATGCAAATGTCTGCAACATTGAATCTGTAAGCTCAAGTCATGATATTATTACGTCTCTTTAAACTTTACCACTTGAAAACACAACCAACATATGTATCAGATGCAAGAAACAGATAAAGTGAGATAGTGAGTGAACAAATGATAATATAATTTTTATGAATATCTAGATCAAAAGACAACAACATTTAAACACATGACAGCACTAGTACTGCATTAAAATAAGTTATCTTTTCGTGCATCTTTCTGGCACAAATGTAATAAACAATGTACCATAAATCATTTACTAAGTAAAACTATTGGAAAATATAAGGTGCCAAAATCACTCAAAACATCACAGGTGCAGTTGTGTTGCTACTGACAGCAAACTAAAACAAAATAAAGCACATGTCAATGTTACTGGCTTCTGATTACATACTTATCTTTTCCGAGCAAGCTATAAAGAAAACCAGCCAAACTATACTAAAGACGTGTTGCATCAAAATAGTAACCAGCAAAAACCAAACAGTATTTGTTCAAAATAACTGCATAACTAGTTTTCAAACAGTCTATGCATAACTACAACAATTTCACTTCTCACAGAACAATTTTCATGCTCTGTAATGTAAAACTTCAATTTATCAGCAAAGCTTGCGATATGCTGTGCATTAAGTACAGAAATACTCTGTAAATGGAACATGTTTAAAAGATGTCATATACATATAGTAGTACTGTAAGACAGGTCACGTAACTGTCTTCGCAGAGAGTTCTACACTACTAAGCCAGCTACAGAAACGTTATCCATTAACTCTTATGTACGGTATCTTATGTAGAGTGAACAAGTCTAACACACAATTAGGTCACTAGTTAAAGTCAGACAGAGTTTTATGGCAACCACACCAGTTAGTTAGCTACTTACAGCTTCATATTAAGGAATCATTGGTTTAACTTTGCATGACAAAATTAACTACATCAAGACAGCAAAACTGATCAAAACAGTTCAAAGGCTAAGCGTCTGCTAGAACACAGGTGTCTGTTCACAAAAAATCACTGACAAACATTAATTTCTTTCTCATAAACAGAACCACAATCAGCACAAAAACATTTGCAAACACTTAAATGGCACAGAAGTAATCAGACGGAATATTCTGTATGAAAAATGATGATACAACAGAGAAGGTCTGTTGTAAAACCTGAGTTGGTGCACTAAGTTCATTGGCTTCATCTTTCACTCCACTCTTCATCAGCATGTCTTCCAGTGTCTGACGCAACTGTAACACCTCAAACCGGCTTGACGGATTCCTAAGTAAACCACAATCCACATCAATCACTCTAACATTAGATTCAACATAAGAAGTGCACTATTATCCCTATCTTAAGAATTAAAACGACTGACTCTCTGATAATTCAGCAAACACGAACAACTAAACGTGGAAATTCCCCCATTACATTGCCACCTGATGGCCACCTTTCGGGCATCATTCATTGGCACTGGAACGAAATCAACATTATGGGGACGAGGCGAGGTCCGAAGAGCAGAATCTCGAAGCCCGAAGGGTTGAGCCAATGGTGGGGTTCTTGGGGAGGGGGCATAACCCCCTCCCCACCAGCTAGAGGGTCTGGGGAAGCACTGTAAGCTCCCCCAGCGGGGTCCCAGGCGAAGGCCTGGCCGCCAAGAGTCTTGGAGCATTTTGGATTCTTCAGATGAGCTCTCCTGCAGTCCTGCTATTAGACCTGGGAGACATTCACTCCAGCTTTTGTGGCTCGGCTCGCAAATTTTCCGGGTGGCTAGCCGGCTCGAGCTGCAAAAATGGCTCAAGCTTCAAGCAACAGTTCTGTATATCTGGTATTAAAGATTAACGAGTGCACAGTGCACTGTGAAACTTACAATATATGAATGAACTATGCATAAGGGTCTTAAATGAATACAGACTTATAGAAGTTTGACTGTCAACCAGCTGATAAACTTGGCAAATTATTGCGGGACGAAAAGATACCCTCAACCCCGCGGTTTCAGCATTGCGGGAGGAGTGCTCCCATTGCCCCCACAGTTTTGACACCTTTGGCATCATTCTTGGGGGAGGTGTGTCCACATTGGGAAGGGTTAGTAAGCTATCATCACACTCTCACACAGATAAAATTTTAAGGAAGCAGAGCCCCTTAGCACTCAAGACAAGATTATTTGAAAAAATTATATAATGTGAATCAAAACTATGGTTAATATTTTTTTTCATTAATGACCAAAGTACACAAGATTTCACCCTCTAGCAGAACGTCTTGGTTTTCAATGCACTTTCCTGGCATTTATTTGCAAAAAAAGTCGTGAAATCGCAAACTTAAAATAAAGTTTTTGGGCTCTAAAGTTTTACAGGGAGTGCCCCTAAAAATTTCATCCGATTTCGTGACACACTTAACATTGTACACCATCTTGTTCCATTCTGAAGCTATTTGCCCCAAGTCAGGAAGTTGTATAAAAATTTTGTCCAAGTTATCATGTTTTTGGGTTCCCAAATTTTAAGGGTGAGAGGCCCCAAATATCTGAAAAAGAATAAAAAACATCTGAGCATAAGAGCAGCCATAATAACGTGCTAGCATTACCCATGTTACCATATAACTCCGTCTGACAAAATGCAACTCACATTGATGGAAATGCTGTCAAATGCTTTTCATGGTCTTTCGGCAAAGTAGCATATTGGCTGCACATGTACAGACGTGAAATTTAATTTACATAACTGTTATTTGTCATCTGTTTTCTGGCAACGCGAATCGGCAGATAACAATATTCGGCAGGCACATAACCTTTGGCCATCTAGCACTGCCAGTGAAATTGGCTATGAAATATTTAGAACAGTTTGTGAACTGTGAGTCTGTCTCTGTCTGTCTGTTACTGTTGTAATTTTTTCTTCTTGTATCGTTATTGTTATCTTCTATTTTCTGATTGCTGCCATTTGGCGAAATAAAGTTGAATACACATTAGTTATACATAGAATCAGTAAAATAAAAAAAACTTGGCGATGACTTTTCTTACATATAGGAAATACACACACAGCACATTCATTTTTGTTAACCGGGCTACTAATCTGGAGTTACTCCAAGTTATAACACTGAATTATGTTGCAAAATGGTAACACTATAACAAACAAAAAGCTAAACATAATCCAGAATCCAGATAGCAACAAAAAGGTAACAATAGCCAAAGTAATTTGGTATTAGGTGGCATTGCCATGCTCAGCCGACTGGTTTGTCTTCAGTACAGGTGGTGCCAATCCCAAAATCTCGGATTCCCATGGGGGCCCAGGGCCCCAGTCTAATACAATGTAACTTGGGAACACGAGTGTCACCGCCAAATGGCATCTCATTCTGTCCAACAGGCTTAGCAGGGTGCACGAGTGTGACAGATACACGCGGCCGTGGTAACATCTATCGCAATAGGCAATGCCGCCTAACAACACTACTGGACACTGACGATCTGGTTTTTAAGTCTGTGAAGAGTGCATCTTGTCACTGAGAAAGACTAGCAATTCAATGAAACCGTGTGAAACAGTTCTCACACTATATAACAAATGATCATGATATATGACATCGCAATACAAAACATAACATGTGCATACTGAGGTCACTTACTCATCATGCCACTCCAGGCCAACAACACCTTTGTTCTTCACAAGACGATATTCATCTGGTATCAGAGAATCCACACGCTGCATGCTCTGCAACAAGTCCATGTTACTGTATCATTCACTCACACACTCAATCCCTTTATAAACAGATTGTAAATTATTGAATGTACAACAAAGCTGAAAATTTAACAATTTAACATTAAATCTTTATCTGTATCACATAAAGAGTCAGACTCAAAGCTTATTTCTCACAAAATGCTTCTGCAAAACAAGATATCTGCGGACTCATAGGTTGAAACACATGATAAAAGTGCAAGAATTCATTGAAAGCAACCTTGAAACTTTAGAAATTATTGCTGACGTTTCGGCAACAGCTGTTGCCTTCTTTCAAATAACTGACTTTCAAAATGTTAACAATAATTACGACTGGTTGACTTCCAAAACGTCAACAATAATTTCTAAAGCCTCACAGTTGTTTTTTGATGAATTCCCATTTCTTACACCTTTAAGATAACTGCAAATATGATATCTTCAAACTATTAAAGCTACATGTATTTAGACATTTTAAAAAGAAATTCTGTCAGCTGAAACAATAATGAAAATGAAATCCATAATTGTCATAACAGCCCCGGCATGGAGTATATTTTCTCCATCCCATGCAAGCACAAACTGTAGTTCTGTTCAGCCTATAAAAAAACGTTTTCTTCTGTGGTCTTGTAAGCTGGCACAAATCAATAACCAAGTGTCTAATACAACACTTTTATAACCAATAAAAACTAAAATACCAGAAGTGGCACAGAATGTGACCTTGAGCAGACAATCACATCAAAACGGCAGTAAAAAATAATAAAACACGTAAAAATTGTTACTGATGCACAATTACAATTACAAAAAAAAGAAACTTTTAAACAATGGCAAAAACTGACATAACCATTTTGTTAGTATGGGTGACAAACTTTACGATGTATCGTACCTCACTTGCAGTGGTCTGACTGCTGCTGGCAAATGACTCAGCATGTCGAACATTCACTTTCGTCTTTGGTACATCATATAAAAAAGAAATATCTCTGCACAATTAAAACGTGAAGATAAACTTTTAACTGAACAAATTACACACATTAGAACACTAAGATATATTCCTTAATACCGGTAGACAAAATCTGTCTGTCACACTTGTTCTACTAATTACCTGAAATGCTACAGCAAAGTTGAGGTGAAATCACTGATTATTAAAGGCACAATATGGAGATAAAATGTTAATTAAATAATGCTATCAACACCTCTTAATTCCTTAACTAATTGAATAAAATGCTAACATAAAGCTCAGCTATCACAAAGAAACTGTGGCAGTCAAGCTTACTAGAGGTTACTCAAGGTCATCGGCAATGACACTATTTGATAGGCCATGTATGACTTCCTATTCAAATACTGCACTGACCGTCCAGCACCACACAAGCATGGTGGATTATTAACAAGATGTTTCAACTTCTCACGTTGCTTTGGATACGTCCAAACACTGGCTGGTGCTTTGCGTGTTGCAACCTGATGAATTAAAAAAATAACAAGCTATTTGTTCAAAGTTTAACTTAACAAGTTCAAACACTATTCCTACAGAACTTACAAAACTTTTACATAATGTATAAAAGCTTTGAGTATCAACTGTGCAAGCATCACACTGCACAGGTATTGAATCAACACAGGTCACACTTAACAATACATAGGACAATTGGGCTATTGAATGGCAATGACTAAAGGGCTGTTATTACGCAGAGTAGCAAATTATTTTCCATCTCTATTCTTAACCTCAACCACATCCCTCTCACTATCCCTAACATTCTCTACTCACCCTACCAAACCCTGAGCTTACACCTCATTGTAGACTGATAGTCAGATAGCTGTCCAACAGCCCGATAGTACAATGCATTGTTAACTGGGATTGAATCAACACCTGCAAGTTCACAATCAGAAGCAAACACGGGAACATCATAACACTGCAAAAACATTCACATTATATTGATCACCAGCCAGAAGTGATAAAATATGTCACACTGCCTTTGACAGTGAGGAAAACTGCTTTGTGAGTGTTGCTTGCAACTGCTTCTCAGTACAAGACCAAGTAACGACAGACTCTTTAACCATATGCTATCACTCATACACAGTTGGTCAATGTTGTCCATATTAATGATACATGCATCTGATGCAAATGTTTGTGACATTGAATCTGTAAACACAGGTCATGACATTATTATGTCTCTTTAAACTTTAGCGCTCAAAACACAACAAATATATGTATCAGATGCAAGAAAACCCGAAACAGGGGTTGGACCAGATTGGTACACGACCACTTTGGGACAGAGGGGTGGATGACTTCGGTACAATCCAGTTTTGGTACACATGCTATATGCCAATTAAGCCTGTACTACTTCGGTACAAGAGGGTGATGATTTTGGTACAGTTTTTGGACCAATTCGGTACATAATGAAAAGCGATAGTAAAAAGCCTCCGAATTGTATTTCCATGACACAGAGAGAGTATGTTTGACCTTGACACATAATAAGTAAACATAAAGTGTCAACTACCATCAGCACCACTATCGCCATGCTACATATCCACGCAGTCTGACCATTCAGCGAATTACATCCCGTCACCATATGCGGCCGATACAGTTCATACAGATGACGATAACTGGTTTTTTGACTTCTGGACTCAAAATAACTGAAGCAGTAATCGTTTGCGGCAAGCAAGTGAAGCAACGTGTCATGTATCCTCGTTGGTTAACCAGTCAGCGACAATTAACATCCATCTTTGTGCATGGCTGACTGCTAGGCTGCTAGCCCCATGTCATGCACTTTCTGCATATTGCATCAATGCTATATCCCCTAGTAATGATGCCCTTCCTTGCACCATTCTATTGATGCATGAATTGCATGACATCAGGTCAGAGTCAGCGTATAGTGTGTGCAATTAGCAGTTGTTTTCTCATTATTACTGCATAAATGTTTGCAATTTGAACACAAACAGCAACAGAGTTGAGACAGACAATACAAAAATTACAATAATGGCTTTCTTTAATCGTCGGTAAAAACGGGCAAGTGGTCATGTGCCGAAATCATATATACCAAAATGGTATGCCCCGTTTATAGCGACACAACTCAACTTAACTCAACTCGACGTCAAGTTGAGCTGAATTGTGAGTTGAGTCGCTTTGGACACCTCTACGACATCCAGTTGAGTTGAGATGAGTTGAGTTGCGTCGCTTTGGACACCATCTACGAAGAACGATGCCGATCGCCGACGGGCGTTAAGCGGCACACAGCCAGTCAGTGCTAAGCAGGTCAGTTCGTTGTTTATAACACTCATTCTGCTGCGGTCACTGTATGCCTTTCACCTAATATCGTATAAACACTCATTCTGCTGCTGTAGTTCAATAAGTTTATTTTCTAATTCTTCTGTCCAACTTTCCATAATATCTATCCGGTCATACAGTCACACAAATTCACGAATTTCGTGGCTATTTTCCATCATACATGACATCATGACCCACAAACTACTTCAACTGGGTCACGACGTTCAAAACCACGGATGTGCCGTCGGCAGATCGTCAACTGGCAGTTGAGTTGAGTTGAGTTGAGTTGTGTTGCTATAAACGGGGCTTTACTCATACATCGAAATGGACAGGTACCGAAGTCAGCCAAAACGGGTGTACGATTTCAGTGCATGTAATTTTGTGCACCGAAATGGTCTGTAATGAAATGGACATGTACTGAAATGGATATGTACCCTAAATTAAAAAACAGCTAAAATTGCTTAACTAAAAGGACAACATTTATACTTACTTAACGATTTTGTTTAACAATGCATTAGTAACTACAAACCGTTGATCTCTTAACATCTGGCAATCTTGTTGAGAGACCAACTCTCTGTGGTGCTGGCAGCGGTTCACCCAGTGCAACAAGCAGCTCATCTGGCAGGAAGTCTGTTGAGTTTTGCTGTTTAACCCTACCCTTTGCTAGAAAATCACAAAAAAATATTGAAAATAATCCAATATGCAGACACACAAAAATATGTAAAAATTTAACAATATTCATTATTCAATAGAAAAATACAAGTAACAAAGGTAACCTTATATCTTCTCACACGCAGTTTTTTTCCTTGAGAAATTTCAGCTGTATAAAATTAGCCACAAATAATTCATAATGAAAAAACCATAATGTGCAAGACCTACATGCAACTGGGGCTAAAATCTTCTTGCCATATCCACAAGAAGACGATCGTCTGTCTGTTGAAAATGACGCAACATCAAGAGGTGTAACTGTAATGCACGGAGTTGGTGATCTTGACATCTTTGAGCCTAATTCTTTATGTAGCACACTGTGCACATAATACTAACAGTACTAACAGACAATACCCGGTAAATATCTACACTGCCCAACTTCCAAGCAACAGGGCCTTGACTCAGAACTTGAACAGAATTAGTGAATCTCCTCTCCCCCAAAAAACGAAAAGGCAGTGAATATAAGAAATTAAAGACATCAACTGGGGCGTCTTCCTTGGTGCCAAATGAGCCAAGGACAATTTTTCTTGGGGGGGGGGATTTTATTAAAAGTTTAACATTAAGCTTTAACGTACAAAAGTGTGAATTTTGTGCACAAACTTAATAACTGATAACTATTACAATTTACAAACTCGGAAAGATGGTTTTGGTGTTGCTAGGCCTATGCTTGCATACTTCCAGTCTTCCAATCAGGGGCGGTTCTATGTTGGGGCTGGGGGGCACTTGCCCTCCCCCCAGATTCACTTGTTGTCCCCAGATTCAAAAGCTAGCTGACTGTTCTGACGTGATTTCTAAGGTTCCAAAATGCTCCAAAATCCAAATTTTCTGGGGGTTTATCCCGAACCCGGCTGGGAAAGTTTACAGCACTGCCTCAGACCCCTAACTTATGGGGAGGGGCTCGCTGCTCCCCTTCCCCCGCCAAGAACCTCACCCGCTCTCGGCCTTTCTGGCCTTGTTTCTATGGGTCTCAGGGCCCAACCCATTACAGAGTTGGCAACTGTACTAATGACAGATTTCAAATATAGGCCTATATGAAGTTCACATTTTTTTCCGGTATAGGAGAATGGAGAAAATGTACTCAGTTATGAAGGGGCTGATGAGGCAACGCCTCCCCAGAATTTTTGGGCTAGAACCGCCCCTGCTTCCAATATTCTGACAACTTGCGACGTCACCTGATTTACACTTAGTCTTAGACTTCTACTTAGACGTGATCATCATACATCATGTGATGGATGTAAGTGATGTAAATGTGGGTGGAATTTTCAGTATACAAAAATCCATACAATAATTGCTGTCAAGTAAGTTTTTTCCCTCTCACAATACACCAAAATCGATGTCGGCTGGGGCTTCGCCCCAGACCCCACTGAGGAAGCTTACAGCGCTCCCCCAGATCCCCTAATAATAATAATAATAATAATAATAAACGAATTTCGCTTAACGTGACGTAAGGTAATAAAAACTACAAGGTCACGTTACAAAAACATGTCAGTCACACAGAGTGTCACACAGAGTGTCTAGGGCCGAGTGAGCGTCTGTAGAGCTCGGTCTTCAGCCGACGCCGGAACACTGGCAGTGATGTTGACGACCGCACGTCCTCAGGTAGACTGTT
>Ga0209679_1001002_pt1 | contig 11370 bp, 9 predicted proteins | sample WorMetHEROISLAND_4_FD_187408 | JGI IMG/M metagenome (GOLD analysis project Ga0209679, IMG submission 187408) | Marine gutless worms symbiont microbial communities from Max Planck institute for Marine Microbiology, Germany - Olavius sp. 2 HERON... ...
AAGGGTGCATCAAATACCGTCGTGCAACAGCCATACATCGTCAAACAGTATAACGACTTCATGGGTGGTGTTGATCTATTCGATCGTTTGTTGTCGTCCTACCGACCCATGATACGTGGCAAAAAAATGGTGGTGGCCATTGTTACTGAATGTCGTCAATGCTGCAGTTGTTGCTGGCTGGCGCTTACACTGTCGCACTTGGAGTTTCGCCGCCAGGTCACACTTACTCTGATCAAGAGTCCAAATTATGAACGCTATCAGCTTGGTGGTGGTCCACACGGATCTCTCTCAGTTACAGTGCAATATGATGGGAGTGATCATGTCCGGGTACCGTGCTATCAGGGCCGATGTCGAGTTTGCCAGAAAAACACTCGTGTAATGTGTCTGAAGTGCAAGGCCAGACTGCATACCGATCGTGGCAAAGACTGTTTCTCACAGTTTCATGCACAGAAGAATGCCTGATTATCTATCTTAGTTTTGATGTCAACAGCGTAGCATAAATAAGCTTGGAACTTTATGTAATTAGATCACTGACTGAACCACATTCTGATGTGTACTCATCCATGTTCTGATAGTGATAGTGATAGTTTTATTCGGAACAGATAAAGCAATAAAAGTGAATACAGTAGAACAGTACACTGCACCGAACAGGACACAAAGGGTTAAAAAGCAACCTCTAACATGTGCCCTAACACAAAATAATTAAAGACAGCAAACAAAGGGATGTCTGTACTGCTTAAACAACTATTGGAAATATACTAAATACTAAAAGTGGGAGCCGTTACACCCCTGTCACTGTCAGGCAGTGCATTCCATATGCTAATTTTATGATGACAATAGATTCCAGCAAGGTAGGCAGAATTACTTCTAGAATGAACACGAATATCACAAACAGTTAAGTTGACCAGTATAAAGAACATATCGCTGTGAGCATCAACCAGATTGTTAATAATAATAGTAATCCATTACAATGACAATAGTATGGCTCGTCTTAGCTCAAGACTAACAATATTACATATATATATACATTCGCTTGACAAAAGTATAAGTGTCACAAACGGAATATTAAATGGATGATAATTCGAACGTTTGTAGTTTCTGTTTGAAACTGGCTACTGATGTGTACTCATCCATGTTCCCGTATGGGAACATACTTTGTAGGCGGCAACGTTCCCATATGGGAACATACATGTACATTTTTCTCCAGTTCCGAATATAACAGCACACTGCTTCTGTTGTGTAATTATTTGCTATTGCCTATTAACATAATTTTTATGACCATTTGCTTGGAAAACTGCAATGAGTGTATTGCCGGGATAAAGGTTAATGTTCAGACAGTAAATCTCCTTAAAAACAGACGTGCTAAATACTGGGCTAATCAAGAACTACACTATGATTATCAAGCTGCAATAAATACCAGAAACTGGAAGTCGTAATATGTATATAGATGATTTTAAAGAGCTGGATATACAGGCCTTATGCCTTTGTCCAGATATTCGTTCGTGTGTTTGCGTGTAACCAAACGATGTTTGTGCAATGGCAACATGCTGTGTCCAGCTTGTTCAGTATGTTTAACGGGGTGCAACATGGTGGCATTTATCTCATTTTTTTGTTATTTCAATTTTATGTGCGTGATCTTATTGCGAGCATTGAGCTGGGATTCGGTTGCAACATTGGTGGAACATTAACCTCCTAGTCTATGTAGATGATATGGTGCTCCTAGCTCCATTCTGGTATGTTAACTAATATGAAGCATGCAGCTCATTCACTCAATATGTCATTTAATACCAAGAAGCCTGTATGTATGGTTTTTTTCACCGGGTGATGCACTTGCCATTGCACACTGCTATGGATACAGCAAGTGGATGGAATTTCTTCACAGCAAAGACGTTGTCCATCGTGATCTGTAATCTGAAAGCGTTCTTGTGTGTAACCCGCCACTACACAGAGCACCTGGATTGTACATTCAGAACATCATGGACCAGATATCCTTTCACAAACAAACTTACTACGTCGTATGCACCACGACTTCCCGGCATCTCTGTTATGCATCTGCAGCTGCTACTCGTGTGTAGGGCACTGCGCCCTGGATTATGCTGCTCAGTCCGTGTCCCGGCAGGGTCGCACTCCGGCACCCCGGAGGGTGGCGGATGTCGCGACCCGCAACCAACGCAATAGGCGTAGAGCAAGGGACAAAAGCCGTCCGCCATTCGGTCGCGAACAATAGCTACCGGATGACGCTGCTGGCCATCTTTGTTGTGTGTTGACGTTACTTCGGACTGTATATATTGTTGTGTTGACGTTGCGTTCTGCATTTACCGTGTTGCGTACGAGGCGACATGTACGTATGTATGTATCTTCATTGACACAAATGTATATATATCGTTCTGCATGCTCGTATCTCTATAATCGCATATTATTCTAAGCTCAGTTAATGCCGCAGCACCGGTAACTGCAAAATTTCTTCCAGAAGCACAATGGAAGACATTGTGAAAACCTGGACTTGCACCTGCCGCTGTTTTATGCAACAGATCTAATTGTAATTGTGATATAGGCTTAAAGCACAATGTGTTTCACTGTAGATTCACAACTTTGTTCTTACTGTACAGATGACAAGCTGTACTGCACAGCTCGTGCTAACGAAAATCCTGATGCGCCTGTGAAAAGTGAAAAGCGTAATTGTTGCTCTGTGTAAGTAAGGCTTCAGCTCAAGGGAATTAGCTGTTAGAGTAGGCTTTAACCAGTCTACTGTTGTAAGATTCCTACAGAGGCATGAACTGGTAAAGTTGACCGGGTCAAAGGAAGAGGCCGTGAACGAGCCACAACTGCTTCTGCTGATAGAATGCTGATGCGTACGAGTTTAACGTGACATTATACCACAGCCGAAATCAGAGTAAACAATTGCGTAGTTGTCCGTGTGTGTGTGTGTCATTATTTGTTGTTGAATACATGGTAAAATTGCTTTCTAGCACTATTTAACTATGAATAAATAATGACGCCGCTGCCGACGCCGCCGTCACCGTCACCGGACCAGCCAGACAGCAGTGACGAGGAGACTGCTGGGCGTTCAGCCAGCGAGCGGTCTATGCCATATCTCACAGATATGACAGGCTGTCATCGAAAGTGCAGGAACTTCTTACTGACATTCAGTGACAAAGGACTTCCTGGTTCTATTTATGCATTTGCAATACAAAGTGGGCCGGATGCATACTATATTTTGTGCCTGTTTGTGTATTAGTTAGTCTATAAATTTGTAGTCTGCGCGCATCCCCAACCTTGTTAATGCAGTAGCTTGAAAGAATTTTGATGCCTTATCACCAAACACACTCGATCATTACATGTCTGTAAAAGGATGCTCCAGATTTTAAGGTCGCAGGTCTGGGCCATCCTCAGCTCTGGTAGATTTGTAGTGCAAGCTTTGTTTTACTAAGTAAATGTACCATACACTTTACATCACGTAAATCTGTAAGGCGTGCAGCGGCATTTTTCAATCTGTTTCCATTTCCAACTCCACCTTTTCTGACTGTAGTGAGACATAATGCATGCAATCATGTTGTTGTGGATGTAGTTGTCACCAGTGATGACATAAGTACTCTAAAAATGTACTTAAGTACAAGTACAAAGTATTCATCAATTAATGTACGTTAAGTACAAGTACAAGTACATTATGAAAAAAGTACTTAAGTACTTATAAGTACTAAGTACAAGTACAAGTACATAAGTACATATTAAGTACATACATAGAAGTGTCAGTTGTCACATAATAAAACCAAGTTGTCACTAGCTATGGATGAGCTGCTGGGCCAAGATCCAGCAGTTCATCCACCCGTATCCCGTAATAGTTTTGGCTGGGTGTCAACAAGTGTGTGCATCAGCTCGTAGGCAACAACAATGTCGACACCATCAGCATCGACACCGTTGACAGCAACATCATAGACGACGACATATGACGCTGCCTGGGCAACACCATGCTCAACATCCCCACGTAAGTCTCGTAAAAGGAAACGAGGTGATCAACCTCCTGTGTGGGCAGAAAGATTTCTGCTCAGGCAGCAGGAGCAAACTGACTTGATGAATGCACAACTGCAAAGGCTGGCAGATTAAGATTTAGAGAAAAAACGATCTCTTTGAGAAGTTTATAGACAGTCAGAAGTGATGGAAAACTTGTATTGCAGCGTTTCATTGCAGGGGTTCACAAAAGTGTAATACAACTGCAACACAAGAAAAAACTTCTTGTACTGAAGTTTTATTGTACTTGCATTGCACTTGTGTGGACCACTTTAAAGCCGAATTGTTTTCTCGGTTTCAGCTAAAGAAAAAACACGATTAGCAATAACACTTTCCAGTAACTTGGACATGGCTGTTGAAATTGCTATAGCCCTATAGCTGTTATAGTTGTTTTCTCAAAAATTTCTCAATGGATTTTATAATACATTTTTACAGATATACATATTTTAACTTAAACTGCTTCAATAAGTGATACAAGAATGGCTGAGTGTGGAGATACTGATGATTCCACATTTACTAAATATCTCGCAACAGCAAAAGATGAACGTTATGCTGCCTAGAGGTAAACGAAAACTGGTTGCTGTACGTGTTTGCATTGCATTCGGAATTGTTGTGCTTTGTTGGTGGCAAAAGCAAGGCACTTCTGCTGGACGACTTGGTGAAACTATGCTGCAATTTTTATCGTGGGGGAGAGATTATGGAAGCTCATGCAGTGTTCTCGAACGTCCCCAAACTTCCCAAGCGGAAAGGTACAGACAGATTGAGAAGCACAATGGAAGATCTTGTGAAAACTGCACTGAACCCGGACTTGCACCTGCCGCTGTTTTACGCAACAGATCTAATCGTAATTGTGATATAGGCTTAAAGCACAATGTGTTTCACTGCGTGTTCTGTGTTCTATCTGGAATTGTACCTGTCGGTGAACCAACACCGTAATGTCCAGTATGTGCCAGCTGCACGGAGATCGCAGAAACCACAATGTCAAACGTTCCGTTCGGCCTCTATTACCGGTGTCGCAATGCTCCACGTTGTATCTCTCGGGCTGAAGTTCAAAGACAACACAGGACAGACAGATGCATGTGTAACGGGGTCGTCAGTGCGACAAAGAACACGTGGATGGAAGATGCCAGACACCTAAGTACAACACTGAATCTACTCCTCTGCTGGCTAAACAAGCTGCCAGTAACTGCGGCTGCTGACGCTGCAGGTTGCGCACGATGCACCGCCGTGGACGCGTACAGCATGGCACGGAAAGCGTGCGAGATCATCATGAGTCATGAGATCCTGACTCGCCGCTTCGGTGGACCTGGCATCGAAGCGGAGGTTGACGAGTGCTTCCTGACACGCCGAAAGTATCATAAGGGGCGAAAAATGCGCACTAGCACCGTGACGCTCTTCGGCATATACGAGAGGGCAACGAACCTAGGATTCCACCTCCAGGTTCGTGACCGAAGCCAGGCTGTACTCCTCTCTGAGATTCAGCGGTTCATCGAGCCTGGGTTGCGCATCATCTCGGATGGCATGGCGTCATACCATCGGCTGCCGGAATACGGCTACGTGCACGATGTCGTCGTGCATGACAAAGAATTCGTTTACTCTGAAGACACGGCCATCCACACCCAAAACGTCGAAATCCGCAACCGCTGGACGAAGTCCGCCGTCAAGAGCTATAAGTCAAATCGTCCTCTCAATTCACACTGCGCCGAGTACTCATACAGGTGTGCATAAATTTAGCTCACCGTGTCACATGTAATTATCCGTACATCATCTTTTAGTTGACAACTGAAGATAACAACACATACCAACTCGCCATTGAATTTTCACCAGCGCGATAGCATAGCAAGCTATACAAGCGCTGGTATAGATGTAGCACGGATGTCCGTCTGTCCGTCCGTCCGTCCGTCACACGCTGGTATTTTACGAAAACGAACAAAGCTAGGATCGCCATTCCTTCACCGACGAATAGCCCCAAGACTCTAGTTTTTGAAAACATCAGGTTCGTCGCAAAATTCGCGAGGGGTCAACCCAAAGGAGGGGTTTCAAAAAAGCGTACATTGACGGGATGCAACCGTACATTGTAGCAATGTATGATTTTATGTTGTAAATAGCATAGCTATCACGCTGGCCCGTCAGCCTTGCCGAATTTCTTGTTTCAATCTGAACTGAGATTAAGACTGCAGATTTTCAATACAGTGTTTTGAGATTCATCAGCGACTCATCAGTGTGCATGCATCCAATTCAACTTCTGATTTGTGCTCAAATTGTGCGGCTGTTACAGGTACTGGTTTCTTAGAAATTTCGACGGCAAACCAATGCCTGCAGGTGACGCCTTTCGGCGCTTTATTGGCGATGTCCAGCGAGTGTGGCCAGGTCCTGGCAGGAAAGGCCTGCAACTCCTCCAAGTGGGTGTGACGGTGCCGTTAACAGATGAGCGGCACTTCCCACTGACAAGGTGAGAACTACAAGAGTTGTCCCCCAAACTGACTGCATTTCATCACACAAATGACAAGGACAATATGTAAGCGTCACCTCCTGTGCTACAGTGTTCCAGAACAACGTAAGATAATGCTCAAATAGCGCACAGTCAAATGTTCACTTACGCAATGTCAACTTGTCACATACAACAGAATGGCGGGCGGCTTTGTCCTGTGGTCAATAGCTATTGTTTTGTCGCAGGTCGCGACAATTTATTTTAATGTGAGGTTCCCTATTCATCAATACTGATAACCTTATTATCAAGAATTAATTCTCGCATTGTCTGGATTGACGGTAGTGTATAAACCAAGGAAGGTGTTGGCTCACCGTGGAGGTAAGCAGGTTGGGAAAATTCCAAGCGGGGAAAAGGGTGAAACGACTACTGTGGTATGTGCCATCAGCGCTTCAGGCATACACATGCCATCAATGTTAGTGCTCAAGAGAAAACGGATGTCAGAACTACTGATGAAGGATAGTCCGCCAGGCACTTTTCTGTTAACTTGTCGTTATTCATGCGTGATAAATCTCAATGCACAGTGTAGCCTATTGCTGTTCATACTTGCTTTATGTTTTAGAAACGTAGAACGGAAACAGATGTCAGCGTCGTCTACCTGCAGAAAGTGCTTCATTATCTGAAGCATGGAACATACAGTGCTGACTTGTAGTCCCAATGTATGGATTGACAGTGTTATTGAAACTTTGAGCACCAAAGTGTCAGAATAAGCAGCGCATTCTGCTTCAACTGGCCAGTCCTGACCTCTTCTCGGAGCTTCCCGCGTCGATCACTCCAACCCATACGGAGCAGCAGCTAACCAGCGGGCCAAATCTGGCTGCACGCGATGTCATGCATGGGGTTACTGAGTATTTTCTTAAAGGCACATCAGCACAATATAGGCTATTCGGTACCACGAGTTATTAAAAACATGTCACGCGTGGAGCCAGCACTGAGGATAATCCACAGGAACTGCAGCAGGCAGACGCAGCAGAGGATGGCCTCCTCTTTCCAAGCAGCGATACGATGCCGGCGTCTTCCAGCCTACGCAAGAAGCTTGAAAAACAGACCCTTCTCAGCGGATGGAAATCGGGAGTACCCCGGTTCTGGTGATGCATGATATAGAGTCTGACGGAGATGATATTCACGGAGCCACTCCGGTCATCACTGTCAGCGCTGTGGGTGAGGCAAAGGTGTCAGCAGCAGCGACACTGGAACCGCTCGATGGAAACTTAGTCAACACAGGCTGCTCGTCAAACTCCTACCGCAGGTCTGGGCCACAATGACGAAACACGTCACTAGCCTCACCAACATCGAGTATAGTCCCCTCAATAGAAGCAGTTATGAGGCTGGTTGGACAATTTTTCATGGCAGTCACCAGCTATCTAGATGGTCAATGCTGACCAGTACCGCAAGTTTCAAGACTGTGGCAGTCACGTACCGTACTTTTTGTTATGCACATAAGCCACGCATATGATGTGACTGTTGCTTTAAAAAAAACAAACCACAAAAAGTCCTAGCAAAGAAAGGCATGAAGCAAGTAGGAAAAGTGACAAGTGGCGAAAAAGGAGACACAACAACTATTGTGCGTGCTGTAAAAGCAGTTGGCAACAATATTCTGCCAATAATGACATTTAAACGGAAAAGAATGAATATTTTTCTGAAAGGTGCACCACCATCTGGGACCGTTGGATGCTGCAGCACGAATGGATGAATTGTTTTCTAATCGTTTTCCTATTCAGTTATTTTTTTAGTTCCTGATTATCATGGTTCTTTCGTTTTTCGTGGACTTTTAGTTCTCATGCGTTATACTAAACCGGCAGGTCCTGTCACTTTTCGAGTGTAAACTCCATATTGAACTGATGGATGCACAGGAGAGAGACGGTGTGTGTACAATACCATCCATTCTAAAGCGAAAGGAAGCCGTATATGCCTCGACCTAGGCTTATGATTGCCGCTTAACGCATAGGTAGTCTAAGGGCGTATTCGATTTGCCAAAACCGGAACCGGTTTCAGTTTTAAGTTCTGCTGCGCACGTCGAATGCACAAAACCGTTTCCATGGTGATAGAGTAGCAACAAGTGTAATGGCCAATTTTCTGATGGTTCCTGTTGTGTTGGAGTACTTGTTCGGTGAAGACGAGGAAGAGGGTTTACCGAACGTCGAAAAAGGTTTGTTAAATTGCAATTTGGCCTGTTTGTTCACACAATTTTTATCCAGTATGACTCGTGACAAATGAGTTATAAGCGTTGTTTGAACGTCTGCCACTGAATGTAAGCACTAAGCATCATATTGTGACACTTCATAGAACTACTCATAGTGGACAATACCGAGTCGTATTCAGCCATAAATATTACGGAAAATTCTCCGTGGAGGCGTACTGCCATCTCCATGTAGCTGTCACACATTTAATGGAATTGATCCTGAAGTTAATATTTGTAATGGGAAAGAAGCAAAAGCTTATGCATATCCTGTTCTTCAAGTACAAGTACAAGTACAAGTACAAGTGCATGCGTATGGAAGTATTAACAGTGTTACACTGCATTACAGAGTATGGTAGTGCGTTCCAAATATTTGTTAAATTGTTACAAGAACTGAAGAAGAAAATTTCCTAAGGTCAAATCTGAAATTTGGTTTGCATGCTTTGTATGAGTGGTTATGGAGTCGTGATTGTGACAAAGTAAACACGTTGTAGCTATCATGTACATCTCCCTTAAAAATTTTTAATACTAGTTATATGATCTGGAAGTCTCCGTGTCTCCGAAGTTGTTAGGCCAAGTGTTACCTATTCTCTTACAGTCTACACCTTCTACAGTTCAACCTCTCAGTTAGAATCAGGATCACAGATTGATGTCATATATACAGATTTCCAAAAGGCTTTTGACAAAGTTCCACACCAAAGGTTACGTAGAAAAATACAGTCATGTGGGGTAATGATATAACATTACTGTGGATCAGAGATTTTTGGTGTAACAGAAAGCAAAGAGTGGTAGTTAAATTCACACTCTGGATGGTTTGATGTGGAAAGTGGAATATTGCACGTGACACTGTGCATGGCGGCCGTGTGCAGTTAAACACTTCGTTTCTAGAAGTATCACATTAATACACTGCCTACGGATCGTACGGCCGATGTCACACACACACATACACACACGCGCACAGGTATCTTTACAGTGCAGTATTTTCCCTATCTCTTTCATATACTACTTACTACTCCGACAACGGGTCACGGCACAGTCGACATGACGTCCTTAACAAGTAATACCGGCAAAATAACAATCTTGCTACACTGAAACACCTTTCGCAGACGAATTTATGTGTATCTGTCAAGACAAAGCGTAAAATGCTACTAGATGACTGTTTGTAGTACTTTTTATTCTGAATTTCGTGAAGAACATAGCACACAGACTAAACATAAACAAATCAACAACTTTCGGTTTCTTTCAGTGAAACCATCTCTTGAGCAGGTTTCGTCGGTTTCGCCAAACCGGTTTCAGATTCGAATGTCGAATGCAGAAAACTGCGAAATCCGAAACCGGTTTCGGTTTAGGTTTGGTAAATCGAATACGCCCTAATCACATAATTTGATATCAGGTTTATAGATTATTTCGGACGCTACGTATTAGGCACTTTAGGAAATGAGGCCAACATTATTATATAGTATTAGGGGGTATGTACTCTCTCTGTCTCTCTGTATGCAGCCCACGCCCCCAAAAAAGTTTATGTTTTTCATGGTTGTAGGAAGATACTCTGTCACTGGAGTTGCTGCACTCAGCCGACCCGCCAATGCTGGAGCGGTATTCGCCGCACGTGGTGAGCTCCGACGGAAATTGCTTTTACCGAGCCATGTCCCTAGCGCTGTTTGGGACGCAAGGATACCATCACTACTTATGAGTCCAAGCAGCACTCGAAATCTTCAAAAATCCATGACTATACAGCTGCGACAGCGACACATTTGTGTGCCACGGTTTACCCGTCTTGACCCCCGACTTCCGACAACTCTTGCGTGATACCGTCACCAATGCATCGTACACTGAGCTGGTTCACATCTTTGCACTCAGCAAGGCACTGTATATACCTATTCAGTCTTACGCCTGTCCCACTGCAACCACTCCATCCATGCATCCGTACACCCTCTTTGTCGATAAAACGAAATACGTTCGATCTTTCAAACCAGGATTTGTAACAGTTATGTGGACATTTTCTGACTCAACCAACATGACCGAACCCAACCACTTCGTGCTCCTTGTACCATACCACGCCTACATACATTTGACTGTGCCGACCACGTCCTCTCCTTCCACAACACCCGACCTCGACTCTGACATTGCCTATCAGGAACCAGCGACTCAAGCCAAAGCCCCTCTCGCTCCGGAAGTCATGATCCGGAAGACAAGGCATAAGTGTAAGCACCAAGCAACTGCCTCTACAAGTCCTCGGTCCGAACCTTGCAGCCGAAAGTCAATTCAGGTAATAAGGCCTACGATTGTCCTTAATCCGTCTATTACACTTCCATCTGCCTGGAAAGATGGTATCCTGGTCGCCCTATACAAAGGCAAAGGAACAAAGACTGAATGCTGCAATTATCGGCCAATCACACTTTTGTCTGTTCCAGGAAAAGTCTTTGCGCACGTCTTGCTGGCGCGTACACAGCCCCTTCTCGACATGACTCGTCGTCCGGAGCAGTCAGGCTTTGTCGCCGGCCGCTCAACGATGGATGCTATCCTGGCTCTTCGCCTACTTCGGATCTGCATCAGGAATTTGACCGCCCGTTAAATGTGGCATACCTGGACATCAAGGCTGCATTCGACTCCGTCGACAGGCTGGCTCTATGGAAGGCACTTCGCAGCCGGGGAGTTCCTGACGTCCTGTTGGATCTCATTGCGGCCCTCCATC
>Ga0209679_1001003_pt1 | contig 11370 bp, 4 predicted proteins | sample WorMetHEROISLAND_4_FD_187408 | JGI IMG/M metagenome (GOLD analysis project Ga0209679, IMG submission 187408) | Marine gutless worms symbiont microbial communities from Max Planck institute for Marine Microbiology, Germany - Olavius sp. 2 HERON... ...
TTCGACGAGTCATACCTTCCCAGAAACTAGAGTGATGGGGCTATCAGATGGTATACATTTCACGATCCTGCTTTCGCTCGGCTAGGCACAATACCGGCGTGTGGCGGACGGACGGACGGACGGACAGACAGACACGTCGCTATCGCAAAGATCCGCGCTAGCATAGCGTCGCGCGGGTAAAAACTCGATGGCTAACTTTTGGACCACCCGGTATTTGGATATACCGTGATATTTTATATTGTATCTATTCTATGTTAGCTAGCAATGGCTTGTTTTTGTTTTTTTATCGCAAAAGAATGTTTTGGATCACAGTTTTAATATCGTAGTGTTGTCGTGGCACTTATGGTATTTTATATTTACTAATCCCTATGTAGACATTTAACAAATGAACGAAATGGCCTTAGATAGTTGACAGCGGCACTACTAGCTTTGGGCACAGGTAAATGCATCTGGTGCGTCTGTAAACGACGCGTCTAGGCCGACAGGTAAAGATGCATTTATAGAATTTTATTTAGCCATTGTGAAGTGAACTTTGCCGGTGTTCGGAATGTAGAAGTAAGACCCGCAGTCAGCTAATCTTTCATTTAGATTTGCCGGTAGTATAAATTATCTAAAAATTCATAAATTCATTACGTATTGTTCATTATAGAAGCTGTAAACATAAATGTGTAATTGTTACTGGCATAACAAACTGAAATTGAATTAAGTTTTGTGCGGTTTTTGCTGAGTTTTTCAACAGGTGTCTGAACCCTTGTTTTTGGCCAGTTTTCTAAGAAAAGTTTTCCTTGTGTATGAGCAGAAATGCCGTTACTTTACTTTCGGACTGAAATTTGATGTCACCGTCATTCTCAGCAACATTAGTTTCCTATAAGAAGGGAAATTTTGGCAATTTCAAAGCCCCCTCCCCATGGACAGATTTCCACAAAATTTGGCATAGGGAGTCTCGCGGATGTAATCAACTGTTGCAGTTTTTTTCAGTCAGTTGAGGGGTCTCGATTCTGTTGGGATCAAATTTTGCCCTTCTCCATTGACTTAGACTGTAGCCGTTAATACAGTGTTGCGGTACTGCACGGCTGTGATTATGGTTTGAAAATTAATGTGAAAAAGTCTTAAATTTCATGTGGTTGTTCCAGCTCTTCTACCGTGTGCGTTGAATCTCCCCGATGCCGTACCACTTCAGTGAGCCAGTGAGCGTAATAAAACCAAGGAGTAATGTTAACATGGTTAAGGCCAAAAAATTTTGGCCTTAAGGCCAAGACTGAGGGGTAACATCACTGCATGGAGCGGTAATTTTTAAACTAAAATGATCACTGGATTTCATTTCTAGGCATGTGGTTTATTGTCTTCGGCTGAAAATTTATAGGTAATTGTTGAAGAAAATAACATATTGTGCAACAAAGCTTGTATTTCTAGCTCAAGGCCTTGGGCTTCAACGCAAAGATTTTGTAAAATTGTCAGCATGGGCAGCTGTGTGTTGATTGCTCAGGTACAACCAATTATTAGTGTTTTTTGGTGTCTGTCATATTCTACGGTAGCCATAAGCTGCTATCAGATGTGTGCACGTGCACACATGAACTGAGTTGGGCTGATCTGGGTCTAGAAATCAACTCAGTGAAGTGGGTACCCAGGCTGAGCCGAAAACTCAAGGGGTGGGCTGGTCTGGGCTAGGGGTGTGCGGAATCCGATGAAAATTTTGGATATCGGTTTTCTAAAAACCAAACCGAACCGACCTCAAAATTCAAAAACCGAAAACTCGGTTTCCGCGGTTCAGTTTTCAAAAACCGACTAGCATCTGTTTGCTATCTCCTCTGAAATGGCGCAACGTACGGCGGCAAAATTTGGCGTGCGGACGCGTGCCAGGTGTGTGTAACGTATGGGCTGGGTCTTATGTTGATAGGGGTCATCGTTGGGAAGAAAATAAAAATTTTAAAACACTGCGTTGAGCACGTTTGCACTTTTGCTGCGGTGGATATATATAGACTGCAGCGACAGCTGCTTGGCAGGGTGTCGGACAGCTGGCGTGCGACAGAGGCCCGAAGGGCCGAGAGTACGCTGAGGCCCGAAGGGCCACCGAGGCCCGAAGGGCCCAGTTAGAGGCCCGAAGGGCCAAGAAAATAAGGTCACAAGCCGCCACAGCGCTTTCACTGCAGGGCGTGGCATGCGATAGCACGCCGGCAGAGGCCCGCAGGGCCGAGACAATAAGGTCAAGCCATCACGGGCATGTAGTGCCCGGCAGCTTGTTTAGTAAAACCAAAACCGAACTGAAAACCGCAGTTTTTTTGGAAAACCGAACCGAAAACCGAACTGAAGTCATTTTTTGCTAACCGCACACTCCTAGTCTGGGCCCCGCTGAATTCATCCAAGGATACATGCAGAGTTCAAAATTTTGAAATATGTTCACCAAATAGTAATGGATATCCAGCTGGTGTAAAGTCAGCGAAATGGGCCGGGCCGGGCTGTGGCGTGCCGGGCTGAGAAGTGCGCAGGTCGCACTGGTATAGTGAACGGACAATGTTTTTAAACTTTTATCTGTGTTGACTAAGTAAAAGCTGACTGTGTAATTTATGTTGTTCTCTGTTTTGTAGAAAAACCGAGATGAGCAATCCGTATAGTCAGTTTAACATCCGCCCTCGACTAAATGCCAGACTGCCGGCAGTCCCGGCAGATACTTACGGCAGTAGATTGAACTTCCACGGACCAATTCTGGGAACTGTACGCCTGCTGCCCCCGTCAGCAGCGTATGACAATCAGAGACTGTATAACACGTTACCGTCTAGTGTACCAGCAGTTGCTAGAAATGTAAGTGCGGAGTTTAACACAGCTGGTCAGCTGCTTGGCTCACAGAACCTAGCGTATATGACGAATTGTAACTCTGGCATGACTGTTACGCCTGTTATGCAGTTGGGTGTGGGGAACCAACCAATTGGTCTGCATCAGCCGACAAACTTTCCTGGTACAGTGGGCATGAGAATGTGCTCAAGCGGGCAAGCTAACAATGTACTGCAGCCGTTTGTGCCTGGAAATACAGCCGCCATGTTTCAAAATCACATACCAGTTCTGCCTCCAGACGCGGCGTCTGTCCAACATACCGGTACCTCCTATAATGTGCCCGCTTTTCCGGTAATACCAAGTAACACTGTTAACACACTTTCGGCCACTGTCGACATACCGTTCCGTGAGGTGCAATGGATACCCGCTGCCCTTCAACAGACAGGTGTGCCGCAGATGCCGTACGCAGTGGAGATTAAACCAGAGAACTGCGAAACACAGCAGAAACATTTTCCGTCTGGATATGTTCCTGTGATTAACTCTGCATTCACAGTAACTGGTGCAAATTACATAACTGAGTGTGCCAATGCACAGTTAGCACCTAAAGTGTATTTAGACATTGCAATGGACAGAAACACGGTTCACCTCGATGCAAACCAGAGGACTGCAGATAGACCGTCAGCTGACAATATCACTGTTGCGAAAGCAACTAAAAAAACTGGCAAGCGGAAAGGCAACTGTCACACGAGGACGTCTGGTGCGAAAGTTTTGAAGTTGCCTCCTGTTAAGCCATGCTCTGTCAGTTTAGTGCGTATCGATAGTATCAGCATTAGTCGTCCAAAGTCTAATGAGAGTGTGGAAGATGTTTGTGATGACCAGGAACTGGACAAGCCTGAACTTGATGCCGGTTCAGTGCCAGAAGTACCAGAAGTCTTAAGTAAGCAAGACGTACTGGAAACTGTAATCCAGGAAAGTACAAGTGATGATCAAGACATACCATTGCCCGTAGTCCAGCAGAATATAAGTTATAGCGAGTCAGATCAGCTAATTGGTAGTGATGAGGATGTGGGAGAAGATTATCCACCACATGATGACGATAATTGTTCGATGAATGAAGACGTCGGCACCGAGCAGCCATTGCGCTACGAGGTCACAACAAGCGAGTCGGATCGGCTAATTGGTAGTGATGAGGATGTGGGAGAAGATTATCCACCACATGATGACGATAATTGTTCGATGAATGAAGACGTCGGCACCGAGCAGCCGTTGCGCTACGAGGTCACTACAAACAGCGATGCTCTTCTGTTTGACATGGAATGTGACGGTGAAAAGGACAACGAAACGTTGCGGGTGCTGTTACCGACCGAGAATTTGACAACAGCTGGTGGTAAAAACGGATCAACAAAGAAAACAGATTCAAACACGCGTAAGTCAAAACAACCGTGCAAGATTCCCACTGCGTCTGATTCACAGGTTGTTTCGATCAACATTGATGCAGATAATTCCGACGATGACGATGATATCATTATTGCGTCTGAGTTGCCACCACTGGCAACAGATACATTCTCTGAGTCTAGGTCACTACGTACAGCTGCAAGTGCATGCAAAGAGAAGATTTCTGCCACGCAGACTCTATTTGAATCAATCGAGATACAGAAGTGTGTGAATTCCCTTCTTGGTGTACCGCTTCAGTCTTCCTGTTTCCGCTTTGATTCACACTCCTTGGAAGTGTTTAGACTCTTGTCGATGGAGAAACGTTTTGTGCCTCATAATGTGCTGTCACAGCTTATGGACTTAGTCGCTTCGGTTGATGCAGCAGCAGCTGGCAGAGGGTCTTCTTGCAGTGAAGTGTCAAGTGGGACTTTCTCTGGAATTCCACACGGAGGAAGCCGCAAGCTTCTATTTCAGTGCTTGTTCTGCCCGTATTGTGAGCTGTCTGCTAGACGCGTCATGGTACATGTTAAACAACGACACCAAATGTATGCTTCCTTCATACAGTGCTCTTTACTACCAGAGCCAAGCCGTCGAATATTGCTGCACATCTACTGCCGTCATTGCAACTTCATTGCGTATGACAGTGCTGCTATGTTTATTCATTTTGCCACTTATCACAAAGTGCCTGGAATCCTCTTAGGTCAACCGAAGGACATCGAGCATGATCCGGATTGGGCACCGGTTATTGATCCAGAGTCAAGTGCTAGGGAATTTCCATTTTACTGCTGTCCAAATTGCAGCTACATTGATGCAGAGTGGAATCGTATGATTCAGCACATGCTCAAAAAGCACGCCTCGGAGTCGGTGTTCTTTGGCTGCGTCGTACGGTTGATGATGTTTGGCCGTTCTTCAAAGTACACGAGCTCGTTTACGTATAAAAGTTTGACAAGACAAGAACAGTGTAAGGTAGCCCGAAGGCAGATATATGCCTGTGTCAGTTGCAGGTTTTTCTCTTTTTATCCGACGTATGCGTTTTGTCACTACGTAGTTAACCACTGCTCTGTTGAAATGTTGTACGTGTGTGCCGCCAGTCCGTCGTGCTCAAAACGATGCACGTCTCTCGAGAATGTCATTTCACACATACAGGCCGTTCATGTGGCAATGAAAAGGTTGCAGTTCCGGTGCACAGCAACAGTCTTTGATGCTCTGACGTCGACCGAGTTGGATGTCGTTCCTGGAGAGCTGGTCACTGCCGATGTTCCGGTACGTATCAGCTATCGGTCTTCATCTGCTTCCGTTAGAACCGGTTCAGAGATGACCATTGAAATTGAGGATGATGACGACAGTGAAGATGTTGTGGTTTTGAGTCCTGCATGTAGAGATGAGAAGTCTGATGATGTGGAGCCAGAGTCGGATGAAGAGAAGTGTACTGATAATGATGCTGAAATTATTGATCTCTGTTCCAAGTCTACAGCAGCAGAACAGAATGTCACCAAACGGTACCCAAGTGAGTTGGGCCATAGCAATGAGGAACGTCGTGTCAGTGAGAAAATAGTACAGCTTCTTAGAGAAGAAGACACAGAATCGGAGATTGTGCTCAGTTCTGATGATGAAACGTCGATAGCGAAGGCAAATGATGCCATGTGTGGCAAGACAAACTCAGTCTTGAACAGTGCCGATCAGTCTATCACTGAGCTGGTGTCTGAGCAGAATGCGGAGGCCAATTTGGAGGGTCGTGTCGAAGGTGAAACTTCAAAAGTAACAGATTGTGACTCTCTGCGTGAAGCGAATAAACAGAGTCTCGGTAGAACTGAATCATTGTCAAGTCTTACTGAGTTGGTTAGTGTAGTTGTGAAGTCCGCATATCCTGATGCAAACTCAGATAGTGCTGCAACTGTTGCTGTGTCTACAGCAGCAGAACAGAGTGTCACCAAACGGTACCCAAGTGAGATGGGCCATAGCAGTCAGGAACGTGGTGTCAGTGGGATAATAGCTCAGCTTCTCAGAGAAGATACAGAAGCAGACATTGTGCTCAGAAACTCAGTCTCAGTACTGAATCCGTTGTCTACTCTTACTGAGTTGGTCAGTTCAGTAGGCCTAGTGAATTCTGGATGTCTAGATGCAAACCCACTAGCAGATAGTGCTGCAACTGTTGCTGATTTTGAAAACTCTCAGTGTGAAGCGAATGAGCAGGATCTCAATGGAACTGATTCACAGTCAGTCCAGAATCCGTTGACCACCTGCATTTCAGAAACAAGTGGTACTGAGTTGGTCAGTTCTGTTGTTGATTCTGCACTTCCAAACGTGGATGCAGACCCACTAGCAGATAGCGCTGCAACTGTTGCTTCTTTTGAAAACCCTCAGTGTGAAGCGAGTGAGAAGGATCTCAATGGTGCTGATTCACAGTCAGTCCAGAATCCGTTGACCACCTGCATTTCAGAAACAAGTGGTACTGAGTTGGTCAATTCTGTTGTTGATTCTGCATTTCCAAACGTGGATGCAGACCCACTAGCAGATAGCACTGCAACTGTTGCTTCTTTTGAAAACCCTCAGTGTGAAGCGAGTGAGAAGGATCTCAATGGAGCTGAATCAAATACACTGTCCACCTGCATGTCAGGAAGAAGTTGTACTGAATCGGTCAACTCTGATGTGGATTCCGCAAGCAACGATGCAAACCTAGTAGCAGATAGTGCTGCAACTGTTGCTGATGTTGCATATGACGTCAGTGTCCCCTGCCTTGATGATGTCAGTAGTTCCACTGAGTCAGCGTCAGTACAGAATCCTCTTCAGGGAACAACTCGGACCGACTCAATAAACTCTGCCGAAGATCCAATATTTTCAAGCAAAGACGCAACCCAGCAAACAGTCACTGCTACAGCCGGCACTGATTTGGCAAACCAGAACAGTGTTGCCGCAGTTGATGAAAGCACTGCAAATTCTGCAGTTCGTTGGACGGATGATATGTCGTCGCAGGAAATAGTATGCGGTTATACTGTAACTGAAGGTGATGTCACAAATCCACAGTTAACGAATGCAAGTACTGCTGAACAAGAACTGTTTACTTCCGATCAGCAAAACAGTATTGAAGTATTTAATGAGTGGCTAGGATTCGATGATGACATGTTTTCCAGTTCTGAACTTCCTAAGTCTTCAAGCGAGCAGCTTGAAAGCCGCGGACGTTGTATGTTAGATTTGGAGGAAGAGTTGTTGCTGCTGGCAGAGCAACAAACACCAGATGAGCTTCAGCCTCCGGACCGTTGTAGTAACACAGAACATGCCGTGTCAGTGTGTTCTGTTGCTTTGTCGGAGGAAAGTGTAAATGATGATGTTGTAAATGATGACGTTGCAGATGATTCACTTATTGTTAGCATTGAGGATCCGTGTCTTGCACCGTGTCAACAAGACACATCAGACGATGCCATATGTAGTGACATTACTGAAAGTGAACAGTTGCATCCCTCAGTTGATTCTTGGCCTCAGGAGTCAGATGCTGCCGATAAGTCTCTCCAGGGTAATTGTGTTGAGGAAATTTTAGTACCATCATACACTAGCTGTAGTTCCGAAATACTGTCTGAAAGTAGAGATTTGGAAGTAACAGAGCGTGTAGAATCAGCGAGTGAACACTGTACAGTAAGTAACAGCAATGATAAGCCAGTCACCGTGAATCAGTTGCGCTTCAAAGCATTGTCCGGTTTTCGTTTTCCTGCGTCGTGTTCATTTGCTACCAAACCAAGTTAGACTTGGCATCTTATAGCTGTCATCGATATGATTTTAGTACATTTCTCATTTTCATTGCTGTTTATGACGCTGCAGCCGCATGATTGGTGTACTACGTCGCATTTGTAATGATGTAGTTAAGTTCTTCTGTAAATAGTCTTTTTCTTGCAGCTAGTTTGTTTCATTTAGCGTTAATGGTTAAAATGTTTCAGCCACTTGAGTCGTGTGCTGAATGGTGCAGACCATTCACTGTTGAACTTTTTGCTGAACAGAATTCATAACGGCATTTCACTGATGTTATTGAGTCATTTTGGTGTTAAATTCTGCAGACTCTAATTACAGTTGATCGATTTGTTTAGAAGTGCCATTCGGAGAGGTTTTAACTGGAAAAGTTACGAACGTTTGATGCAGTTGTTACCATGTTTTACTGCACTGTTGTTGTGTTCTGTTTAAACTTCAGTTCTTTGGCACTGTTGGTTGGCACCAGAAGGACATGGGTTTGGCTCTTAGTACTGTTTCAACACTTCCTAAAAGTTCACTTTTGGTGTACCTGGTGTAACATGGAGTAACTCAGGAATGGAATGACTGGCCATTGTAGAATATTTTGCTTCAATGAAGCCATGAAATTTTCTACTGGTAATTGTCGCACAATCAGTGGTTCAAAAGACTGTTTTACTTAATGTGCCAATAGGCTATGTGAGGCATAGCTCAGATAGCTCAGTGAATAGTTGTCGAACACATTGTCTTTGCATTATGCAATGCACAGCAGTAATGTACAGTGTACGCTCAAAACTGATGGGTAGCCAGCTTGGTCTACCATCCAAAGCCAAAAGAGAAAATTAACGAAAAATGAACTGAAATAAAATATACTAGATGATTTAATCAAGCTGTTTCTTATATCGGTTTAGCTGACAGTATTGTATTGTATGCCGAGACCAATTTTGCTTTGCTTTAGTTACATTTGAATATCAGCAGTTTATGTGCAGTCTGTATTTCATTGATATTGTGAAGCATATGGCTATTTCACTGTTTAAGACTGTTTTTATTATTTCGCAACGTTATTGTAATTATTGTATTCTGTGTTACATCAGCAAGTGATGTTCAGACTTATTCTTTACTTTTCTGCTACTAACAAATTAGTTTTCTAGAAGGTGCTTTGCAGTGCACTGTTAATGAAGTACCGTACACCACAGTGAAAGTGTCACCCGTTTTATAACTGCAATAACTTTGTCTACTGTCAACCAGTTTTCATAATTTTTGGCAGACATACACTCACTATGGGAAATTTGCAGTAAGAGAGTGCATAGTTAGCCCACTTAACACGGTTTGTGTAATTACACTACCGTGTAAAAACCTGATAACTTTTCTATGTTTACTACTATACACTGTTTCAAATTAGTTTGTCGATTTTCGTCGAAATATAATTTTTGAAAGAAACTTACCTGACGATTAGGCCTACCACTTATCTACAAGTAGTGCATAGGCCTAGTTACGGTGTGGAGGTTATTGCTGTATGCTGCTTTGACGTAAACGTGTTTCAAGCAGTGCGTGATAGCTAAGAACAGTTATGCAGCAACGAATAGTCGATGACCGTGGACGACATTTCAATCGTCTGCTGTGACTTGCTTTATTTTACTTAACGCGAATCGAATCTAAAGTAGAGATTTTTCACATATACTATGTATTAATGGCAATAAACATGAATAAATATGGACAAAGTCGTGATCCAAGTTTATACAAGGTAGTGCAGCTGCACAAACCATGTCAGGTAGGCTAACTGTATTATTTCGTACCAAATTTTCTGCACTATAACTGCCATAAAATAACAAAATTCGTTGACAGTCGACAGAGTTATTGCAGGAGATGTCCGCAATGACATTGTATGCAGCCGTCCGTTCCGTTGCTCTGGGTCTCAGGCGCTGACAGTAAAGTAGGCCTAACAATGGCGTAGGCCTAGTTTGCAGTCGTCTCCTGCCACGCTTGATCCGCCGGCACTGCCGACCGTAAGTAAACATGACGCCAGATTTTGGAGGTTTTTAGGTCCTGTGACCTTTGACCTTTCGAACTGAAAATTTACAGTGCACTTACTCGTGCCATAGGGAACGCTGTAGCTGTATTTGGTTCAACTTTAGCAGCTAGAGTGTTGCTCATAAATTGTGGTTACGTTTCAACAAAGTATGGCAAGTAGACTGATAGTGATACTTGTTGTACAATCTCAGTGATGGCAGACCTGTAATGCAGCAAGGTTGTATACCGTAAACTGTGCTCCAGGCTTGTCATAACATCATACCTAGCTGTCATAGCGTTACTGCTATCCACTTCACTAGTGGTCACCAGCTAAAATTTATCAATAAATGCTGTCAAGTGAACAGACAGAATTAAGGAACGTGGGAACTCGCTTTGTGCGGCCGTCCTATAGGCCGGATTATGCGTCTTGCCCGTCCGTCTGTCCCGTACGGGCTCTAACTCGAAAACAAAATTGATAGGCCTATAAAAGTTCAGAGCATGAGTAAGTGGATTGCCAATTTTCAGTTGAAACGGTTAAGGGTTCAGGGTTCAGGTCACCAGACGTCAAAAACCTCCACAGCAATTTTTCATTTACGGGCGGCGGATCAAGCGCTGGCGGATCAGGCGCCGACTACAAAATAGGCTTAGCCATTGTTAGGCCCAATTAACTGTCAACACCTGAGACGCTTGGCAGCTGGATGGACGGCCGCAGATCATGTCGGCACTCGGCGCCAACGTTTCTTCGTGATAATGAGTCTATTGAGAAAGTAAACTTAAAACCACCAAACAGTTACAATTTTAGTGAATTTGTTTAAAATAATGTGTGCATTCTTCTTCTTATGTTTGTCTGCTAGAAGCAGGTCCTTGTCTACCATCTCTACTGTCTTATTTTCCATATCGATCTGTCCTCATCCTCCCTCTTCAGAGAAGCATAATCCTTCTCATCAGCCAAATCATTAAGCAACTGTATTCTTTTCCTTCTTGTTGGTCTTCCCTTCATTCTTCCTTCAAAAATTTCTTGTAGAATTCTAACATTTATAAAAAAATGAATCAATATCCACCTGAGTTTAGTCACTTATAGAGTAGGCCTATTATTTGTCACAGGGTGACCACTCTCCAGACACTATGAAATTCCCTGACGATTCGCGGCACTCCTGACCATTTTAACTGGTACTCATACCATGCCTGTACTACTAGTGTTAAAGTCGATCGAACTGTCAAGTTCATATTCAATGACAATGACTACACAATGATAACATCATAAAAACCAGTGCCGTGCACAGCAACATTATAATGGAAAATTTAATTTCTCCATGACAAGATTTTTTCCCTGACAATTCCGTGACATTTCCATGACTCTTAGTGAAATTCTTGACATTTTCCGGACATCTGTATAATTCTCTGACATTTCCAGGTTTTCCAGACAAGTGGTCACCCTGTTGT